>ENA-OQBU01000138-OQBU01000138.1-human-gut-metagenome-genome-assembly--contig:-NODE-138-length-20503-cov-6.020122_pt1 | contig 20503 bp, 20 predicted proteins | sample MGYA00242492_ERZ504566 | MGnify/ENA primary metagenome ERZ504566 (study PRJEB26092, sample SAMD00036261) | human gut metagenome | host: Homo sapiens | study: EMG produced TPA metagenomics assembly of...
GTGGGCTTCCGTGCTGACGCGACCGCGTCGTGGGTAAGGCCGACTAAGAACCAGGCGGTCACCAACCCCAAGAACACCGTGTTCTCCATCAGCGCTTCATGGGCCGCAAGTACTCCGAGTGCACCTCCGAGATCAAGACCGTGCCGTATGAGGTCAAGGAGGGCCAGGGTGGCCGTGCCGTCGTCGATATCGAGGGCAAGGATTATACCGCCGAGCAGGTGAGCGCCATGACGCTCGCAAAGATGAAGGCCGACGCCGAGAAGTATCTGGGCGAGACCGTCACCGACGCCGTCATCACCGTCCCGGCCTACTTCAACGACGCCCAGCGTCAGGCCACCAAGGACGCCGGTAAGATCGCCGGCCTCAACGTCAAGCGTATCGTCAACGAGCCGACCGCTGCTGCTCTGGCCTATGGCCTGGACAAGCAGGGCACCGACCAGCGCATTCTGGTCTTCGACCTGGGCGGCGGCACCTTCGACGTCTCCATCCTCGACCTCGCTGACGGCGTGTTTGAGGTTCTGTCCACCTCGGGCGACAACCACCTGGGCGGCGACGACTGGGATCAGCGCGTCATCGACTGGATGGCCGATAAGTTCCAGCAGGAGAACGGTGTCGACCTGCGTCAGGACCCCATGGCCCTGCAGCGTCTGAAGGAGGCCGCCGAGAACGCCAAGAAGGAGCTCTCCGCAGCCCAGCAGTCCACCATCAACCTGCCGTTCATCACCATGAACCAGTCTGGCCCGCTGCACCTCAACTACACGCTGACCCGCGCCGAGTTCGAGAAGATCACCCGCGACCTGCTCGAGCGCTGCAAGCAGCCTGTCACCAACGCCCTGCGCGACGCCAAGCTTAAGCTCTCCGATCTGACCGAGGTCATCCTCGTCGGCGGCTCCACCCGTATGCCCGCCGTCCAGGATCTGGTCAAGACCATGACCGGCAAGCAGCCCAACATGTCCGTGAACCCCGACGAGGTCGTTGCCGACGGCGCTGCCGTCCAGGGCGGCGTGCTCACCGGCGACGTCGAGGGCATCCTGCTGCTCGACGTTACCCCGCTGTCGCTGGGCGTCGAGACCATGGGCGGCATCATGACCAAGATGATCGACCGCAACACCACGATCCCGACCTCCAAGACCGAGGTCTACTCTACCGCTGCCGACAACCAGACCAGCGTCGAGATCAACGTGCTCCAGGGCGAGCGCGAGCTTGCCCGCGATAACAAGTCGCTCGGTAAGTTCCAGCTGACCGGTATCCCGGCTGCCCGCCGCGGTGTGCCGCAGATCGAGGTCACCTTCGACATCGACGCCAACGGCATCGTCAAGGTCTCTGCTAAGGACAAGGGCACCGGCAAGGAGCAGCAGATCACCATTCCGGCTCCACCGCGCTTTCCGACGACGAAGTCGATCGCATGGTCAAGGACGCCGAGGCTCATGCCGAGGAGGACAAGAAGCAGAAGGAAGAGGTCGAGGTCCGCAACCAGACCGACAGCCTGTGCTACTCCACCGAGCAGACCCTCAACGAGCTGGGCGACAAGGTTTCCGCCGATGTGAAGTCCAAGGCCGAGGCCGCTATCGCCGACGCAAGAAGGCGCTCGAGGCTCTGACGTCGAGGCCATCAAGGCCGCTGGCGAATCCCTGCAGTCCGTAGCCTACGAGCTGGCTCAGGTTGTCTACGCCGACGCTCAGCAGCAGACCGACGGCGCCGCCGGTGCCCAGCCTGCCGACGATGACGTTGTCGACGCCGACTACGAGGTTGTGGACGACGAGGACAAGTAATCATGTCCGCCCGTAAAGCTCGCACGGAGGCGGCCGCCGCTGGCGCCGCCCCCGTTGACTCTGAGGAGAAGGACGTGAAGATTCCCGTAGAGGCCGTCGACGATACCGAGGCCAACGAGGCCGAGGCCGCCGAGGCTGCCGAGAACCAGGTAGAGGATTCCAACAAGGAGGCGACGATGACCGAGGACGAGATGGTGGAAGCCGCTATCCGCGCCGGTGAGGAAGCCGCCGACAACGACTTTAAGCTCAAGTTCGAGCAGGCCCAAAAGGAGCTTGCCGACGTACGCAGCGAGCTCGATGCTGCGGCAGAGGCTCAGAAGGCCGCCGAGGACAAGGCAAAGGACGCCACCGAGCGTACCGCCCGTCTGCAGGCCGACTGGGAGAACTTCCGTCGCCGCACCGCCAGCGAGCGTATCGCCGAGCGCGAGCGCGCGACCGAGAAGCTTGTCACCGCGCTGTTGCCGGTGGTTGACGATATCGAGCGTGCAATCGACCATGCCCGTAGCCAGGAGCTTTCCGACGACTTTAAGCAGTTCGTCGATGGCGTTGATGCGGTGCATGCCAAGCTGCTCGATGTGTTTGCGCACGAGGGCGTTGAGCCCATCGACCCCAAGGGCGAGGCGTTCGATCCGCTCGAGCACCAGGCCGTGGGGCGTGTCGAGGACGCATCGCAGTACGACGAGACCGTCAACGACGTGTACCAGAAGGGCTACCGCATGGCGGACCGCATCCTGCGCTCCGCGATGGTGACGGTGACCTACGGTGGCGAGAAGCGCCCCGCACCGGAGCCCGAAGCGGCGCCCGAGGATGCTGCGGCCGATACGGCTGAGAGCACCGAGGAGTAATTGAGAAGGGCCCCGGGGCAACACCCGGGGCCCTTTCTGGCCTAGTGCCATATGACAGTATGAGCCGCCGCCCGTTGAGCGGTGGATGAAACAGGAGAGGAGCTACGATGGCTGCAGGCAAAACCTTCTATGACATCCTGGGCGTATCCAAGAGCGCCTCCGACAAAGAGATCAAGAGCGCGTTTCGCAAGCTCGCGCAAAAATACCACCCCGATGCCGGCGGCGACGAGGCCAAGTTCAAGGAGATTAGCGAGGCTTACGAGACGCTTTCGGACGAGAAGAAGCGCAAAGAGTACGACCAGATGCTCATGTTCGGCGGCATGCCGGGCGCGGGCGGCGCGTATGGCGGCGGCTACGGTGCCGGCGCGGGCGCCAGCGGCTGGGGCGATATCTTCGACAGCATCTTTAGCGGCAACGGCGCTTGGGGCAGCGATTGGGGCTCGGGCTTTGCCGGGGCTGCGGGTAATGCCGGTGCCGGTGCGGGTCGCAGCCGTGCTCGCAAGGGCGGCGACCTGTCGCTGACTGTCGACGTGACGGCCGAGGACGCGTTTCGCGGCGTGACGCACAAGGTCACCTATCGCATTCCCTCGACGGGCGAGCAGCAAACCATTACGGTCTCGGTTCCCGCAGGTGCGGTCGACGGCGGCAAACTACGCTACAAGCGTCGCGGCGAGTATGGCGTTGCGGGTGGCGAGCGCGGCGACCTGGTCGTGACCACGCATGTGGAGGAGCACCCGCTGTTTAAGCGCAAGGGTGCCGATGTGACCATGGAGGTACCGATCTCGGTTTACGAGGCGGCGCTCGGCTGCACGGTGGATGTGCCCACACCCGGCGGCGCGACGGTTCGTCTGAAGGTGCCGGCGGGCACCCAGACGGGCAAGAAGTTCCGCTTTAAGGAGATGGGCGCGCCCGATGTTAAGCACCGTGGCCGCACGGGCGCGCTGCTCGTCGAGATCAAGGTGCAGGTTCCCACGAACCTGTCCGACGATGAACGCGATGCCATGACCAAGCTGCGCGAGGCCGACACGCGCGACTATCGCGAGAAGGTCAATCGTTACAAGGCGACGTACTAGGGCGGTCGCGGCGCACGCCCACGCCCGCGGGCTTATGATGGACGATAACGAGACGGAAAGGGGTCAGGTAGCATGGCCGAGGACAATAGGAACAAACCGCTGTACATGATCAGCGTGGCGGCCGAGCTGACCGGCATGCACCCGCAGACTCTGCGCGTCTACGAGTCCAAGGGCTTGGTGAACCCCCAGCGCTCGGGCGGCAACACGCGTCTGTATTCGCGTGCCGATATCGAGCGCCTGGAGCTCATCAACCAGCTGACTGACGAGGGCATCAACCTTGCCGGCGTGGTGCGCATCCTCGATATGAAGGAGCGTGCCGAGGAGCGCGAGCGCGAGAACGAAAAAGCTCCGCGCCCGCGTGCGCCAGCTCGAGGACGAGCTGCACGAGTATAAGATGCAGAAGAAGATCACCGCCCTGGCCCCGCGCGACGGCTCGGTCAACCCCGAGCAAGTCATGCGCAAACTGCTGGGCACGGGCGGCGACCTGTAGGCACTCATTGGGGACAGACTTAAATGAGTACCTGCAGAATGAGAGTGGATAATCTCCCGTTTTTTGCCTGTTTGCAGGCTCAAAGTGGGAGATTATCCACTCTCGTCATTTGAGCGTCTAAGTCTGCCTCCCCAGGACCTAACTCGTCCTCTGCTTTACTGAGATAAAGTGAACGCAGAGATTCGTAACCCACTCGCAACCGTTCTATGGCACGATATTGAACGAATGTATGCTATGCGCCCAAATCTTTTGGGCAGAGTGGGAGACAGTATGGTCAAGCTGTACGAGGACGGCATCTACCTGCGCGGCGGCAGCGAGGTTGTGCCTGCGGCCGAGGCTGCCGAGCGCGGTATTACGCAGACACCCGAGGATGCCAAGCGCGGCACCATCGCGTATTCGATCCTCCAGGCACACAATACGTCGGGCGACCCCGAGGCACTCAAGATTCGCTTCGATGCCATGGCGAGCCACGACATCACCTTTGTCGGCATCATCCAGACGGCGCGCGCTTCGGGCATGGAGCAGTTCCCGCTGCCTTACGTGCTCACCAACTGCCATAACTCGCTGTGCGCCGTGGGCGGCACCATCAATGAGGACGACCACGTCTTTGGCCTTTCCGCAGCCAAGAAGTACGGCGGCATCTTCGTTCCGCCGCACATCGCCGTCATCCACTCCTTTATGCGCGAGAACTTCGCCGGTTGCGGCAAGATGATCCTGGGTTCCGACTCGCACACCCGCTATGGTGCCCTGGGTACCATAGCCGTGGGCGAGGGCGGCGGCGAGTTGGCAAAGCAGCTGCTGCGCGACACCTACGATGTCGCCTATCCCGGCGTCGTGGCCATCTACCTCACGGGCGCCCCGCGCCCCGGCGTCGGCCCGCACGACGTGGCGCTCGCCATCATTCGCGCCGTCTTTGCCAAGGGCTACGTCAAGAACAATGTCATGGAGTTTGTGGGCCCGGGCATCGCGAGCATGACGACCGACTACCGCAACGGCGTTGACGTCATGACCACCGAGACCACCTGCCTGTCGAGCATCTGGGCCACCGACGAGGACACGCACGCGTTTTTGACCATGCACGGCCGCGGCGACGACTATCGCGAGCTCAAGCCCGCCGATGTCGCCTACTACGACGGTTGCGTCGAGGTCGACCTGTCGAGCATCAAGCCCATGATCGCACTGCCGTTCCATCCTTCCAACGGCTTTGAGATCGACGAGCTCAACGAGAACCTCGAGGACATCCTGCACGAGGTGGAGCTCGAGGCCGCCAAGATCGGCGAGGGCAAGACGCACTTTAGCCTGCTCGACAAGATCGTCGACGGCAAGCTGCACGTGCAGCAGGGCGTTATCGCCGGCTGCTCGGGCGGCAACTATGACTCCGTGGTCCAGGCTGCCCGCGTGCTCAAGGGCGCCAATACCGGCTGCGGCGAGTTCTCGCTGTCGGTCTATCCCACGAGCCAGCCCGTGGCGCTCGAACTTACACGCCGCGGCTACATCTACGACCTCATGGAGGCCGGCGCAATCGTGCGCACGGCATTCTGCGGCCCGTGCTTCGGCGCCGGCGACACGCCCGCCAACAACGGCCTTTCGATCCGTCACACCACGCGCAACTTCCCCAACCGCGAGGGTTCCAAGCCGGGTAATGGCCAGCTGAGCGCCGTGGCCCTGATGGACGCCCGCTCCATTGCGGCAACGGCTGCCAACGGCGGCGTCCTGACGCCGGCGACCGACCTGCCCGAGGACACTTGGGACGAGGCCTGCGAGTACACCTTTGACGACGCGCCGTACAAGAAGCGCGTGTACTGGGGCTTTGGCAAGGCGGAGCCTGCCGACGAGCTGGTCGAAGGCCCCAACATCAAGCCGTGGCCCGCGATGGAGCCGCTCGGCGACGACATCCTGCTCAAGGTTTGCTCCAAGATCATGGACCCGGTCACCACGACCGACGAGCTCATTCCCTCGGGCGAGACGAGCTCCTTCCGCTCCAACCCGCTGGGCCTGGCTGAGTTTACGCTGAGCCGCCGCGACCCGGCCTACGTGGGTCGCTCCAAGGAGGTCGACGCTGTGGAGAAGCGTCGCGTTGCCGGCGAGTCCGCGGGCGACCTGGCGGCGTTCGATGCCGAGCTTGCCGGTGTGTTTGAGGCGCTGGCCGGCGCGGGTGCGCGGCCGATGCCAAGGCGACCGAGTTCGGTTCCATGATTTACGCCAAGAAGCCTGGCGACGGCAGCGCCCGCGAGCAGGCCGCGAGCTGCCAGCGCGTAATTGGCGGCCTGGCCAACATCGTCCACGAGTACGCCACCAAGCGCTATCGCTCCAACGTGATGAACTGGGGCATGGTGCCCTTCCAGATGGAGGCCGAGCCCAACTTTGAGGTGGGCGATTACGTCTTTGTGCCGGGTATCCGTGCCGCGCTCGATGGCGACCTGAAGGACATCGCCGCCTACGTGGTGCGCGCCGATGGTGCGGTCGAGCAGATTGAGCTCTACATTGCCGATATGACGGCAGAGGAGCGTGCCATCGTCAAGGCCGGCTGCCTGATCAACTACAACAAGTTCAAGGCCGCTGCCGAGTAGCGCACTTAATTGTCCGCCCGGGGCTTACCCTTTCCCGCCCGCTCACGCGCTTCGCGAGGGCCGCGTTCGGGAAGGGTAAAGGTAGCCCCGGGCTACATTTCTGCGTTCTCGTTGGGTCTTGAGGGACGCTAATAAATAGACTTGCTTGATGCCGCCTCTGTTATCGGGGCGGCTTCTTTTTGTTGAAAACCACCACAAAGGGGGCAGGCACCTTTGTGGTGGTGGGGACGAGCTCGATGTTGTTGTGATCGTTGAGCGGCATGTTAATGGGCGGCTCTACAGAATTTCATCTGGGCTGGCGGGTTTGGTTGTTTTGGGGATGCCGAGTTTGGATGACGCGAAATCGTCAACATTGTCCTTAATTCCGTCTTTGGTGTAGACAGTGACCATATAGGTGCTGTGTCCGAATTCGCCCTTGTCGCGTGTTGCCCAGGCATCCCAGTAGGCGGCCCCGTTTCGCCCTTTGATTTTTCCGACACGGCGGAGTTCTGTTCGCTTTAATTTCTGGTTGCTATAGATGGTTCGACCGGCCTCCTCGGTGAGCCCGCACTGTCCAAGCATCTTGTCGAGGACTTGGTTCATGTGGCGCTCATCGGTGTTTGGTGCGTAGTCGTAGGCGAGGGTGATGAAGTCGAGTGGCTGGTCGTCGATTAGATAGTTTAGCGTCTGAGGTCCAAGGCAGAAATAGGGGGAGCATCCGTCGATCTGACCGAGCAGTGGCAACTTTGACTGCCAACTTCCGGTGGGAATTCCATCTTCGTAAAACACGCCGCGACAGATAAAGGAGAGCGAGGTGGCACGCGAGCCGGCGTCGACCATTCCGCATAAATCGAAGGGCGAGGTGATACCAAGGGAAAAGGGCGTGATGACGATAAGGAAGAGCATCACGATGGGTATGGCGAGAATGGCGATGACGTTGCGACCGGTGGAATGAGGCGGCTTCATATGCGCTCCTCGAGACAAAGATCTGTTGAGGATAGGCAGAAATGGATATGTTCAGAGAGCAATTCAAGTTTAATCTCATTGCGCGAGATGGTCGACCGTTAGCGTCGAAAACCACCACAAAGGTGCCTGTCCCCTTTGTGGTGGTGAGGAGCGCGCGGCTTCTTTTGGTAATAGTGTTAGCTGGCGGTATCATTAGTGCAGGTGGCGAAGGTTTGCATTGTGGGGTGTTTTGCCGTGAGCCGTTCTGCCCGTATTGGATTGATTGTCTTGGCGCTTGCGATCGCTGTGGTTGGCGCGGGCGCTGTCGGTATGGCATTTCTACCTGCTGCGGTGACGGAGCCGGTGGTCAAGCCTGTGACTCAATCTGTCGAACTTCTGACCGGCGACGACAAGCCCGAGACCATTACCGTTGATTTTGATGAGCAGCCGGCTGTGCTGGGTATTAGCAATTATCCGCGTATTCAGCTTGGGGCCATGCGCTATACCACGGATACAAGCCTGATCGATAGGCGTCCGAGCTACTCAAGGGCAAAACATTTAAGCGTTGGTACGGATATGCGTCCTATCGGGCAAAAGCGAACGACATGGTTGGCGGATGCCACTCGTCCATCGAGCTGGACACTGCAAACGGCGCAAAGTTATGTGATGTCTCGTACGATCCGGGCTACGAGGGCAATGAGGGTCCGGGCATCTACATCATGGACGGCGATGTCGCCTATGTCATGGAGGGCGACCAGACCGAGCTCAACGATTTTATGGGTCAGTGTATCCAAGATGCCTATAAACAGACCTGCTTGCCTGACCCGCAGCACTGCACGCGATAGTGGGTCTGCCCGTACATGGCTGTTCGAGGATGAGATGCCCTGGACCGTCGAATCGGGAAGTACGGGTTCGGCGAAGGAGTAGAGACCGCGACCACCACAAAGGTGCCTGTCCTCTTTGTGGTGGTTTCGGTCTGTCTCGATCTGTAACATCTAGGATCAAAAATGGCTGCTAGATGTTACAGATCGAGACGGTAGCGCGCCTGGGCAGCGGCGGGCTGACATCTCAGTACCCTATCCGTAATTCACTCAGAAAATCTTATATATAGAGACTTAGATTTGTGTATAAGATCGCGTAAAGCTGGCAACAATACTTCTCGAACAACGTGAAGCCGCCCCGTAGGGCGGCCGCCCCAAGAGAGGTGATTCCATGAGAATCGATAAGCTAGCAATGACGTCGCGCGAGGCGCTGCAGACCGCCATGAGCACGGCTGCCGATGCACAGGCCGGCGCGGTGGAGCCGATCCACCTGCTGTCTGCCCTGCTCGGTGCCGGCGAGCGCAATATCTCCGTGATCATCGAGCGCATCGGTGCCGACCCGGCTCAGCTCGCACGCTCCACACAAGATGCCATCGACCATGCGCCCAAGGTGTCGGGCGAGGGTCAGCAGATGGGCCTGTCCAACGAGCTCGTTCGCGTGATCGAGAAGGCCGAGAAAAAGGCCACCAAGATGGGCGACAGCTTTGTGGTGACCGAGCATCTGCTGATGGCACTTGCCGAGGACAAGGGTGAGGCGGGTCGCGTGCTGCGTGACGCCGGCGTGACCAAGGAGCGCATCGAGCAAGTCTACGAGGAACTGCGCGGCGATGACCGCGTGACGTCTGCCGAGGACAAGACGCAGTTTGAGGCGTTGGAGCAGTACGGTCGCAACATCTGCGATCTGGCTCGCGCCGGCAAGCTCGACCCGGTCATCGGCCGTACCGACGAGATCCGTCGTACTATTCAGGTTCTGTCCCGCCGCACCAAGAACAACCCCGTGCTTATCGGCGAGCCGGGCGTCGGCAAGACGGCCATCGTCGAGGGCATTGCTCAGCGAATCGTGGCCGGCGACGTACCGAGCACCCTGCGCGACCGCGACCTCATCGAGCTCGACATGAGCGCGCTGGTCGCCGGCGCAAGTACCGCGGCGAGTTCGAGGACCGCTTGAAGGCCGTGCTCAAGGAAGTGCAAAAATCCGAAGGCAAGGTCATCCTGTTCATCGATGAGCTCCATACCATCGTGGGCGCGGGTGCCACCGAGGGCTCCATGGACGCCGGCAACATCCTCAAACCGGCGCTCGCTCGTGGCGACCTGCACGCGATCGGCGCGACCACGCTCGACGAGTACCGCAAGTACATCGAGAAGGACGCGGCGCTCGCCCGTCGTTTCCAGACCGTGATGGTCAGCGAGCCTACCGTCGAGGACACCATTTCAATCCTGCGTGGCCTGAAGGAGAAGTACGAGATCTTCCACGGCGTACACATCACCGATAGCGCGCTCGTGGCTGCCGCCGACCTCTCCGACCGCTACATCGCCGACCGCTTCCTGCCCGACAAGGCTATCGACCTGGTCGATGAGGCCGCGAGCCGCCTGCGCATGGAACTCGACAGCATGCCGGTCGAGATCGACGCCACCACGCGTCAGCTCACCCAGCTGCAGATCGAGGAACAGGCGCTCATGAAAGAGACCGACGACGCCTCTAAGGAGCGTTTGGAGGCTCTGCGCCAAGAGATTGCCGAAGTCCAGGAAAAGCTCAACGTGCAAAAGGCCGGCTGGCTCAACCAAAAGAACGCCATCGACCACGTGCAGGAGCTTAAGGGCCAGCTTGACGCGGCCAAGAGCGAAGAGGAGCGCGCGACGCGCAACGGCGATCTGGGCCGTGCGTCCGAGCTTCGCTATTCTGTGATCCCGGGTCTGCAGCAGCAGATTCAGGATTCCGAGGCTGCGCTCGAGGCGCAAAAGCAGCAGGACGGCGAGGGCCTCAACGAACAGGTGACCTCCGACGAGATCGCCGAGGTCGTGAGCGCCTGGACCGGTGTGCCCGTGTCCAAGATGATGCAGGGCGAGCTCGACAAGTTGAAGGGCTTGGAGGGCGAGCTGCATAAGCGCGTTATCGGTCAGGACGAGGCCGTCTCCGCTGTAGCCGCGGCCGTGCGTCGCAGCCGTGCGGGTCTCTCCGACCCAGACAAGCCCATCGGCAGCTTCTTCTTCCTGGGCCCCACCGGCGTAGGCAAGACCGAGCTCGCCAAGGCGCTGGCCGAGTGCCTGTTCGATGACGAGCGCGCGCTCGTGCGTATCGACATGTCCGAGTATATGGAGAAGTTCAGCGTCCAGCGTCTGATCGGTGCGCCCCCGGGATACGTGGGCTATGACGAGGGCGGCCAGCTCACCGAGGCCGTGCGCCGTCGTCCCTACTCCGTGATCTTGCTCGACGAGATGGAGAAGGCTCATCCGGATGTCTTTAACGTGCTGCTGCAGGTGCTCGACGACGGCCGTTTGACCGACGGTCAGGGTCGCCAAGTGTCCTTCAAGAACACGATTATCATCATGACGTCCAACGTGGGCTCCAAGGCTATCGCCGATCTGTCCGGCAAGGACGAGGAGGAGATGCGCCATCAGGTTGACGGGGCCATGGCTCAAACCTTCCGCCCCGAGTTCCTCAACCGTATCGACGATATCGTGGTGTTCCATCCGCTCGGCATGGCGCAGATCGAGAAGATCGTCGACATCCAGCTCGCCGCGTCCGCGCGCGTCTGGCCAAGGAGCGCATGACGCTGGCCATCACCCCGGCGGCCAAGCAGATGCTCGCCGTGGGCGGCCTGGACCCGGTCTTTGGTGCCCGTCCGCTCAAGCGTCTCGTGCAGCGCGAGGTCGTGGATGCCATTGCCGCCGCTATCATCGACGGCACGGTGCGCGAGGGCGATCAGGTGACGGTCGATGTCGACAAGGACGGCGGCTTTACCGTCGTGTGCGACAACACGCCGGCGGCCACCTACGAAGTCCCCGACGCCGAGTAGATTTTGGGCCGGCTTTAAAACCGCCCCTCATCGCAAAACGCCAAGGGCGGCGGATCCAATCGGGTCCGCCGCCCTTTTTCGTGCGACAATCGATGGTGTTGAACGTGAGTACATGGCAAGGAGCTATGCAGATGACAGACAAGAACAAGACGAACACGCCGGCGACCGATGCCGCACCCGCCGCACCTAAGCCTGCGCCTAAACCGGCGCCCAAGCCGCGCGACCCCTATATCCGTGCCGAGAACGAGGATGACGACGGCTACGATCCTTATAGCGATCGTCGCCCCGAGCGCGAGCCCCTCTTCGAAGCCGACCCCTGGCGTTAAGTAGCTCATTTGGGACGGGGCTTTTTTAGCTACTTTGTTTTCGGCTAGAGGCGTCATGCCTGCCCCCTCGGCCGCTCGATATCCTCCGGGAGGGGCCACTAATAGAAAACTTGCTTATCCATTAATCAAGATACGCATAATCTTGCTCTCCTGCTAATCAAGAATCGTTATAATCTTGATTAGCAGGAGAGCAAGATTGGAGAATTATGGCATTCAACGACTTGGTGGCTCAAAAAATAAAGGACTTTGAGCAACAGGGGATTCCGCAGGTCTTTGAGCGCGACCTTGATCTGGGCAACCCGCAGGAGCCAAAGCGCGACAACATCGTATATGTGATTGTGGGCGCCCGTCGTTGTGGAAAGACGTATCGCCTGTATCAGGAGATACGGCGGCTTCAGGGCCAAGGCGTCGAGCTTGACCGGATGCTATATTTCAATTTTGAGGATGAGCGCTTGCGTCCGTATGAGCCATCGCTACTAGCGGACGTGCTCGATACATTCTATGCACTATATCCTGCTGCTCGAGGCGAGGGCGCCTACCTTTTCTTTGACGAGATCCAGGAAATACCCGAATGGGGTGCGTTTCTGCGACGCGTGGTCGATACGGAGAAGGCGACCGTTTACGTGACGGGATCTTCTTCTAAGATGCTGTCCTCAGAACTTAAGAGCGAGTTCAGGGGCCGTTCTCTTGTGCGAGAGCTTTTTCCGTTGAGTTTTTCGGAATACGTCCGATATAAGACGGGGGGCGTTCCTGAGTCGAACGCGCCCTTCTCCTCAAGCGCTGCAGCGTTGCTCCGACACCATCTGGTCGGATATCTCGAGCGAGGGGGATTCATCGCGACACTTGAGCAGACGCCCGCAGACGCGATTCAGCTGCTACAGGAATATGCGTCGCGAACGGTCGCCATGGACGTCGTTGAACGTTACGACGTCAAGAACCCCCGTTTGGCCTCGCTGTTTCTGGCGCGGTGCATGGCATCTTCGGGACGAGAGCTGTCAGTGAACAAAGTGTACAACGAGTTCAAGAGCAGACAGATATCCGTCAGTCGAAATACGCTCAGCGACTTACTTGAGTATTACGAGGACGCCTACCTGCTGTTTTCGGTGCCGGAGTTCACGCGTTCGCTTGCAAATAATACGCGGTCTGCGTCTAAGGTCTACGCCGTCGATCCTGCGATGTTCGGAGCGTTCTCCCCCGCATCGGCATTGGATCATGGTCAGAGGCTCGAGACCGCGGTGTTCAATGCGCTCAGAAGAAGGACCCCCGCCGTGCGGCCCGGTTCGGTTTGCCGCCTGCTGATTAAAGATAAGAATAAAAGCCATGAGGTGGACTTTGTGGCTGGGGATGCACTGCTCATGCAGGCTTACGGCCTGATTCAGGTAAGTGTGGATATGACAAGCGAGAAAACGCGCGAGCGCGAAATTGCCGCGCTCGATGCCGCGATGGCCCAGTTTGATCTTGGCGAGTCGGTAATCGTTACCATGGATGAGCAGGCCGATATTCCATGCAAACACGGCGTGGTACATGCTGTGCCCGCATGGAAGTGGCTCCTTTCCTAATCGTCTATGGATTTGCGAGGCCAGGACTCAGGTGTCATGGTCCGCTAGTCCTGGGCCTTGATGCTCGGCAGGAGAATCTGGGCGAGGTAGTCGGTCTCGAGTTTGGTCGCGGCGTCTGCCTTGCCGTCTTTGCCGACCAGTACGTTCTTGATCTGGCTATAGGTGTAGCGGTTACCGGTCGTGAGCTCGACAAGCTCAATGGCCGTGTCCATGGGGTAGGTTGACACGGGATTCTGCGTCCGTCCGTTGATGGTCTGGGGCACCACGTACGGATAGACGGGGCCGCTGGCGTAGACGGTATAACCGTTGCCTAGATTGGCCGCACCCAAAACCGTATCGCCCTCATCGGGCGTAAAGCTCTCGCCCTCGCGCACCGCGACGAGCGTCACAATCGGCGTATCGCTGTTGCCGGCAAGATAGATGCATAGCGTGCTGCCATTTTGCCAAGTCTCGACCTTGCCGTACCACTCGACGGGGATATCGAGCTGGTAGAGGTCGGTTGCCTTGTGGCGAGCGTCAGCATCGCGGGCTGCCTGTGCCTTTTGCGCGCTCACGGCATTGACGGCGGCGTCGCGCCGCGCGGTTGCCGCCTGCTGGAGCACCTTGGCGGTGGCGGCGGAGCTCGCGCCTCCCTCCTCGGCATATTTGGCGGCGGCATCGATCTGGTCGTCGGTTACCGTGTCGGCCGAAGGCACCTTGAGCTTAAAGGCGGCCTGGCTGCTTAGGTCCTGTCCGTCGCTCTTGATCGTGACCTGCGCTTGGTGGTCGGCACGGTATAGACGGTGCCGTCGGACGCGATGGGGGAGGCAGCGATGGAGAGCGTGTAGTCACCGGGTAGCAGTTTGATGCCACGGCCGTGCTCGTCAACATAGAGTGTTTCGCTCACGGAGGATCCGTCAGAATCCTGGCCACTCACTTGTACGGGAATCTTGGAGCCGGCGGAACAGTCGAGGCCCGCGGCATGCACGCCAATCTGCACCGACATCATCGTGTGGGCATTGGCGGCGACAGCGGCAGCCTGCTCTTGCTGATATCCGTTCCAGGCAGCATAGCCTGCACCGCCGGCGACGAGCGCGACGGCCACGACACCGGCGACCATCAGATTGCGGCGCTTGGGCGACATCTTGCGATGGCGGACCTCGGCTTCGTGTGCCGAGGGAACGGACGGCAGGGGAATATCGCCCATGGCGATGGTCTCATCCACGGCTGGTGCGGAACCCAGGCCAGGAAGCTCGCGAGTCAGCGAATCTTCGGCCGGTAAGCTGTCGAGCAAGACGGTTTCCTCGCCCGTGTCGGATTCGGGCTGGTCGTCGGCCTCGCTATCGTCCTCTTCGGCTTCGTCAGGAGCGTCTTTGGCGTCGCCGCCTTCGTCCTCAGTGTCTTCGTGCACCTCGTCTTGCGCGTCGACGACCGAATCGCTAAACGAGAGCTCGTCTAGCGCGATCCGGTCAAGGCTCTCCAGGGCTTCGGCACATGCTTCCGCATCCTGGGCCGCATCCTCGCGGCCATACGTCTCATCGCTCATATATCCCCCAATGCAATATCGGCTCAACACTGTACCCAAAAATGGAGCCATATAAAGCGCATACGAAATATAAGATCCGATTTAACCTGAGCGCATCGTTCGGCCGCATCCTCGCGGCAGCAAAAGGCCCCCGGAACGCGGACGAATCACATTCCGGGGGCTCTGCAATGCGTTGAGTTGCGCGGAGCCGGCTATGCTGCTTCACATTCAAGCGGCGTTTGCGCCGGGCATGTTACTCGGCGTGCGCGTAATCAACCTTGGCGCGGCGAGCGGTAGCCTTCTCCCAATCGCTGGTGCCCTCAAAGACGTCCTGCTTGTAGGGATTGCGGCCGAGCTTCTTGGCACGGTAGACGATGTAGATGATCGCGGCGACGTTGGCGACCAGCGCGGCGATCGAGACCGCGGTAGCGGCGCCGGGGTCGAGCGTGGAGTGGGTCACAAAGATGGACTCCTCCTGGAAGTACGGGAATACCTGGGCAAACATGCACCAAATAGCCAGCGTAAAGGCACGGTTCTGGATCCAGCCGCCCTTGTTCCAGATAAAGGCGGCGACGGTGGGCGCCAGCAGCAGTGCAAAGCCGCAGAACCAGGAGTGGGTGGGCAAGCAGTTGTAGGTGTAGCAGAAGTTCCAGATATCGTAGGCGATGATGTAGACCCAGGTCATGTCGGGCCACAGCATGTCGGTCTTGTCCTCAGAGGCGTAGACACTCCACCAACCGGTCATGCAGAAGATGTTGATGATACCGGCGATGCCGTTGAACACGTTGTTCCAGCCGGCGAGCTGCGTGGCGCCCTCGGAGGTGACCCAGGTGGACTCGCCCAGGACAAAGAAGTGATAGGCGCTCTCAAAGTCGGACACGACGGCGATCATGATGTTGATGGCGACGATCACAAACGGCCACGCGCGGAACTAATGCGCCTTGCCGATCTTGCCCCACTGGTACTTAATGGCAATGAAGCCCCAGCAACCGGCCAGCGCCGCGTATACCTTGGCGTAGTGGAACCAGCTGTTCTGGTACACATGGGTGGGGTTGGTGAGCGCCCACTCGGCACCCTGTGAGACGCCGATGGCGATAGCGACGCAGTAGATGGTCATGGCCAGCGGAGCCACGCCAAAGATGATGGCCGCGCCCAGCTTGGTGCGGCGGCCGACCTCGTTGAGCACGATCAGGCCAATAAAGACCATGGCCCAGCCGGCCCAGTGGATAAGGGTATTGCTACCCCAAACATCGAACAGCATGCTGCTCTCCTTTCACAAGCCCGCGGCCCCTCTTCTGATCGCGGGCAGTTTGGCCAAATGTCGTCAGTTCTGGGGCTTGCGCTCCTGATACTTGGCGGTATAGCCCTCGATATGGAGCGTCGAGGCGATGATTTCCTTGACTGTCTCGTCGGGCACATCGGGGTGCGTGCGGATATACATCAGCAGCCCCATGATGAGGGTGTAGAACGTCTCGTAGACATGGTCGATGCGTAGCTCGTGATGGGCGACAAAATCCACCACGGTGGTATCGCAGATATACTGCGCCACGCGCTGGACCACGTTGTGCAAAAAGCCGCCGTAGAGCGCGCCGCTGCTCGAGGTGAGCGTGCTCGGCAACTCGTGGCCGCTCACGACCAGGCGCTTAAAGAGCGGAGCAACGGTGTCGAGTGCGCCTTCGATGTCGCCAACCGTGCGGCTGGCGTTCCACTGCTCGAGCTCGGCGATAAAGCCGTCGATTGCCTCGTCCATAACGGCGGTGACGGCGGCATCCATATCGGCAAAGTAGTGGTAGAACAGCGAACGCGTGCAGCCAGCCCGCTTGGTCACGGCCGATACCGAAAGATGGGACACACCAAGCTCGGCGCTCACGGCGCGCACAGCGGCGAGGATCTCGCGACGGCGCTCGTCGCCCGTCAGGCGTTTTGCCGCGCTATCGGATGCGGGGACGGCATCGACCACAGAGATATCTGCTGCGTTGTTGCCCATGTTTGCCGCCTTTCATCCTCTTTTGCCTGACCGTTCGCCTAACAGTCTTGAATATTGTTGACGGTTCGTCAATACTGTTTTTGACACAATGTCAACAATAGCGGGTGAACGGCATGGGGGCATGTCGAACCCGTACAAAGAGGGGCGCCGCGGTCTCGCCGGGCTGTGGCAAGAGAAGGGACGACTATGATTCTCAACGGACCGGGGATTAGCTATACCGAGCCCGATATCGGCGCGGAGTTCGTGCCGCCGATACCGGAGCATCCGCGCGAGGCCATCGTCAAACTGTGTGAGCACTGCACCAACCGCCTGCTGCACCGCGACGAGCTGCTGGGCTACGAGTACTGGTCGTTTGCCGAGGCCGCAACCGACGAGCAGGCCGAAGTGCTCTGCAAGATGAAGATGCGCCGTCCCTATACGCTGCCCGAGATGGTCAAGCTCACCGGCATGCCCGAGGCCGATATCGAAAAAATGCTCGACGACATGAGCTACACGGGTCTGCTCGAGTACAACTGGGAAAACCCCGAGCGCGCCAAGCAGTGGGTGCTGCCCATGCTGGTGCCGGGTTCCGCCGAGTTCCTCAACATGCGCGTGAGCCAGCTCGAGGAGCATCCGGTCTATGCCAAGTTCTTTGAGCAGGCGTCCAAGGGACCGCTGTCCAAGGCCACGCCGATGGTGCCGCCCGGCGGTGCCGGCATCGGCATGCATGTCATTCCGGTCGAGAAGGCCATCGATGCCGCGAGCACCTCGGTGCCGATCGAGCATATCGAGCATTGGCTCGACAAATACGAAGGTAAGTATGCCGCTAGCACCTGCAGCTGCCGCGCGAGCCGTCGCGTGATGGGAGAGGGCTGCGCCGACGACCCGGCCGATTGGTGCATCGCCGTGGGCGATATGGCCGACTACGTGGTCGAGACCGACCGCGGCCATTATGTGACGCGCGAGGAGGTCTACGACATCCTGCGCCAGGCCGAGGACAACGGCTTTGTGCACCAGATCACCAACATCGACGGTGAGAACAAAATCTTCGCCATCTGCAACTGCAACGTCAACGTGTGCTACGCCCTGCGCACTTCGCAGCTGTTCAACACGCCCAACCTGTCGCGCTCGGCCTACGTCGCCAAGGTCGAGAAGGACAAGTGCGTGGCCTGCGGTCGCTGCGTTGAGGTGTGTCCGGCCGGCGCCGCCAAACTGGGCCAGAAGCTCTGTAGCAAAAAGGCTGGCGGACAGGTACCCGAGTATCCGCGCCAGGAGCTGCCCGATGCCACCAAGTGGGACCACACCAAGTGGTCGCCCAACTACCGCAACGACAACCGTATCGAGACGCATGAGTCCGGCACCGCTCCCTGCAAGACGGCCTGCCCCGCGCACGTTGCCGTTCAGGGCTATTTGAAGCTCGCGGCGCAGGGCCGCTATGACGAGGCGTTGGCGCTCATCAAGCGCGAGAACCCGTTGCCCGCTATCTGCGGCCGTGTGTGCAACCGCCGCTGTGAGGATGCCTGCACCCGCGGTCGCGTGGACGAGGCCGTGGCCATCGACGAGGTCAAGAAGTTTATCGCCCAGCGCGATCTGGATGCCGCGACTCGCTATGTCCCACCTGTGGTGACCCCGACGCGTGCCGGCGGCTTCGACCAGAAGATCGCCATCATCGGCGCCGGTCCGGCCGGTCTGTCCTGCGCCTTCTATCTGGCCGAGAAGGGCTACAAGCCCGTCGTGTTCGAGAAAAACGAGCGCCCGGGCGGCATGCTCACCTACGGCATTCCCAGCTTTAAGCTGCAGAAGGACGTTATCGAGGCCGAGGTCGAGGTCATTCGCCTGATGGGCGCCGAGTTCCGCTATGGCGTGGAGGTCGGTCGCGATGTGACGCTCGACGAGCTTCGCGCGCAGGGCTTTAAAGCCTTTTACGTGGCCATTGGCTGCCAGGGTGGCCGCCTTGCCGGTATTCTGGGCGAGGATGCCGAGGACGTGACCGTGGCCGTCGACTTTTTTGCGCGAGGTCAACAGCGGCAAGATCGACGCGCTGCCCGGGCGCACCATCGTGGTGGGCGGCGGCAACGTGGCCATCGATGTCGCGCGCAACGCCTGCCGTCTGGGTTCCGAGCACGTTGAGATGTTCTGCCTGGAGAGCGAGGTCAAGATGCCTGCCAGCGAGGAGGAGCGTCGCGAGGCCATTGAGGACGGCGCGCACATTAGCTGCGGCTGGGGCCAAGGAGATTCACCTGGACGAGGCCGGTCGTGTGTGCGGTATCACCTTTAAGCGCTGCACGCGTGTCTTTGACGACGAGGGGCGTTTTGCGCCCGAGTATGACGAGAACGACTTGCGCCGTGTCGATGCCGACCGTGTCGTCATGTCGATTGGCCAGTCCATTGTGTGGGGCGACCTGCTGGCTGGCTCCAAGGTGGAGCTCGGCCGCAGCCAGGGTGCCCTTGCCGATCCGCAGACGTACCAGACCGCCGAGCCCGACATCTTTGTGGGCGGCGACGTCTACACCGGTCCCAGCTTTGCTATCGACGCCATCGCCGCCGGTCACGAGGCCGCCGTGTCCATCCATCGCTTTGTGCAGCCGGGCTCCACGCTCACCATCGGCCGCAACCAGCGCCGCTACACCGCGCTTGACCGCGACGATGTTGTGATTGAGAGCTATGACAACGCAAGCCGCGAGGTGGCACGTGTCGACCGCGAGCGCGAGAAGGCTGCGCCCTTTAGCGAGTACGTCGAGACCTTTACCGAGGAGCAGGTGCGCGCCGAGACCGCTCGCTGCTTGGGCTGCGGTGCCTCGATCGTCGACCCCAACAAGTGCATCGGCTGCGGCCTGTGCACCACCAAGTGCGCGTTTGACGCCATCCATCTGGATCGCGACCGCCCCGAGTGCTCCACGATGGTCAAATACGAGCAAAAGCTCCCCAGCCTCGGCAAGTACGCTTTGAAGCGTGCGATCAAAAATCAAAATTTGGGAAGAAAATAAAAAAAACGCAACAAACAAGAGAACGGCGTAGAGAACGGTTGGACAGTGAGCGAGTCCCAGGCGTGGCGAGGTGCCTTGAAAGAGGAGGGCATAGGGCTTTTGCCCATGCCCGACGATTGAAAGGCAGATCGTCCGTCTGGGGCTCGCGCAGCGTCAAGTCGACCGCCGTTCGTTAGAACGGCGGAAGAAAAAGTGCATGAATTAGGAATCGTCTATCACATCATTCGCGATGTCGAGAATGTGGCGCGCGCCAATGGCGTGAGTCGCGTTTCGAGCGTGACGCTGCTCCTGGGCGAGGTCTCGGGCGTCGTTCCCGATCTGCTGCTTGATGCTTGGCGCTGGGCGGCAGATAAAAAGCCTATCACGCAGGGCGCGGAGCTTATTGTGGAGCCTGTCGAGGCCGTGACGCATTGCGAGGCGTGCGGCTGCGACTACGCGACGGTCGAGCACGGCAAGACCTGCCCCCATTGCGGTAGCGGCGAGACCTATCTGCTGCAGGGCCAGGAGGTCATGATCAAGCAGATCGAGACCCCCGACGAGGACCCGACAGACGCTGCCCCCGACGGCCTATCCGATGCCCCCGATGCCGTCGACGCCGCCAACCCCCTCCACATCGCCTAACTTAGTCGTTGGGGACGTCTTAAACGAC
>ENA-OQBU01000139-OQBU01000139.1-human-gut-metagenome-genome-assembly--contig:-NODE-139-length-20374-cov-4.661728_pt1 | contig 20374 bp, 20 predicted proteins | sample MGYA00242492_ERZ504566 | MGnify/ENA primary metagenome ERZ504566 (study PRJEB26092, sample SAMD00036261) | human gut metagenome | host: Homo sapiens | study: EMG produced TPA metagenomics assembly of...
CACGATACGGCCGGAATGCGGGCCAGCACGTCGTAGGGCAGCTTGGCCCAGTCGGCGGTCATGGCATCGCTGGACTCGACGGCACGCAGATGATCGGACGCTGATAGGTGCGCTCGTCGCCCATTACGCCAACGGACTTATGTCGGGCAGGACCGCGAAATACTGCCAGCAGCTGTGCTCGGAGTTGCGCTCGCCAGTCTGCTCAAACAGACGCTGGTTGTAGGCGTCGAGCTCCTCGCGCACGATAGCGTCGGCGTTTTTGAGAATCTCGAGCTTCTCCTTGTCGACCGCGCCGATGATGCGGATGGCCAGACCCGGGCCCGGGAAGGGCTGACGGAACACGATGTGACCCGGCAGGCCGAGCGCCAGACCAAGCGCGCGGACCTCGTCCTTAAAGAAGTGGTCGAGCGGCTCGATGAGGTCGAAGTGCACGCCCTCGGGGAACGGGATCAGGTTGTGGTGGCTCTTGATGGTGGCCGTCTTGCCGCCCGTCTTGCGAGCGCCGGACTCGATGATGTCGGGGTAGATGGTGCCCTGAGCCAGATACTTGACCGGCTTGCCATCGCACTCGAGCTGCTGGGCGACCGCGAAGAACTCTTTCCAGAACTGCGTGCCGATGATGCGGCGCTTCTCCTCAGGCTCGGTCACGCCGGCCAGAAGCTCGGCATAGCGGTCCTCGGCGTGGACGTGGATAAAGTCGACGTCAAACTGCTTGGTGAAGACCTCCTCCACCTGCTCGGGCTCACCCTTGCGCAGCAGACCGTGGTTGATGAACACACAGGTCATCTGCTTGCCCACGGCGCGGGCGCAGCGCAGCCACGACGGAGGAGTCGACGCCGCCGGACAAGGCCAGAATCACGCGGTCGTCGCCGACCTTCTCGCGGAACTCGGCCGTCATGGTCTCGACCAGGTTGTCCATGCTCCAGTTGGGCTCCAGGCCGCAGATCTCAAACAGGAAGTTGCTCAGCAGCTGCTGACCGTACTCGGAGTGCTTGACCTCGGGGTGGAACTGCGTGGTGAAAATCTTGCGCTCGACGCACTCCATGGCGGCAACCGGGCATACGTCGGTGCTGGCGGTAACGGTAAAGCCCTCGGGCACCTCGGACACGGCGTCGCGGTGGCTCATCCACACGGTCTGCTCCATGGGCGTGGAGTTAAAGAGCTTGGCGCCAGCCGTGCGCGTGATGGTGGCGCGGCCGTACTCGCCCACCTCGGAGTGGCCGACCTTGCCGCCGAGCGTCACGGCCGTGATCTGATGGCCGTAGCAAAAGCCCAGGACGGGAAGGCCAAGGTCAAAGATGGCGGGATCGATGGACGGAGCGTCCTCGGCGTACACGGAGGCCGGGCCGCCGGAAAGGATGAGCGCAGAGGCGTTCATCTCGCGAATCTCATCGGCCGAGATGTCGCAGGGAACGATCTCGGAATACACGTTGAGGTCGCGGACGCGACGGGCAATGAGCTGACCGTACTGCGCACCAAAGTCGAGTACGAGGACCTTTGCGGAAGCCTTTTGATCCATGGTTTCCCCCTCTTGTTGGCGGGGAGCCGGTGCCCACCCGCGTGAATGAACGAAAATAACTTCCATAGTGTACACGTTATATGGGGTTTCTCGTCCCTCGCGGCCATCAGCGCACGGCAAACGCACGACCTGGGCCCTTATTTGACGGCAGTTGAAGTATTACTAAACATTACAGATGATGTATTACGTTTGAACATTGGACGCCCTGTGCCACAATACTGCCGAACGACTCCGCCCTTGCGGCGACAAAACCGATAGGAATACCAGCATGAAGCGCATCCTTCTCATCGCCACGGGCGGCACCATCGCATCGACCGAGGACGGCAACGGCCTCTCCCCCGCCCTGACCGGTGAGGAGCTCGCCCAGAGCGTCCCCGAGATCTCGGGCCTCTGCGAGCTCGACGTCGTGCAGCCCATGAACATCGACAGCACCAATATGCGCCCCAGTGACTGGATGCGTATCCGCGACGTCATCGTCGAGGGTTATGCCGACCACGACGGCTTTGTGATTCTGCACGGCACCGACACCATGAGCTACACCGCGGCGGCGCTTTCCTATCTGATTCAGGACAGCCCCAAGCCTATCGTACTCACCGGCTCGCAAAAGCCCATGGGCAATCCCTTTACCGACGCCAAGCTCAACCTGTACCAGAGCCTGCTCTATGCGCTCGACGAGCACTCGCACGACGTCTCAATCGTGTTTGGCGGCGTAGCCATTGCCGGTACGCGCGCCGCAAACAGCGCACCATGAGCTTTAACGCGTTCATTAGCGTCAACTATCCGCCCATCGCCTATATCCGCAACGACCGCATCGTGCGCAACGGGCTTCACGGCACGCATCAGGGCGAAAACCCGGTGCGTTTCTACGACAGCATCGACCCGCGCGTATTTGTACTCAAGCTCACGCCCGGCGTAAACCCGGGCATCCTCGACGCCCTTGCCGATAGCTACGACGCTGTAATCCTTGAGACCTTTGGCATTGGCGGTATCCCCGAGTTTGGCGAGTCGGGCGAGTCGTTCCAAGAGGCGATTTTCCGCTGGGTCGATTCGGGCCGCACCGTCGTTATGACCACGCAGGTCCCCGAAGAGGGCCTTGACCTGGGTGTTTATGAGGTCGGCCGTGCCTACGCCGATCATCCGGGCATTTTGCGCGGCGACGATATGACAACCGAGACGCTCGTGGCCAAAACCATGTGGGCACTCGGCCAGTCACGCGATGCCGCCGAGATCCAGCGCCTGTTCTACAGCCAAGTCAACCACGACCGCATCCCGATGGCGTAATTCAGTTATCGACGGGTATCCCCTATTCGATCCCCTCGAGAAGCTCTGACACCGTCATGCCGAGTGCGGGCGCGATCTTAAATAGAACCTTGAGCGTGAAATTTGCCGTCCCATCTTCGATTCGGTCGAGGTAGGGTCGGCTGATTCCTGTCGCCACACAAAATCAACCTTGGAGATACCAAGGTCCCTGCGTGTCTCTTCGACCCGCCTGCCAAGAATCTGTTTCGCACGTTCGTCCATGCAGCCGAGTTTGAAATGGAGCTGAACAAAAACGTAAACTATAGTTTACGTTTTGCCGAATACACAGGAGTTTTCTATGTCGGGTTCTTCGGTCCGCATGTACCGAGCCACGCTTCGCACAAACAGCGCACCGCCCAAGCTCGTCGTCGTTGAAGCAGAATGTCTTTCGCCCGATGAGCGCACAGCATTCGCATTGCTATCAAGTCGAGTCGCCGCTGTTCTGGTCCCTTGCCCGGCGCAAGGTGAACTTGCCATCCAATGCCAAGCGCACAGTTGCTCGCTCAATCAGGCTGCCGTAATCGCAACCAGTCAACGCGGCCTGCCGCTCCTTTTAGAAGCCGGTATCGCGCTCTGCCTCCGCGGTGCCGGATACGAAAAACGAGGCCGCCGCCGATGTAGTCTTTCAACCACGATCGAGCGGCGGCCTCGCAGCAGCCATCGAATATGCTTGCAGGCTCGTTGCCTAAAGGCGCAAGCTAAAAGCCCAGGCCAAAGCCCATACCGGTAATCGCCGAATACATAAAGTAGACGTTGATTACGTTGAGAAACACACCCGTGATGCAGCCGTTTCGCAGGTAGCGCTCGCACACGATGCGCGCCATGGCGGCGGATTCCTCATTGTTCTTTGCCTGGCGTCCCGCCGTAAAGTACGTCGCCACGCTCAGCAGCAAGTTGAGCACCGGCAGCGCCAGCAACTCGTAGCTCTTGCCCCAGCGCGTCGCCTCGCCGGCAGCATTAAACTTTGTTGCTACCTCGGGACCAATGTTGGGGATAACACACGCTGCGACCACCAGCGGAATCACCGCAAGTACGAGCAGCGCAATACCCATGTAGCCAGCTTTTTGCCATATTTAAACATATGCGTCGTCCTTATACGTTAAAGCGGAAGTGCACGACGTCGCCATCGGCCATGACATAGTCCTTGCCCTCAATACGCAGCTTGCCGGCAGCCTTGGCGCCCTGCTCGCCACCGAGCTCGATGTAGTCGTCGTAGCCAATGACCTCGGCCTTAATAAAGCCGCGCTCAAAGTCGGTGTGGATGACACCGGCGGCCTGCGGGGCGGTCGCGCCCTGACGCACCGTCCAGGCCTTGACCTCCATCTCGCCAGCCGTAAAGAACGACTGCAGGCCAAGCAGCTTGTAGGCGGCCTGCGCGAGCACGTCCAGACCGGGCTGCTCCAGGCCCAGGCTCTCCAGGTAGTCGGCGGCGTCCTCGGGATCGAGCTCGGAAAGCTCGGCCTCGATTTTGGCGCAGATGGGCAACGGCTTGACACCGTCGATGGGCGCCAGGTCCTCGTTGAGCATATCCTCGTCTACGTTGGCCACATACAGAATGGGCTTCATGGTGAGCAAGAACAGGCCCTTGGCAGCGGCGCGCTCCTCGTCGGTCATCTCCATGGATGCGGCGCGCTTGCCCTCGTTGAGCCAGGCAAGCAGACGCTTGGCCACCTCGAACTTGGGCATGAGCTCCTTGTCGCGCTTGGCCTCCTTCTCGAGCTTGGGCAGCTGCTTCTCGAGCGTGCCCATGTCGGCCAAGATGAGCTCGGTCATGATAGTGTCGGCATCGCCGGCGGGATCGACGAACTCGCCCGTGCGGCCCACCTCGCGCATAACGTTGGGGTCCTTAAAGTAGCGCACGACCTCGCAGATGGCGTCGGTCTCGCGGATGTTTGCCAAGAACTGGTTGCCCAAGCCCTCGCCCTCGTTGGCGCCCTTCACCAGACCTGCGATGTCGACGAACTCGACCGTAGCCGGCACAATGCGGCCCGGGTTGACGATATCGGCGAGCTTTTGCAGGCGGTTATCGGGCACATCGACGATACCCACGTTGGGGTCGATCGTGGCAAACGGGTAGTTGGCGGCAAGGCCGGTTTTTGGTAAGCGCGGTGAACAGCGTCGACTTGCCCACGTTGGGCAGGCCCACGATACCGATGGAAAGGGACACGACAGCTCCTTTTGGTACAGGTACTTCAAACTGCATAAGTATAGCGCCGCCGCAGCATCCAGGCGAACCCGGACGCCACGGCGGCGCAAATGAAGCAGAGATTGGGGTCGCCAGCTAGTCCGCGAGCTTTTCCACCTGGTCGAGCATCTTGTCGAGCTTGGCCTTTGCCTCGGCCTTGGCCTTCATCGCCTCTTCGTGGGCCTTGGCCTTCTGGGCAGCCTTTTCCTCGGCCTCGGGGTCGACGACAACCAGATTGGACGCGTCGTGTTGAACCAGCTTGAGCGCATGCTCGGGACAAACCTTGACACAGGCGCCACAGCCTAAACAATACGTGGACTCCAACGCAAAGCGGCCGCTTCCCACCAAATCGCAGGCAAACGTGGGGCACACGTTGACGCACTCGCCGCACGACGTGCACTTGTCAAAATCGCATTCCGGCGTGCTCACCTGCATGTTCTGGGCAAGCTCGGGATGGTTCTGCAGTGTCGAGAGCACCAGCTGCCGCCCGTGCGTGAGCGAACGGCGACGCTTGGTCGTCGTGGTGCCGCACATGGTGTTGAGCGTGCGCTCCAGCTGGGTAATCTGATGACGATGGGCTTTGAGCTTCTGCGTCACCGAGGCCAGCGCCGCCGTCGCCGGGTTGAGCTTGGTCACTGTCAGGCCCGTCGTGCGAGCGATCTTTTCCATGTACTCCTTGCGCTCGTACTCGCGAAGCTTATGGCACTTGAGGCTCTTGGGGTCGACCTCCAGGCCCATACCCGTGCCAGACCACTCCTCGGCCTTCGCAATCGCCTCGCCCAGAATGTCCTCACCACCGGTGTTGCGGCATTTATCGCACACGCCCAACGGCAGGTACACGCTCACGTTGGGATAGTCGGCCAGCACCGAGAACCAGGTCTCGGCCGTAATATCGCCCACGCAGGCAACGACGACCTCGTTTTCGCGCGGCATGCGCTTAAGGGCACGCGTGCAGGTAACGTAGGCAGTCTCGTGGCTCGTAGCAGCAGAGACGATATCGTCATACAGGTTTTTGGGCGCCAGGCGCGGCGAGATGATCGCCTCGGTCGGACAGGCAGCGGCGCACAGGCCGCACTTGCGACAGGAGTCGAGGATCTCAATGGCGTCTTCCTCGACCTCGATAGCGTTGACCGGGCACACGTCCATGCACGCGGTGCAGCCGCTCTTTTCGTTTTTGCAGGTCAGGCACGGAATGGTATTGCCGCGCGGGCGCTCCTTGTAGTCGGCAGGATTCCACTGCGGCGCTGACGGATCGAGTGCATCGGTCACACCGCCAAGCGGGTTTTTAAGAAAGTCGAAACCCTTACTGATCTCGATAATGTCATCAAACAGATCGTGTTCCTGCGCCATGCGCGGCCCCTCCCTGAGCAGTGCAAACAAGCAAGAGATAATGATACGCCATCGGCTCACGCCTCGGGCAAATTACACGCGGCGCATCTTTGCGGCAAATAGCCTATGCCCATCGCCGCCTCGATTGCACAAGGTCAATCAAGCGCCAAGCTATGCCTCGCACATGAGCTGCACGAGCTTCTGTTTGGTCACCTTGGTCTGCTCGTTGGCCATGTTGCGCTCGTTTCTAAAGACCGCATTTGCAACACCCTGCAGATCGGTATCGGAAATCTCACCAAGGCCCAGCTCCTCGAGCGTGGTCGGCAGACCGACGCGCTGGCAAAACTCGAGCACCTGATCAAGCTCGGGCGCACGCTCCAGGCGCAGCTGCACCACCAGGCCAAATGCCACGGCCTCGCCATGCATGGCCCTGCACTCGGGCAGAATCGTCAGACCGTTGGCGATGGCATGCGCCAACGCCAAGCCACCGCTCTCAAAGCCGACGCCCGAGAGCAGAATATTGCACTCGATCAGGCGCTCAACTGCCGGCGATGTACGGCCCTTTTTGAGATCGCGCTTGGCAGCGACGCCGCACTCCATGAGTGTGTCATAGCAGGCACGTGCCGCGACCAGAGCCAAGTGCCCCGGCGCGCCACCGTGCTCGTTGGTGCCGCGCACCGCAGCGCACGAACGCGCCTCGAAGTACGTTGCCAGCGCGTCGCCCATGCCAGCGACCGTCATACGCAGTGGGGCCGCCGCGACCACGTTGGTATCGACCACGACCAGGTCTGGATTCTTCTCGAGCATCAGGTAGCGGTCGAACGACCCGTCCTCGTGATACAGCACCGAAATCGCGCTGCACGGACCGTCCATCGAAGCCGCCGTGGGGCATACGCACAACGGCAACTCGGCATAAAAACGCAACGGCCTTGGCGATATCGAGCATCTTTCCACCGCCAATACCCACCACCATGTCGCAATACTCGGCTTGGGCTTCCTTAGCCATTTCGACAACGGCCTCTTCCGTACACGGACCGTCATAAATCTTAAAGAACGGTTCGCTTAGATCTTCATCCAGAAATCCATCGACGATCTGTCTGCACAGCCGATCCTCGGTGCCCTGGTCAAACAAGACATAGGCAGCGCAGCCCAACCATGACAAATACCTGCCCTGACGCGAAAGTTCGCCCGACCCCTGAACATACCGGCCGGGACCGCCATAAAACCATAGGAAGCGCCATACGAGAATCCGCCCTTCATCAAACACGATTGGTGCAAAGCAACCTGACCCCCTTGCAGCAACTTGGTGCGAAGGAGTCAGGTTAGTTTGCACCATAGCAAAAAGGGGCAAAGCCGTCTGCTGGCTTTGCCCCTTCCTTAGCTTGATTTACTCATCCATGAGATAGTAGTGTCCCAGCGCGTCGGCACCCAGGATGGCGTTTGCGACCATCTCGGGCGTCACCTCAAACGGCATATTGCACATGGTGTCATCGGGCGCGCAGGCGGCCTCGGCAACAATCATGGCCTGTTCGCGCGTAAGCTCGGCAACGCCAAGTTCCTTCATCGTGACCGGCAGGCCCAGCTCAATGCAGAAGCCCAAGACTTCCTCGAGTTTCTCAGTCGGAGCATCCTCGAGTACCAGCTGAACGATGGTGCCAAAGGCGACCTTCTCGCCGTGATACATGCCGTGGCACTCGGGCAGCATCGTCAGGCCATTGTGGATGGCATGAGCAGCAGCAAGGCCCGAGCTCTCAAAGCCAATGCCCGAAAGCAGCGTATTGGCCTCGATGATATGCTCGACTGCAGGCGTGAGCGCACCCTTCTCCAGCGCGACCTTGGCCTTGACGCCATCGGCCATAAGCGTCTCGTAGCAGAGCTTGGCGAGCGCCAGACCGGCCATGCCGCCCTTGCCGCCAGCGCAGGTGCCACCGTCGGCATCATGCGTCGCCTGGGCCTCAAAGTAGGTTGCGAGCGCATCGCCCATACCGGAAACCGTCAGGCGCACCGGGCTCGCCGCGATAACCGTCGTATCCATCAGGACAATGTTGGGGTTTGCCTTAAGGAAGAGATATTTATCGAACTGGCCATCGTCGGTGTAGAGCACCGAAAGTGCCGAACACGGGGCATCGGTCGAAGCAATGGTGGGGCAAATGATAACCGGGGACTCCAGGTAATAGGCGACGGCCTTCGCGGTGTCGAGGATCTTGCCGCCACCGACGCCGACGATGATGTCGCAACCGTTGTCGCGAGCGAGCGCAACCAGGCGATCGACCTCGCCCTTGGAGCACTCGCCGTTAAAGTCCTCAAACAGCAGCTCGGCCTTAGCCTCGGCAAAACCGCCCTCGATCTTGGCACCGACGCGCTTCTTGCCCGAAGGCGTCACGATGACGAGGGCCTTAGCGCCGAGCGGCTCGACATAGGAGCCGAGCTTGGCGAGCTCATCCGGACCCTGGATGTACTTGCTGGGGCTATTGAAAATTGCAGCCATAACTATCCCATTCTCTAAAGAAAAAGAAGGGGCTCCGTACAGATACGTGCGGAGCCCTCGTTACGATAACAAGAGTCGATTAGAAATCGATGTCGGTGTCGTAGTAGCAGGCCTTGAGAATCTTCTCGAAGTCGGCAGCCTTGGTCTCACGCGGGTTCTCGGGCGTGCAGGCGTCCTGCTCGGCGTTCGCGGCGATCTCGGGGAGCTTGGCGAGGAACTCCTCCTCGGAAACCATCTGCGGGTTCTCGGCGTCGACCTTCACGCCACCATTCGCGTAATCCTTGATGGACTGCGGAATGTTGAGCTGGTCGTTGAGGTCGCGGATCTTCTGGACGAGCGCAGCGATAAGCTCCTCGTTGGTCTCGCCGGGAAGGTGCAGGATCTCCTTGGCCACATAAGCGTAGCGCTCGGCAGCACGGGGATCCTTGGAGTTCCACTGGATGACCTTGCCAAGGTACATAGCGTTAGCAGCACCGTGGATGATGTGGCCGTTCTCAAAGGCTGCACCGGTCTTGTGAGCCATGGAGTGAACGATGCCCAGCAGGCCCGAGGAGAAGGCGATGCCGGCGATGCACTGAGCCTCATGCATGTGCTGACGGGCCTCATGGTCGCCAGCATAGGACTTGGGCAGCCACTCGACGATCTCGCGGATGCCGTGCAGGGCGTTGGCGTCGGTGAACATAGAGGCAAAGGTGGAAACGTAGGCCTCCATGCAGTGGGTCAGAGCATCCATGCCGGTGTGAGCGCACAGCTTGGCGGGCATGGTGTAGGTGAGCTCGGGGTCGACGATGGCGACATCAGGGGTGATGTTGAAGTCGGCCAGCGGGTACTTGATGCCCTTGGCGTAGTCGGTGATGACGGAGAAGGCGGTAACCTCGGTAGCGGTACCGGAGGTAGAGGAGATGGCGCAGAAGTGAGCCTTCTGACGCAGCTCGGGGAAGCTGAACGGCTGGATGATGTTATCGAAGGACTCCTCGGGATACTCGTAGAAGACCCACATGGCCTTAGCGGCATCGATGGGCGAGCCGCCGCCGATGGCGATAATCCAGTCGGGCTCGAACTCGCGCATGGCCTCGGCGCCCTTCATGACCGTCTCGATTGACGGATCGGACTCGACGCCCTCGAACAGCTTGACCTCGAAGCCGCCCTCTTTGAGGTCGGCCTCAACGTCCTGCAGGAACCCGCCGCGGCGCATAGAGCTGCCGCCAGAAACGATGATGGCCTTCTTGCCCTTGAGGTTCTTCACCTCGTGGCGAGCGCCCTCACCAAAGTACAGATCGCGAGGATTGGTAAAAACGTCCCATACTGTGCCTCCTAAACAAGCCCCTCTTAGACTTGCGTATATAACGGAGCACCCGATTGGCTCCGTTAGGACCGTTTTGCGCGTTGCCGGCGATGACAATGCGCGATGTCTAAACGTCTCAACGCTCAGACAAACACTATTTTACCGTTCTGGTTGGTCAGTTATTCACCTAAAGCCGACAATGATGAAACGTTTTTTCTATCCCTGAAGACCCTTGTGGGGCATTCATACTCCCAAGCTGGGCAAACGTTTTTATCAAGGTTGACCACATATCCCGGACAGGACGGTGCCCCTCCAAAATGCGCCCCGTTCGCCGCCAAAAATCGACCGTTTGCGGCACCGTGATACCACTCGGTCGTCCAAGGTGCCGACATTTGTGCGACATCCGTCTTCGTGGTGCAAAGGTGCATGTCCAAGTGCGGCACCCCCGGTGTGCCACATGCGGGTAAACTAGAACTTTATATAGAGAGATTTGAACCCTAACCGCAGCAAAGGAGGCCCCATGGCATTCGATCCCATTCAAGAGGATTGCCATCGCCTCGTTCTTGAGGCCTTGCGCCGCGACAATATCCCGCTCACCGATGGCACCGCCGTAGAGCGTCTGATGGAACAATTCACCCGCAACCCCGCGCCGCTCATCGTGCACGACCGCGACCGCGCCGGGCACCTCATTGCCAAGGTGGTCGAGGCTGTCGACTACCGCATTCCCTTTATCCCTGACGATACCCAGGCAGAGCAAGAAGAGACCGCTGCCGAGAACATGCTTCGCGAGGCAACCGAGCTCGATCCGACCAACTGGGACGCTCAGCGCATGCTGACCGCCCTCACCGCCAACTCCAACGAGGAGTACGTACAGTACTTGGTATCCAAGCGCGATGAAGTCGAGCACGACCTGGCACTCAAGATTGCCTCGGCGCAGGACCCTACGAGCGCGAGGCCGCGGGCGACCTTATGCGCCGCCCCTACCTGCGCTGGCTTGCCGCCCTTGCGTCGCGTGCCCTCATTAGCGGCCGCTATCGCATGTCGCTCGAAGCCGCAAACCGCAGCCTCGACTTTGCCCCCAACGATCCGGCCGCGTCCGCCACACCGCGATGCTCGCCATGGCAAAGCTCGAATACCCCGCCGAGGAGCTCAAACGCTTTCGCTCTGCCCACTCCGTCCCCTATCTTGCCAACACGCCGCTGCGCCGTCGTCCCAAGGACGCGGAGCGCGACTTGGACCCGTGGACGCTCATCGCGCTGATGAGCGCTGCCTGGCGAGAGCTAGACTACGAGGGCGCCGAGCACTACTTGTGCATCCTCGCACGCTCGTGCCCGCACGCAGCCGAGGCACTCTACTTCCAAACCGAGTTTCCCGATGGCGTCTATGCCCGCGTCAACGTAGGTGTGGGCTCCACCGACGAGCTTGTCCTTGCGCTGTCCGAGGCGACGCCGGTACTGCAGGAGGGCCTGGGCGCCCCCGACAACGCCAGCTTTGCCGCCTGGGTCGCCACCAACGATATCGTGCGTTCCCAGATCGACGAGCGCATCCTGCGGGCGGCCGAGCAGGGCTTGCCGTTTAAGGGAGGAGACCTCTAATGGATCCGAGCGTCTACATCCCCGCCTACCTGGAGCGCGCCTACGTTGCGTCGCACCCCGAACTCACCGATGCAGCACGCGAGCTTGTCCATAACGACGTGAGCGTCAACCCTCATAAGTATGCGCAGACCGAGCATGCCCAGGCGCTATTGTCCTATGCTGGCGTCCACCGCCACCTGCTCGACGAACTCCATCGCATCGAGGACATGGGCAGCGACGAGGAGTTTGAGCAGACGCGCAACCGCCTGTTCGACGATATGCGCGATGAGCTGCTCAAGATCGTTCGCGTCGATGCGCTGGCGGTCGATGCCCAGCTGCTCGCCATCATTTTGGCGGACACACCCGTCGACGCCTGCCTGGGCGACCTGATGAAGCTCGAAGCGACCACGACCGATTACCTGCGGCAAAGCGTGCCCGGGTTCGACATGGAGGCCCCACACTACTGGGCCAATAATGTTTTGGCCGACGGTGTCACCGCAGCGGACCTTACCGTGAGCGAGCCGGCCCTTATCGGGTGGCTCCACACACTCGAGGCCATCTCGCAGCTGTGCATGGCAAGCGCCCGCTACCGCGCTGCTGCCAACTACGCCCGCCGCGTCCTTAAGGCAGAAGGCTATCCCACCCGAGCTGCCGGCACCGTGTTGCTCGCTCTCGCTCGCCTGGAAGACCAGGACGGCTTTTTTGCCCTAGCCCACCAGCTCGAGGAACAGATGGGGGCAGACGCACTCGAAAACTCTCCTTGGTACCTGCTCGCCCGCACGATTCTGCTGTTCAAAACAAACAAGATGCGCCCGGCGACGCGCGCGCTGCGTGAGTTCGCTAACCGTTGCGAGGGCGGCGCGTTCTTTTGCTGAACCCCATGTATCAGACACCGTACCTTCCCTGCCGGCCCGAACCGCACGACCCCTGGGACCTTTCGCATCAGGCAGTTTGGGAAGCCGACGGCATCATCTCGGACACCCCCGACTTTGCCCCCTGGGCCACGCCTGCGAAGATGTATCGCAGCTTGCCCAGGAATTTGCGCGCCGTTACGGCTTTTAACGGCGCAAACGCCACGACCATGTCATTCACGTTAGGAACGGCTTCATGAACTTCCGCTCATCTCTCGCCTGTGCCTCGAGCGATATCGCCCGCTGGGGGCTGCGCTCCGTCCTTAAGCGCCAGGGCGGCGTACTCCCCGGCCGCATCGCCATGAAGATCGACCCCGAGCTGCTAAGCGACCTCGCGAGCCTGGTCGACCGCAGCGTGGTGATCACCGGCACCAACGGCAAGACCACCACCTCCAACCTCATCGCCGACGCCGTTGCTGCCAGCGGTGCTACCGTGGTGTGCAACCGTGCCGGCAACAATATGGAGCCTGGTGTGGTGGGCGCTCTGCTCGAGGCCCGCGGCAACCTTAAGCGAACCGCCAGCAGCAAGCGCGTAGGCGTTTTTGAATGCGATGAGCTCTACACTGTGCGCGTCCTGCCCAAGCTCAAGCCGACGTACTTCGTGCTGCTCAACCTGTTCCGTGACCAGCTAGATCGCTATGGCGAGATCGATCACACCCAGGAGGTCATCGCCCACGCGTTGGAGCTTTCGCCGGCAACGACGCTCATCTACACGCCGACGACCCGCTGTGCGCCTCGATTGCCGCGCGCGTTCCCACGCGAGTATTGCCTTTTGGCATCGATGCGCACGGGCACCGAGTCCGACCGCATTAGCGACTCGCGTTTTTTGCTCACAGTGCAACGCACCGTTGGAGTACGACTATGTGCAGTACGGCCAGCTCGGAGCCTATCATTGTCCTTCGTGCGGATGGGAGCGTCCCGCGCTGGTCCGTCGCGTGACGGGCGTGGAGCTCGGCTGCGACGGCTACGGCTTTGACCTGGTCTTTGGACCTGCGCCCGACGCTGCTGCTGCACACATCGCCACACGCTACAACGGCCTGTACATGGTCTATAACGTTGCCGCCGCCTTCTTTGCGGCGCGCGAGCTGGGCGTGGACGCGGCACATCTGCAGCCCACGCTCGATGCCTACGTCCCCGCCGGCGGACGCATGGGCCGCTGGGATATTGCCGGCCGCACCGTCGAGGCAAACCTGGCAAAGAATCCCGTAGGCTTCGATCGACAAATCCAGTCCATCAAGACGGCAGGCGGCAGACTCTGCGCTTTCTTCCTCAACGACAACGATGCTGACGGCCACGATGTATCGTGGATCTACGACGTCGACTTCGAGCGCATCGCCGACACGCCGGGTCTTGTCGCCTTTGCCGGCGGCACGCGCGCGCACGACATGCAGGTGCGCCTCAAGTACGCCGGCATCGATGCCACGATTATCTCGAATGTCGAGCAGGCGATTGGTGCCGTGGCAGACGAGGCCGCCGGCGACACTTTCTATGCCGTCGCCAACTACACGGCCTTTCCGCCGCTGGTCAAGGAACTCGACGGACTCAAAGGCACCGATACGAACTCGGTAGCCTCCCACGCCGTAACGCGCGCCGATGGCAGCACTGTCCCCACCGATATTGCGCCGGTCGAGCTTTCGCGCCCCCTGCGTATCGTCTATCTGTACCCCGATGCCCTCAACCTCTACGCCGACGGCGGCAATGTCATCGCCCTCGAGCGCCGCTGCGCCTGGCGCGGCATTCCCGTGCGCGTGGACGAGGTCCGCATGGGCGAGTCGCTCAATCTCACCGATGCCGATATCGTCATGATGGGCGGCGGCTCCGATCGCGACCAGCTGGCCGTGGCACACGAACTGCTCGCTCAAAAAGACAAGGTCGCGGCCTATGTTGAGGACGGCGGCACACTGCTTGCTATCTGTGGCGGCTATCAGCTGCTCGGCCGTTCGTACTACATGGGCGACGATCGCATTGAGGGTCTGGGCGTCATTGCCGCCGAGACTGTGCGCGGCTCCGACCGCCTGATCGGCAACGTCGCCGTCAAGACCGACCTGGCACCCGAGCCCTTTGTCGGATTCGAGAACCACGGCGGCCGCACGCTTTTGGACGCCGATGCCACGCCGCTCGGAACGTCCGTCGTCACTGGCACCGGCAACAACGGCGACGACGGCTTTGAGGGTCTGATCTACAAGGGCGTGATCGGCACGTACCTGCACGGGCCGGCGCTGCCCAAAACCCCGAACTCGCCGACTGGCTGATCGCGCACGCCCTCGAGCGCCGCGGCGATGCGCAGGCCACAGCCCTGCTGCCGCTCAAGCCCCTCGACGACACCTACGAGCGCGCCGCCCACGACGCCGCCATGAAGCTCCTCCCCTAGCACCCCACCACACAAAGGGGACAGGTACCTTGTGGTGGTTTTGATCTGCCACGTTTTTGTTTGTCTCGATCTGTAACATCTAGGCCGTTGAAAGTCGTCTTACTGTTACAGATTGAGATGTTCGTCCCGACGCCCGCCGTCTGTCTCGATCTGTAACAGATAGAGCCGATTTGCCCGCCCAGATGTTACAGATTGAGATATTTGAAAATCGGAATAAAAGCCTACTCCTGTGTGGTGGTTTTCCAGTTTGCCAACGATATACGCGCCGGCAAAAAAGTCTGCTATACTCTTTCCCGCTGTCCCCATCGTCTAGCGGCCAAGGACGCCACCCTTTCAAGGTGGATATCGCGGGTTGAATCCCGCTGGGGGCACCATTAAAATGAGAAGCCCGTTACTCCTCACGATAGCGGCTTTTTGCTGCCATGCGCCGGGATTCGAGCCCAACAGGGTGCGGAGCCGAGGAAACGCATTTACGCTTCGACCCTAACAAGTGATTGACTTAGTCCCTAGCAATACGATATCTGAGACGTCCGCATCGAAAAACATTGCCTGGAGACAGCTCCGTCTCCATTTGCCGTGATGTTGGCAAGCTTTCTCATCAATCGCACGTCTGAAAATTACCCCAACTTCAAAATCGCTGTGAGTTCCGAGGGTGCCGGAAAACAGCACATTCCCTCAACTCGCACCCTGCACACGGCATAAATGCCTCCGATCTGCACATCGATAAAACAGCGCCGTGTGTAGTCCAGTTCCCTGGTCTCGATTTGTAAACTTGTTGGCGAAGTCCAGGCATACGCTGCAAACAGCTTGCGAACATCCCATGCGGGGGCATCGTCTCTCTCAGCTTCATGAGTTACAAAAGGAAAGAGGTCTCCGACTCCGAGCCCATCGCCCGATTTACAAACCCAAGACTTGTAGCCGGCCCTCACGCCGTATTCACGACCATCGCGCAACAGAGACAAATCCAGCTCATTCTCATGAAATCGAATATCGATCTCTTCAAAATCCCCGAAAATGCAATGATGAATGCCCTCGAGACGTAATGAGCTCAAAACGTCCGCCAGAAGCCAACCCAACTGGCACGGGAATGCTATCGAAGTCACGTTCGGAAGCCACCGTTTCCCGAACACTAGACTCTTTGAACAATACCTCATACAGCGGATCAAGCAACGCCTTACTTCCTGTCGTGGAACTCGAGCAGGCGATGACAAGGCCATCTGTGGCCGTATGTAGCACAGCTGCCCAAAAGGCAGAGCATCTGAACCCGCCACGCCGGCACATCCAGAACTGGTATCCATAGCCATTGCTGTCTTCAGTCGCCTCAGACGGATAAAGGGCTCGTTTCCATCTGAATCTTCGTCGCCTCGGCAACCCATTCCGCGGGAATGATCCGTTCCCCACGCCACTTGCCGCCATCTAGCAAACATTGACCAAACTTAGCCAAATCCGGTGTCGAAAGGTGAAGACCAAAACCTCCGGTCGTATGACCGGCTTGATCCTCTTCCCACCACCAATTTCTAATGCCTAACGGCGTAAACAAACGTTCGGCGAGATAATCGGATTCTTTCGTTCCACTTATGCGTTGCACGAGCATGCTCAATAAATGTGAACACAGCGAATCGTAGTGAAAGACCTCGCCCGGCTTCCAGTCAAACTCACGATGAAGAACCTCATGTGCCCAGTCGTCTCCCGCGCAATATACGAAAGGTCACTCTCCTGCCCCATCGTCATAGTCAGCAAATTGCGAACTGTCACATTGCGAAAGCGCTCATCCGCAATCTCGCCTTCATATTCCGGGAAGTATGAAATCCAGCGATCGGCCAGCGACAGCCGTCCTTCATTCACCAACATCCCAACAGCAACCGAGGTGAAGGACTTAGTCACAGAATAGAGCGGGTGAACGTGTTCGAGGGAGAACGGCGCAGCCGCATGCTCGAAGACGACTTCACCATCTTGTCGGACCACGACTGAGCGGACTTCCACACCTGCGGACCTCCACGCCGCAAGGCACGCCTCGCCCATCTTATTGTCAAAGATAATATTAGGCACCCTCAACCACTGCCTCTCGAACGAAATCAGTACAAGACGAGGTCGCCCTCGACGCTTATCCAAGGGCGACCTCGTTTAATTGCTGGCGCGCGGGGAAATACTTGTCCCGCAGCTCCACTTCTTTGGCTACTTTGCAGCCTCTACCGCCGGCACGTCCTCCTTGTACGTCGCATACGTAAGCAGGAACGAAATCACGCTGGAAACCACGATGGCTATGATTACGTAAATCAGGTAGTTCGCGCCCATTGCACCGGACGGGTCAATGAAGCCCGGGAAGGCGCAGAAGCCGCCGCCGGTGAAGGCGAACATCTTGGTGCCAAGAGCGCCGATGATTAGGCCCCCGGGCACAGAGGCGATGCAGCTCATGATAAAAGGCTTCTTGCGCGGAAGGGTCACGCCGTAGATGCAGGGTTCGGTGATGCCGAAGAAGAAGCCCGAGATGACGCCGGCCATGCAAGCTGCTTGAGCTTTAGGTCCTTAGTCTTCAGAAGGATAGCGAGGACGGCAAGGGACTGAGCGTATGAACAAACCATGTACGGCGCATGACAATATCCCAGCCCTGGGAGGCAATGATCACCAGCATGAGGCAATGACACTCCAGTGGAAGCCGAAGATGACCATAGGCTGCCAAATGGCAGTAAGCACGATGCCGCCGAGCGCGCCGCCGATGACAGGCAAGCTGTAGAGGGAGTTAAACAGCAGGCTCATGAGGTTCGTGATCAGGGTGGCAATCGGGCCAATAATCAAATAGGTAGCGGGGACCATCACAACGAGCACGCACGTAGGCACAAAGAAGAACTTTACATACTCAGAGAAATGCTTGCGGCACCACTTCTCCAGCTTTGCCGCGAACCAAACAGAGATGATAATCGGAATGACAGAGCTCGTATAACCCGAAGACGGCATGATGACGGGTATGCCGAGGAAAGTCGTGTAGTAGTTCATGGCAAAGGGAGTGCCGGCAAGCACCGTTCCCAAAACATCGCCCGATGTGATGTTGACCATCGCCGGATACGTAAGTGCGATACCGAGCGTCATGCCAACGAACTCACTACAGCCAAACTTCTTTGCCGCGGTATAGCCAAGGATAATCGGCAGGAAGTAGAAGAAGCCGTCACCAGCCGCATATAGAATCTGGTACAAGCCGTCTGTCGCCGTGATCCATCCGAGGGCGACGAGAATACTCAAAACACCCTTGATCATGCCCGCGGCACACAGCACCGCAAGAATCGGCTGGATTACGCCCGAAATAGTATCGATAAGGGCACTAACAACGTTCCTTTCTTGACGGGCTCACCATCAAGATTAACCTCGCCCAGCCCCTCGACACCAGAAGCGGCAACCGCGGCATCGTAAACATCCTCAATCACATTGATGCCGACAACAACCTGATACTGGCCATTCGCGTTGATTACTTGAATGACGCCTTTATGAGATTCAATTGCCTTAGTATCGGCCTTCGCATCGTCTCGCAGCTTGAAACGTAGACGCGTCATGCAGTGCGAGATGCTCAGGATGTTTTCCTTACCGCCGACGAGGCCAACTACGTCCTCGCCGAGCTTGCGATTTACAAGCTCTTTGCTTTCGCTCATGGTTTTCCTCCCATGCGACCTGTCCAAGGTCGGCCGCCCGCCATCATTCGCTAAATTGATTTCCGATACTAGTGAAGCTCTGGCCAGAACTCCTTATTCGCCTCAATGAGATCGTCAAGGATCTTCTTTGCAACGGAGGCAGAGGGGACCGTCTTCGAAAGCGTCAGCGCCTGCCAAAGCTCCTGATAGGAATGGTCGACCCAAGCAGACACTGCAAGCTTTTCGACCGAGACCTGTTCCTCCATAAGTCCTTTCTGGAATTGCGGAATCTCACCTTGGCAAATTTTCTCGTAGCCGTCGCTGCCGACGATGCAGGGGATCTCGACCATAGCCGTTGGGTCATAATTGGACACAGCCCCGTCGTTGGGAACAATCAGCGAGAAACGTTCACGGGTGTTCTCTGCCAAAGCGCGAGCGAGATCGACAATGTACTCAGCGTGGGTATCTGGCTTAAGGCCGAAGCCCTCAGACGTGCCCTTTTCGATAATCTGGCGAGCGGTACCGAAAACGCGTTTCTCGCGACCCTCACGGACCTCGTCGGTGCGGGTGTGGTTGGGGTCGGTGTGCTCAACCACATAGTCCGGGAAGAGATAGTACTTGAGGTAGGTGTTCGGAATGGTATTCGGATCGAGCGCGTAAACATCCTTAGCCTTACGGAACGTCTGGTCCCAAGACGCATCGACGAATTCAAGGCCAGAATCCTCGCCAGCATAACCGTTTTTAGCCATTTGGGCCTTGATAGTGGGCATAAGGTCATTGCCTGCACGGTCGTGAATCTTTGTCCACCAGCCAAAGTGGTTGAGGCCGTAGTAGCCGACGACGAGGTCGTTGTGGTCCTTGAGACCACACATCTGAGCCATGATATCCATCAGGGCTATTGGCATGTCGCAAATGTTGATGATCTTTGAATCCGGGCGAAGGCGGCGTGTCGCCTCAGCAACGATCGCCGCGGGGTTGGAGTAGTTGAGCATCCATGCGTTGGGACTGTATTTCTCCATGTAGTCAAGGATCTCGAGTACGCCGCCAATGGAGCGCAAGCCATAAGCAATGCCACCAGGACCGCAGGTCTCTTGGCCAAGAACGCCATAGCGCAGGGGGATCTTCTCGTCCTTATCGCGCATAGCGTACTTGCCAACGCGAATCTGGGCAAGTACAAAGTCGATGCCTGTGAAGGCCTCCTCAGGGTCGTCGTATAGCTGAAGGTTACCTCTGGAGCATTCTCCCTGATGTAGATGGCACATGCTTGGCAATTGTCCCCTGACGCTCGGCATCGTTGTCATAGAGCGTAATCCTATTGATGGGGAACACATCACGCTTCGCGAGAAGTGTCAGAACAACGCCCGGCGTATAAGTGCTTCCGCCTCCCGCGATAGTAACCGCATAGCTCTGTTTTGCCATTGCAAATCCTCCTGTCTAGACATGTACTTGACGACTTGAATTATATCCTCAGTGATTTGCAATCTGTCTAGACATGTTAAGCACACGGGTGAACGGTTGATTTATGGCGGTAAGCGGTAACTTTAAGCGTCTTCACTTCCTATATTGGTAGAAACAGACTATCGCGCCGATTTGACGCATTCCGCACCACCTCTATAAGGAGAGCATTTTGGCAAGGATCCTGTACAGTGAAATTTACCGCAGCTTCGAGAGCGGATTGTCGAAGGTAAGCATCCCGTGGGATCGCTCCTTCCTTCCGAACAAAATCTGTCCAAAGAGTTCTCCTGTTCTCGAATGACGGTGCGCAAGGCCATTTCACTTCTCGCAAATGAAGG
>ENA-OQBU01000140-OQBU01000140.1-human-gut-metagenome-genome-assembly--contig:-NODE-140-length-20167-cov-2.676996_pt1 | contig 20167 bp, 27 predicted proteins | sample MGYA00242492_ERZ504566 | MGnify/ENA primary metagenome ERZ504566 (study PRJEB26092, sample SAMD00036261) | human gut metagenome | host: Homo sapiens | study: EMG produced TPA metagenomics assembly of...
TCCTTTTGTTTGTACAAAAGCAGAAAAATCTACAAAATCCGCTTATGCCTGGGCAGGCGCACCCACGGGGCAGGTTGCCTCGCACGCACCGCACTCAATGCAAACGTCAGCGTCAATTACAAATTTGCCGTCACCCTCGGAGATGGCGGAAACCGGACACTCTGCTGCGCAAGCACCGCAGGAAATACAATCATCAGAAATCTGATATGCCATGATAAACACCTCCTGTATGTTTCTCAACCTAAATATAACAGCATTGATTTAAAAATGCAAGTGAATTCTTAAAAATTAGTCTTGCCTTACTTCTCAGCCTGGGCGGGCTTGTCCGCTTTTTTCTCATTTTTGCCGCCGCGACGGGGCGCACGCACCACGCGCACTTCTTCCCGATTGACAATCACCGGTGCGCCCTCCGGCGCATTATCCAGCTGCACTTTCAGCTTGCCGGTGAGCAGCGCAGCGTCTACCACCGTGCCTCGACCCTCTCTGCAATCCACACGGTGCCTCGGCGGGGAGTAATCTTTGCCAGGTATTCATAAGAGTTCTGCTCATATTTCAGGCAGCACATCAGCCGCCCGCAAGTGCCGCTGATCTTAGAGGGGGACAGGCTCAGTCCCTGCTCCTTGGCCATTTTGATAGACACGGAGTGGAAGTCATTCAAGAAGGTGGAGCAGCAAAACGGTCGCCCGCACACGCCCAGACCGCCCAGCATCTTGGCCTCGTCTCGCACGCCGATCTGGCGCAGCTCAATACGGGTATGGAAAGTGGAGGCCAGATCCTTGACCAGCTCTCTAAAGTCCACACGGCCGTCCGCGGTAAAATAAACAGAATCTTGGACCCGTCAAAGGCGTATTCCACCTCGGTCAGGTTCATATCCAGCTTGTGTTTCTCGATCTTTTGCAGGCACACTCGTAGGCGCGTTTCTCTTTTTCTTTATTTTCTTCCAGAATTTGCTTGTCTCTGGCGGTGGCAATACGCAGCACCGGCTTGAGGGGTGCAGTGACCTCATTCTCCGCCACCTCTTTGGGCGCATACTGGGCGACGCCGCATTCCATACCTCGGGCGGTCTCTACCACCACCAGGTCGCCTTTTTTTAATCTCCAACCCCTTGGGGTCAAAATAATATGTTTTGCCGGTGTCCTTAAACCGAACGCCTACCACTTTTGTCATAATCTATCCTCCTAACGGCCGATCGCCTGGCGCAAATCGGCACAAAATTTTGTGATCAGCAGGGCGTTATTGGCATTTTGCAGCGCTCGCTGATAAGTGTCCTCTGCCACAGATACCAGTTGCAGCAGTTGTTTTCTGGTACATTTGGAGCCAAGCAGCCGGGGAATTTCATCGCTGCCGGAAAGCAGATCGGCGCCGCTGTCCAGCACCAATGCGTCCCGAAACAGATCCCGCAGCACCTCGCAGATATTCAGTACCGCCTGCCTGTCCTTTTGCAGGGGTGCACAGGCGCAAATGAGCGCATACTCATTCTCCGCCACCAGCGCTCGGCACAGTTCTGCGGACAAGGCGCTGTACTTGGCGGCCTCGCCGTCCTCCAGGCTCTCCATGGCCTTTCCGATGTTGCCGTTCCACAGCTGCAACGCCTGGCGCACCCGATCCGGGTCTGCCTCCGGCTGCCGCTGCAAAATATAATCCGCGCCGATCTCTACCGGCACGCCCTCCAACCGAAACACCACACTGCGGGACAGCACCGTGGGCAGCAGAGCGCTCTTGTTCTCCACCGTTAAAATGAACCGCACATAAGCCGGCGGTTCCTCCAGCACTTTCAAAATGGCATTCTGGGCCTGCACGCTCATCAAATGGGCGTTAACCAATATGTAGATCTTTATAATCGGCCTCGTTGGGGGTCATATACACATCGCCCACAATTTGATCCACCGTCTTTTTTATGGAACGAACGGGCGCCCCCCTCCGGGGCATAGACCAAAATATCCGGGTGCACCCCGGCACGAGCCTTGTGGCACTGGGGACAGCTGTCGCAAGGGCGGTGCTCACCTCGACACACCAATGCCGCAGCCAGTTCACCGGCCAGCGTGCGCTTACCCAGACCGCTCTCCCCCTCCAGCACCACGGCGTGGGGCAGGCGGCCGCCGTCTACCAATGCAGACAGCTGCGCCTTGATTTTTTCATTCCCGAGAAAGTGCTTAAATTCCATACTTGCCTTTACAATTTGCGGAACTCGTCCACATTGATCACAAACGCCACAGCGCCGTATTCCTCCACGTCCACCGGCTGGCGCAGCAATGAGCCCTCCAGCGTGCTGGCCACGCCCGCTTGGCGCACCACCCGCTTGGTCACATGCTTCTTCAGCACATCGAACAGCTGCTCCACCTTGTGATCCTCCGTGCCGATAAACAGCGTGGTGTGCCCATCGGCCAAGAACTGACCGGTGGTGGAGATGCGGGAGGAGGAAAAGCCCTCCTTCGTAATCGCATCCAAAACTTTGGAAACATCTTTATTTGAAATTACAGCCATAACCAGCTTCATATAAACATCCATCCTTTCCGTTAATGCTTCCTATTATACGCCTTGGTTCGCAACTTTACAACTATCTGTATTATCACTTCAAATAAAATTTACAATTTGTACTTATTTAGACAAATTTCACCTTTTTGGGGTTAAATCACCGCTGCCAGTGCCACCACCACCGGCATGGTAACAATGGAAAACAGCGAGGACTGGGCGGCCAACTCGCTGCCCAAGGCGGCGTCATTGTCGTACTTGGCCGCATACATAGCCGTATTGGTCGCCGTGGGGGCAGAGGCGGAGATGACCATAGCGATCAGCAGATCACCCCGCACGCCGCACAGATAAAACAGCCCCACCATACACAGGGGGATCACTGCCAAACGCATCAGGGAGCAAAAGTACAGCTCCTTTTTGGCGAACATGCGCTTCCAGTCCGCATTGGCAAGAAAGGTGCCGGAAAATCAATCATGGCCAAGGGCGAATTACAGTTGCCCACCATCTCCATGGGCCGCAGGATCACCTGGGGCAGCCTGGGCTGCAAAAAGAACAGCGGCAGCCCGATGAGCACCGCCATGGAGCCGGGGTTCAGCACCAACCGGCGCAGGTCGATCTTGGCGGTATGGCCGCTGATCTCATAAATGCCGTAGGTAAAGGCCACCACATTAAAAACAGCCACATAAACGGAGCAGTAGAACACGCCCTCCGAGCCAATCACCGCCAGAGCCAAAGGCAGCGCCAAAAAGCTGGCGTTGGAGAACAGCATACCGTAGCGGTACACGCCCCGCTCCATGGGACTGCGGTGGCGAAAGCACAGCTGTCCCAGCACGCCGCCCACCAGGTGGGTGGCAAAGGCGCACACAAACGCCAAAAGAATACCCCGCACATGGTCCGGGGTATACGCCATGGTCATAAATGTATAAATAATGGCAATGGGCAGCACGATATTAAACAGTAGGTCGATCACCCGCTTGGCGTCCGCCTGGCGAAACACGCCCAACTTATCCGTCACAAAGCCGATCAGAGAGATCAGGTACAGCATCAGTACCTGACCGGCCACGGTCTTTAGAGTTGCAAAAAACAAAGGCACGCTCCTAATCCGCTGCGCTGCGACGGCGCAGATCCTGCACAAAAGCCAAGGCGAACACACCCAGCAATAAATCCGCCGGGCCGAAATACATGCTGCCGTTCAACAGATTCCGGTGCCCGGCAAACCATACGGACAGTCCGGGCAATGCCAGCACACAGCCGCACACAAACACCAGCAGGCCAAAGAACACCACCGCACGCCCTGCATGGCGGGAGGTAACCACCGCCGTTGCAAAGGATAAGAGAAACAGCAGCAGCGCCACCAAAACAGCACCTCGCACACCGTCTGGGTATCTACCAGCACACTGACCATCTTAGCTAAAATGGTTAGCAAACGGCAAAGCCCCCACAGCGCCGGCACAAAGTGAAAGAAGCGGAACGCGCGAAAATCATACCGTCCGCCCCCATAGCTGCGCCCTACAACAAAATAGTAGGAGCAGCTGAGTAAAGCAAACAGTGCCGTCAGCCCTTCGCTGACCAGGTCATTCCACTGTAAATAAACCGCACCGTCCGCCAAGTCGTAGCACAAAAAGCATCGGTAAATAAAATCAAAAAGAACGCCACAGACACCAGATAGGACACAACGGTCAGCCTGCGGCTGCCGCCGTTTGCAGCCACCGCCACTGCCGTATGGCTTTGGTGCAGGGCACACACAGTGCAACACACACCGGCACACAGCAGCAAAGCATACAGCCCATAAGTCAACGGCGCACCGGCAGCTGTGACCCGCCCGGTACTGCTGTCCGTAAAAAGGAGGAGCTGAACAAAGCGCAATACCACCGCCGCCCCGGTGATCGCAAAAGTCAGAATCCAAGGGATCAGTTGGGGTCTGGTACGCACTTTTTCGCTCCTCTTTCGTTCAAAATCAGCCCTGAACCTCTCGGTCTGCCGGGGCAATGTACGTTCTGGTGTGGGACACGCTCTTGTATGCCGGACGCATAATTCGGCCGCCGGAAATCAGTTCCTCCAGCCGATGCGCGCACCAACCGGCAATACGGGCGGTGGCAAACAGCGGGGTAAACAGATCCTCCGGGATCTTCAGCACCTTGTAAACCAAACCGGAGTACAGATCTACATTGGCGCACATCACCTTGTTGTCGCCCTTTACCTCGGCAAACACCTCCGGGGTCAGCATCTCCACATTCTCCAAGGTTTTAAACTCTTTTTCAAATCCGGCCTCATAAGCCAGCTTGCGGGCATTGGATTTCAAGATCACCGCGCGGGGATCTGATTTAGTATAGACTGCGTGACCCATACCGTAGATCAAACCGGAACCGTCACCGGCTTCTTTATTCAGGATTTTAACCAGGTAATCTTTCACCTGCTCCGGCTTGGTGGGGTCTGCCACATGGGCAATAATGTCCTCCATCATGTGCGTCACTCGAATGTTGGCGCCGCCGTGGCGAGGACCTTTCAGGGAGCCGAAGCCGCCGTAATGGCCGAATACGTATCCGTACCGCTGGAGGTAAGCACACGGGTAGAGAAGGTAGAGTTGTTACCGCCGCCGTGGTCCGCATGAAGCATTAAGCAAATGTCCAGCAGTTTGGCCTCTTCGCGGGTAAAAGTCTTGTCCACCCGCAGCTGATTTAGAATGTACTCCGCCATGGTCTGCTCCTTGTTGATCGGGTGCAGGAACATGGTCTTGTTGTAGAATGTACGGCGCTTGATCTGATAGGCGCTGTTCATAATGGTCGGGGTCTGAGCGATCAGCTGCAAGGACTGGCGCAGCACATTGGGAATGGAGGTATCGTCCGGGTTCTCATCAAAAGAGTAAAGGGACAAAATGCAGCGCGCCATCTTGTTCATAATATCCTTGGAGGCATGCTTCATAATCACATCTTCCACAAACTCGTCCGGCAGTGCCCGGCACTCGGACAGCACCTCGTGGAGAGAATACAACTGATTGGCAGTGGGCAGATTGCCAAACAGCAGCAGCCACACCACTTCCTCATAGCCAAAGCGGTCCTCGGCAATGCAGTTGTCCACCAAATCACGAATGTCATAACCACGGTAAGACAACTTGCCGTCCGTAGGAATCCGCTCGCCGTCCAGAATATAGTAGCCCTCTACCGAGCAAATACGGGTCAATCCGGCCATCACGCCGGTGCCGTCGCTGTTGCGCAGGCCCCCGCTTTACCTGATAGCGTTCAAAATCGTGGGCATTGATATAGTTATTCTTCCCCAGCTCCTGGCACAAATTGGACAGTGCGTCCATGGAGATGGGCGAAATATAATTGGAAGCCACAAAATCGCTCCTTTCAAACATACATTTAGAACAATCATTATACAATTATAATGGACAAATGTCAAGTTATCTGAAAGGAGAGATCCGCTTTGAAAAAAGTATTGATCCTGTTTGCTCTGCTGTTTTTTGCTCACATTCGGGGTGCCCATGTTCGCCGCATTTCACACCCAAGGCAGCAGTGATCTGGTAAGCCTGCTCCACTCTGCGGTGCTGACGGCACCTATTCTCTGATGGAATTATCGTTAATTTTCGTAATCCGGCAGTGGCAGACAGCCTGAATCACCGAGGCAGAGAACGCTCGATTCCAGTCCGCTTTAACCGCTGCATACCCCGCCGGGTCTGACATTGCCAGCCGCGCCCCAACCTGCACGCCGTCGCATCCGGCGCTGCAAGCAGGCGTAAGCCCCGGTGCACAGGTCCACCAGCTTTTGCTCCGCCAGGTGCTCTATGACGGAAATGGCGCGATTATCTATGGTACTGATATAGCCTTTTGCACTTCATCCAGCATCAACTGCGTTCGCACCGTTACCCGAAACACCGGTCGCCCGTTCTCCATGGCGCTCCGTGCCCTCACCTTGCAGGACACCAGTTCCACCCCGATATGCCCCAGCTTGTCATTTTGCAGGTTAGTAGTCCGCTTTTAATCTTACCGTTCATCAGGAGGATGCCGAAAGTATCGTCCATATCCGCCGTGGCGGTCATCTTGCCCCCATCAAACAGCGCCAACCCTTCAAAAGCCGTATGTGTGCCCGCTTTCTTTAACAGCGGCAAATAAATATCCGAGGTAGGACTGGCAAAGCGGCGCAGCGCGTCATTAACGGACACCACCGCGCCCATACCGCTATCCTGCCCATTCTGCAACAGGTGCACCATATTTGCGCTGGGCACCAAAGCGTCGTCTTCCTTACTCTCCAACAGCGCCTTGGCGTTACCGTCTGCCACGCACAGCAGCACATCCGGCCGACTGGCGGCGCTGCGCACAAAGTAATCCATATTGTCGCCCACCCCGTGCCGTGCCACGCTGCTGCTGAACACCGTAATCTTGTTTTGTCCCAAAAACAAATTGCGGGACAAGTCCTCGGACAGTTTAGACAGAGCCTGGGAGATACCGGTGCCGCTCTCTGCGGTATTGATGGTAATATTGCCGGACAGCGCCTCTGAGCCGTTGCCGCTCTTGGTCATATTCAAGGTCTGCACCGAGACGGACACTCCATTGGCCGCCCGGTCAATGCTCATGCCCTCCACCACCGCCAAATTGCTCAGGGTGCGCCGCCCGGAGCAGCCGCACAGTATGGCCGACACCAACAATAAACAAAGAAGTAGCTTAATTATTCGTCTCATTTGTACCACGCGCCTTTCTGTGCCCCAGCAGCCACACCAAGGGAATGAGAGAAGAAAACACTGCAAAGGGCACCACTGTGATCAACGGCGAGTGCTGACCCACAGTCATCAACCGTCCCAGCGCACAACTGACGGCAAAGGCCGCCAAACCGGCGCCCAGGCACTTGCCCTTGTACCCACCGCTGCCCGGCAGGGTCACTGCCGCACAATAAATCAGCAGTGCCGCCTTAATAAAGATAGCAAAGATCCAAAAGCCGGTATACAGCGCATCCATCCGCACCATTGAGCCGCTGCCTGCCAGCTGAGAGAGGGTATAAATCGGAAACGCCTGTAACCCGGCCGCGTCCCCCATCACGCCGATGGCAAAGAGAAACAGCAGGCTCGTAGTCAGGTACGAACACCCCATAGCGCCATAAAAGGCACCAAAAACGACGTCCGCCGATGACCACCCGATCCGCCAGCACCAAAAAGATCGTAATCTCTGCCGTATTGGCAGACAGCACCACGCCGTTTCGCACCACTTCACCCACGGTATTGCTGCCTGGCGGAAACAGGCTGAACCATTGGAAGTGCTGCACATTAAAGCCCAGCACCACCGCTACCACAAGCACAATCAGGCAAAAGGCGAAGCCGGAAAAACGAGACAAGCCTTGCAGCCCAACCACGCCCCATACACCGCAAATAGAAGAATCAGCAAGGCAAATCCCCAACTTTTGGCCTCCGGATTTAACCGGGCAGAGGCGAAGTAGGCAAAGCGGCTCACATTGATCCCCGCCAAGAAGATAAAATTACAGGCATAAAAAGTGCCCATCGTTCTGTGCGCCAACGGTGAGCATTCCCGCTGCACACAAAGAAGCGCGGGCACCGCAAACAACAGGGAAAGCACCAGCGCTACCCCCACGCTCATCAGCATTTGGGTAGACAACTTACCTGCCATAATAGACTGCACATGGGTCAGGCTCACCACCAGGCGGCTGATATACAGCATGGGCAAACAGACTGAACGAAGAAATTTTGCCGTTATTCACACTGGTCAATATGCGCACCCCGCAGATCCTGTACCCGCACCCGGCGGCGGGCCAGCTTGGTCCAACTTTCCCGATAAAACACATCGCCCAGGGAGCGCACATTTAGCGGTGCGATGGGGGCGGCGTACGGCACACCGTAGGGGCTGAGACTGCAAATATTCACAAACAGCGCCGCCATGCCCAGCATCAAACCGTAAAGTCCGGTGAGTCCCCCGGCCAAGATAAACAAGAGCCGCAGCACCGACACGCTGTCATACAGCGGAAACGCCACATAAGAGGCAATGGCGGTAATGGCGATAATCACCAAAATAGGCGCGCCGATCAGCCCGGCAGACACGGTGGCCTCACCGATAACAATGGCGCCGATGATAGACACCGCGTGGCCGACGACCTTGGGCAACCGCAGCCCCGCCTCCCGCATAATTTCATAAAAGATCAGGGTCATAATGGCCTCATTCATCAGGGACAGCGGGGTACGGAACTCTGCCGACGCAATGGTAAACAGCAAGTTGGTGGGAATCAGTTCTTGATGAAAAGTGCCCAGCGCCACATACACCCCGGGCAAAAACACGGAAATACCAAAACTGAAATACTTCAACAGCCGCACAAAGCCACCGAAAAACGGCGGATAATCGTAATCATCCAAAGACTGAAAATTATCGCTGAAAAGATACGGCACATAAAGCACAAAGGGCGTGCCCTCCACCAGTACCGCCACCCGGCCCTCATAAAGCTTGGACGCCAACACATCCGGGCGCTCCGTGGTGCCTACGGCAGAGAAAAAGGAACGCATATTTGTGTCTAAATAGGGCACCAGTTCACCGTAATCCGCCACCGTGTTCAAATGCGCGTCCTTTAGCCGCTGCTCCACCGCATTCACCATTCCGCCGCGGCACGGTCATCCAAAAAAGCCAGTACCACCGGGGTTGGGGCGGCGGTGCCCAGCTGGATTTGGCGCAGCTTTAAGTGATGGGTTTTCATGCGCTTACGCAGCAGCGCCTTGTTGTCGTTCACAGACTCCACAAAGCACTCTTTGGCTCCGCGTACATTGCTTTCGCTCTCCGGCTCGTCGGTACTGCGCTTGGTCCAGCCCTGAATACCCATGACCATAGCCCGGGGACAGCCGTCCAACACAAACACGCAAAAGCCGCTCATCAAATAATAGTAAGCATCCTCGAAGGTCTCTGCCTCTTTCAGCTCTACCGACTGCACGCAGGTGCGCATCAGCTGACGAAACTGCTCGTCCGGCGTGCGGGCCTTCACCTGTGCTCCCAGCACCGGTCCCATAATCATCTGCCCCAGCTGCAAAGAATCCACCAATCCGTCCATCACGGCAAAAAAGCACTTGCGACCGCCGGTTTCCGCCTCCTTGAGCAAAAATCCGAGCAGTCCGCAAAGTCCGCCTTAAATTTCTGTACATTATCGTTATATTGGCGCCTAAGGTTTCCAATTTCTATCACCCGTACTAATTTTGGCATAACCGGGGGATTTATTCACAAAATACAACCGGTGATTGAAATGACAGTAACTCTTATTCGTGCACTGCTGATCTACTTTACCGTCATTCTGGCTATGCGGATCATGGGCAAGCGCCAGATCGGCGAGCTGAACCCTCACGAGCTGGTCATTACCATATTGGTGAGCCAGATTGCCTCCATTCCCCTACAAGACAACACCATGCCCCTGGCCAACGCCTTTTTGCCCATGCTGCTACTGGTAAGTCTGGAAATTCTCGCCTCCGTGGCGTCCATGAAAAGCCTGCGGCTGCGAAACCTGCTGCAAGGGCGACCCATCTTTCTCATACGCCACGGCAAACCGGATCAAAAGCAAATGCGTCGCCTGCGCTTTACCGTAGACGATTTGATAGACGCCCTGCGCCAAAAGGATGTATTTGATCTGTCCACCGTGGAGGAAGCGGTGGTGGAGACCAACGGCAGCCTGTCCGTGCGGCTGCGTACGGAGGAAAGCCCGGTGACCCCCAAACAGTTGGGCGTACCGACGCCGGACAACGGCTTTCCCATACCCGTAGTCACCGACGGCCACATTGTGCCGGAATATTTCGGTGACCAAGTGCTGGACACGGCGGCCATTGCCAAGGCGCTGCAAAAGGAAAGCCTGTGCCCCGGTGAACAGCTGGTGGTGACCATAGATGACAGCGGCACCGTCTTTGCCGTAAAAAGGAGAGAAAAAATGAAGCGCACTTGGTTTGCCATTTTGTTTTTGCTGCTGGTGGCAGGGCTGTGTATCTTTGAACAGCACACGGTCAAGACCACCTTTGAGAATATGGAGACCCTACTGCAAAGCATGGACGCAGCCGCCGCAGAAGAGAATTACCCGGAGGCAGAACGCAAGGCCCGCCAACTGCAAAACATTTGGACCGCCCGCTACCCCACCCTGTGCGTGCTCATGGAGCACCGCGCTTTACAAGAGGCGGGGGTAACCCTGGGTACCCTGCAACCCTTGGCTGGGGACGAAAGCGACGATCTGCGCCCTACCATTCGCCAGTGTCAAACGGAACTGGCAGAGATCTACGACAACAGCAAGGTAACGGTGGGTAACATCTTTTAGCAACACAAAAGCGAACGATATAAAAATCGTTCGCTTTTTTATCGTTATTCACTTTTGGCGTTCTTATACTTCTCCGCTTGCAGGCGGAACATATAAGCATAGGTGCCGTCTGCCGCCATCAGTTCACTGTGCGAGCCGCTCTCTATGATCCTACCCTGCTCCATCACATAAATTTTTATCCGCCTGCACCGTGGTGGACAACCGGTGAGAAATAAAGATCACCGTCTTGTCCCGGGCAGCCTCCAGCATAGCCCGGTTCAGCTGGTATTCCGCTACCGGGTCCAAGTTGGCAGAGGGCTCATCCAGGATCACAAAGGGGCAGTCCTTGTAGAACGCCCGCGCCACCGCCACCTTTTGGCTCTCGCCGCCGGAAAGCATCAGTCCGTCATCGTCAAACTCCCGCAGCAGCTGGGTGTCCACGCCCCGGGGCAAAGGTCGCTGAAAGCTGCTGTGGTCCAGCGCACGGCGCACCCGCTCCGGGTCAAACTGCGGACTGAGCGCCACATTCTCCCCTACCCGACAGGCAAACAGCTGGAAGTCCTGGAACACCGCCGCAAACCGATCCCGATGGCTTTGCAGGGTGCAGTCCCGAATGTCTTGCCCACCAATCAGGATCCGCCCACCGGAGGGCTCATACAGCCGCAGCAGCAAATCAGTCAAGGTGGTCTTACCGGCGCCGTTGTAGCCTACCAGGGCGATCTTCTCCCCCGGGTGAATCGTCAGGTTAATATCCTGCAAAACAGCGCCGCCCCACCGGGATAAGTAAAGGTCAGGTGTTCCAGCTTGATCTCGCCGGACTGGCTCTTGGGCGCCGCCTGCGCCCCGTCCCGAATGGTGGGTTCGGCGTGGAGAAAGGCCCGGTACTTCTCGATCAGCTTGGCTCGCTCGTCAAACTGGGCAACGCCCCACACGGTGAGGAAATTCAGGCTCATGGCGATGGCATAGGCGCCGTTAAAGCTGGCCACAAAATCCCCGGGGCTGATCTGGTGGCGCACCAGCACCAGGTAGCCCAGGTACATGGGCAGCACAAACATAAAGCCCAGTACCTGCACGCCGGTCTCCTGGAGCAGATAGCGGCGAGTGATCTTGCCGAAGTATTTCTTTTGGCAGGCGATCACATCCTCCGCCGCTTGGTCGTAGCGCTCCATCAGCAGAGGCGCAATGCCGTTCATACGCACCTCTTTGGCGTAATCCTGCAAGTAAAACAGCCGCTGGAAGTAGTCTGCCCGCCGATGATAACGGGTGTTCTCCACCTGGCGTTGCACCTGCAAGTTGCTAATGGCCTTGCTTAGGGGCAAAAACAGCAAAATAGATGCCAAAATAATCACCAAACACAGCGGGTCAATGGTCAGCAGCACAGAGGAAATGGCAATCAACGAGATCAAGTTGCCAAAGTACCGGCGCACCAGGCCCAGCAGGTTTGGATATTGTCGCCGGAGGACTCAATGGTGAGAATAAAGCGGTTGTAAAATTCCGGGTCATCATAGGACGCCAGGTCCAGCTCCGCCGCTTGGCATACAGCCGCCGGTTCAGCCGGTAATAGGCTTTCTCCCTTTGCACATTCCAAAAGAACTCCCGATACAAATAGGACGCCAGCCGGCACAGCGCAAGCAGCGCCACCACCCCGGCCACCACGGCGTACAGCCGCTTTAAGTCCCCACCGGAGGTGACAATGTCGATCACATACTTAACCCCCAGCACGCTGACCAGCTGGCCGGGCAGCACCGTCAGCACGCCCCATGCCAGCTCGCCGATCACCAGCGCCGGGGAGGCTGCAAACAGCAGCCGCAAAAAGTAGAATAAATTGGAGAACATGGAGTGCTCTCCCACATGCTTAGGCTTGCGCACCGGCGGCACCCCCTTCCTGCTTGTAACCGGAGGCTTGCAGGCGGAACATATCCGCATACAGTCCGTTTTGCTCCATCAGCTGCCGGTGGGAGCCGCTCTCCTGCACCTGACCGTCGGCCAGCACCAAAATGCGGTCGCTGAGCACCGCGCTGGACAGCCGGTGCGAGATAAAGATCACCGTCTTGTTCTCTGTTACTTGCAGCAAATTCTCATACATTTATACTCCGCCACCGGATCCAGGGCGGAGCTTGGCTCGTCCAGCACGGCGATCTGGAAGTCCCGGGCAAACAGCCGGGCGGTGGACACCTTTTGATTTCGCCGCCGGACAGCCCGGTGCCTGCGTCGTCAAACTCTCGGGTCAGCACCGTGTCCGCCCCCCGGGGCAGCGAGGCAATTTTGTCCCACACACCGCTGTGGCGCAGTGCCTGCTCTGCCAGAGCTTTTTCTGCCGGGGTGCAAGCGTGGCCGATCACATTCTCGTTGACGGACAGGGCAAAGTTTTTATAATCCTGGAACACGGTGCCAAAGGCAGCCCGCAGCTGCTCCAGGTCATATTCCGGCAGCGGCTTGCCGTTATAGAGAATTTGGCCACCGGTAGGGTCGTAAAACCGCAGCAGCAGCTTGACCAGCGTGGATTTGCCGGCGCCGTTAATGCCCACCACCGCCAGGGTCTCGCCCTGCCGCAGGGTAAAGTTCACATCGTGGAGCACCCGTCGATCGGTGCCCGGGTAGGTAAAGTCCACATGGCAAAATTCCAGCGTCTCCAGCGGCGGCACCGGCAGAGGGCCGGATACCACCTGGGGCTGATAGTCCAAAAACTCTCTCAAATTCTGAAAATACAACGCCATCAAAGTCATTTCGTCAAAGCACTCAGTGGTGTCCAGGGTAGACTCCCGCACCGCGTTAATGCCGGAGCCACCACGCTAAAGCCGGACACGGTCAGCCCGCTGCCCTGCACAAAGCTGTGGCAGGCAAAGGCATAAGTGCCCAGCACCGGCAGCAGCTCACCAAGCAGGCTGCTGACTACGCTGTACAAAAACAGCCGCACGCCGTAGTCTCTCAAAATGCGCACATTGGCCTTGGTGGCCGCCTCCATACGCCGAACCATCACGGCAAAGATATTGGAGGTGCGCATATCCTTGGCGTACTCTCGCAGGTACACCGTGCGCTGCACATAGGCTTGCATTCGTTTGTTGGCGGTCATGGACATATCCCGCCGATAGACGCACTTGCTCTTATACACCTCTACGGCGAACACAAAGAACACCGGCACCAAAAACAGCAGATACAGCGGGTGCACCGCCGCCACGGTGGCCATCACGCACACCAGCGCCACCACATCCGCCACAAAGGCAGAAAAATCAAAGCAGATCAGGTCAAAAAAGCCATTGGTGGTCACCATGGTTGCCCGCTGATATTTGTCGTAGAATTCCGGGTTCTCATAACAGGCCACATCCACAGACAGCGCCTTTTCAAAGATCCGGTCGTTCAGCAACTTCAGCACCCGCTTGGTCGCGCACTTCTCCATGCGCATACCCTCCCACTGGGCCACCTTCACCACCAGCGCCAAAAGGGCAAACGCCGCCAGCTCCCCCACATAAGTGCGAAAGTCGCCGCTGCCGGTGATCACATCCAGCAGGATCTTTAAGAACAAAATATTCTGCAAATAGCGGGAAAACACCGCATACAGCCCCTCTTGCAACAGATAGCCGATGAGCAGGCGCTTGTCCGTCTGCCACACCAGGCGCAGGGCATAGATCACATTTTTCAGCACAGGAACCTTGAACTGCTCCTCTGTCATTTGCATATAGGGCATTCTTTTCTCTCCAAATCACGGGCTGCCGCCCGCCGTTCTGGTAAAGGGTAGCATATTCCGCCGGCACTGTCAAACGAAAAGGAACCCGACTGTCAGCCGCGTCCTTTTGTTTACTTATTCTGTATAAAGTGCTGTTATTTGCTGTAAGAGTCAATACGGATCAGGTCCGCCTCGCTAAGGGGAGGCTGTTCCAGCGCAGCCAAATTCTCCAGCAGTTGCGCCTTGGAGTGCACGCCCACCAGCACGGAGGTGACCCCCTTTTGCTGCCACAGCCACTGGATTGCCAGCTGAGAAAGGGTCTCGCCCCGGTCTTTTTGCCAGCTGATAGAGCTTTTCAATCTGCTGGGCACGGTGCTGATCATAACCCACATGGCTTGCAGCTTTTCGTTGCCAAACAGGCGGGCGCCTCCGGGATGCCTTTGGCGTATTTATCCGACAGTTGCCCTGGGCCAGCGGCGAAAAGCAGATCACGCCTTTGCCCTTGTCCCGGGCTTCTTTCAGCAGCTTGTTTTTCTCCACCGTGCGGTCAAAGATGGAATAGCGATTTTGGTTGATGACAAGGCGCTTGCACATCATCGCACTTGTGGTACATACGGTGCATGGTCTTGCCGTCATAATTGCTCATACCCACATACAGGGTCTTGCCCCGGCGCACCAGATCCGCCAGGCACAGAGCCGTCTCCTTCAGCGGCGTGTCCGGGGTCATGCAGTGGTGGTAAAAAATATCCACATACTCCAGCCCCATCCGCTGCAAGCTCTGGTCCAGGGAAGCAGTCAGGTACTTGCGGCTGCCGCCCCGACCACCGTAGGGGCCCGGCCACATCTCATACCCGGCCTTGGTGCTGATGATCAGCTGATCCCTGTAAGGGCGCAGATTTTCCTTGAATATGCGGCCAAAGTTGATCTCTGCCCGCCCCGGCTCCGGCCCGTAATTATTAGCCAGGTCAAAATGGGTCACCCCATGGTCAAAGGCCGTTAGGATGATCTCTTTCATGGTATCATAATCGTTGTTCACGCCAAAGTTCTGCCACAGCCCCACAGACAGCGCCGGCAGCCGCAGACCGCTTTTGCCGCACCGGTTATAGGGCATTGTCTCGTAGCGTGTTTCGCTGGGTTCATACATTTTGCTCACCTCCCCTGCATTTTACCATACCCATCGTTCTCTGTAAAGAGCGCAAAGGGCTTTCCTGCCGGGTGTTAAAAAGAGCAGACATGATGTCTGCTCTTTTTGTGCAATGAGTTGTGTGGTTTACACGGTGTGGGTGCGCTTTTTCCGGCGGGATACCAAGCAGATGAACGCACCGCCGCTTAGCAGCAATACGGTCACAACGCCGCTGTCCCCACCGGTTTGGGGCGATTTGGCAGCGCCTGACAGTTTGGCCGTTACGGTATCGGCCTGCTTGATCTCTTTGGTAGCCGCAGCATCGGCAAAATATTTGCCGCAGTCCGCACAACACCAGTATTCCCGGTTGCCTGTGGTGGTCTTGGTGGCTGCCTTTGCGGGAATATGCTGGAGGTCGGTGTGGTTCTTCAGGTCAGGTTCTCCGTAAGCCTTTCCGCAAACCTCGCAAACCGCCCTTTCGGTGCAGGTCGCCTTGCCGCCGGTATGCCCGTCGTTGACCGTTACGGTCATTTCGGCGGTGTTGCCCGCCTTGTCGGTGACGATGATTCTCTGCTCGCCGTCCGCCGGAGAGAGGGTAAAGCTGCCGTTTTCGTCAAGCGTGACCGCCGTGCCGTTTACGGTAACAGTGTCCACATACTTTTCGTCAACGGTGACCGTCTGTGCTTCACAGTAGGTCTTGCCGTTTTCTATGCCGGTGATGACCGGCTGAACGTTGTCAAGCGTTATGCGGTCGGAACGAAGGTATGTTATGTTCAGGCTCGTGTCAACAAGCATTGCATAAACAATATATTCTCCGTTGGGGTCTATGCGGAACGGCTCCTCGTACCCGCTGAATACAAGAGATTGAAGCTCCGCCTCGGAAAGATCCTGATCGGTCACCAAATAGGAGACAAACACGGTTCCGCTGTTGTCGGCGGCGTTTATCGTCACCGTCTGCGTATCCTTAAAGAACAGGCCGAAGGTGATTTTATTCAGGAATTTCTGCCATTTGTTGGTGCCTATGACAATTTCGCCCGTGGGCTTTTCAATGTCTTTCCACCGTGCTTTGAGCGTTATATTCTCGGCAGGCATGGTCTTGGGAATTTCCTGATCCCAACCCATAAAGGTGTAGCCCTCTCTTGTCGGGTCGGCAGGGGCGGTAATATTCGTGCCGTAGTCCTGCGTTATGGTAATATCCGCTTTGCCGTTTTCGGGTTTGACTGTGATGGTATATTGATTGATCTCCCACTTTGCCCAGTATTCCTTATTGCCCGTTCCTGTACCGCCGATTGCCGTAACAGGAGAGCCGGTCAGATTTTCGTTGTCATACCAGCCCTTGAACGTGTGGCCTGTATAGGTCATATCGTCGGCTGTCGGGAGTGTTGCGCCCACGCCATAGGTGTATCCGGTGACATTGCCGCTGTTGATGGTGCTGCCGTTGGGGTGCAGTGTGACGGCATAGGTCGGGACTGTCCACTGCGCCGTCAGTTTCGTCACCTCAGCCGGAACACTGGCACCGGGCGCGTAGAGCTTGCCGTCGCTGCCAAGCCACATGAAGTAGCTGCCTGTATTTCCGTCCGGGCGGGTCAGGCCGTCGGACGCAGGGGCGGTAAATGCGCTGCCGTTTTTCACGATGATGTGAATAGCATCGGAGCTGCCGCCCAGCTTGCCGCCGCCAAGGTCAAGGGTAACGGCTTTCAGCCCGTCAGAACCCAGTGTGCCAGGGTTCAGGACTTCAAGGACGGGGCGGAAACCGACGATCGGGTCGGAGAGCGCAGCATTGATGCTGAGCCAGAGGCGGGCCGAACTGAACCCGCGAATCGCACGGTACGACGCGGAAATGGAATGAGTATCCTGCCCCCACGAATGCATATAGATCCCGTTTTGATATATCCGCTGTCTTTGTCCAGTATTCTATCCCATTCGTTGCTTAGGGGCGTGCCGCGTGTTGAATCACCTGAGCCTGTATAGCTACTTCCCACAGACGGTGCGCGCAGGGTATAGTCCACCGCCGCCGCTGGCATAATTTTTGCCGAAAATCAGACTCGCAGTATCTAAGTTATTCCAGTTTACCTTATGCGTTACGGCATAGTCCGCCACAAACAGGCTGTGAGAGTATTTGTTCTGCTGTGCATATTCCTCGGTGGTCGCCATCGCAGACGTGAGCTTGTAGGCTTCTATTGTTCCCGCATAGGTAAAGGGAACATAGTGCAGCGACGTATCCGGCAAAGAAGCCGCACCATTGAGTTTCCGCTGTTTGCCGTTCCGGGAATATTCATTGCCGACAGGTCGAAATAGTATCTGCCGCCGGGGGCGAGGGTAAACTGCTCGTCAGGCTGATTTTCCACCGTCAGCGTGCCGTTGACCTTGTTAAGCGAATACCGCTCGCCCCAGCCGGATTTGAGGGTGGCAGCGGGAACAACAGTGTAGGTTCCGGGCATATTGCGTGCCGTGGCCGCCGTGACTTCCTCGTTGTTTGCGTCAAGCAGTTGGTAGCCCAGAGCATTGTCCAGTACGGTATCCCGGTCGTCCTTGCGTCCTTCGCTGTCCAGCAGGCCGGTACAGGTCACAAGGTCTGTTGGCAGCGCATCGCCCTCGGTGATGGTTGCGCTGCCAGCCGTCACGGTGAGGGGGCGCGTACGGACAGCACCGCCGGTGACAGCCCCCCCTGGAAACTTAGACGATGCCATTGTCGTATCGGAAACATACAGAAAGTCGATACAAGTTATGCGTGCGCCTGCCTTGATGGCTCGGATGTGGACGGTGTAGATAGACTTCCCCGGTTCGCTGGTGGTGTCGGTGGTCTCTTTATAAATTTCAAACATCTGGGGGTCCTGTATCAGCGCGGACCAGACGCCGTTTTCACCGGGGTTATTCACCCGGCACGTGTAAGTATAGGTATCTCCGTAGAGCAACTCATCATCGAAATAGACCGGTCCCCTAAAGCCTGCATTGAGATACTGGCGCACGGTCAGCGGAGCGGAAATGGGCGCGTAGTCATCGCTGGTGATGGTGACGGTATAGGTCTCTGATTTGGGTACTGGTTCCGTGGTGTTTTCGGTTTTCGTGCAGTTCAGCGTACCGTCGCTGTTTACATTCACACTAACCGGAATGGAGGGAGAAGTAGGCGGCGTGACCGCAGTGATTTTCGCTCCCTTTGGCGCCTTGCCCGGCTGGAAGAAATCCGCCGCCGTCCATGTACCATTAGAACGTCATAGTAGCCGCCGCCATCAGAACTGAGGTGAATCCAGATCACGGGGTCTACCAGATCCTCCGCGCAGTCCGCGGCAAACGCCGTAGTCGGCACAAGGCAGAACAGCATACATAGGGCGAGCAGGATACTGAGTATTCGTTTTTTCATTTCTTGCTACCTCCGTTTTCGTATAGGTCGGCTCAGTCAAGAGCAATAATGGTTATGTTGTACTGACTTTCGGTAAAATTGGTATTCTGGAAGAGCATATTCGTATATTGAAATGTCAAAGCAATATCCGCTTCGGAACGGTATATCGTGTTATACGACATACCAAGTCTTGCACCTTGACCGTCATCTATCATACTCACATAGGTTCGCGTCTCAAGCATCATTTCAGAACTGTTATATCCGTCAATGAGTGATGCACCGCACAGCTTATAGTTACCGTTAGCGCTGATCATAACCGTTCCGCTGAACACCATACTGTATGTGTGACCTTTTGAAAGGGTGATTGTTTTGCTTGATGCGTCATAGGAGATCAAATCTCCGCTTTCTTTTTTACATTGAACGGAAGCGGTGTTCCCCAACTGTATACTCTGCCGTTTGCTGCAAAGTACCCGAAGCTTCCGCCGTTCTGACCGGGGTCGCCCTTGTCGCCCTTGTCGCCCTTGTCGCCCTTGTCGCCTTTTCGCCGGGTCACCCTTGTCGCCCTTGTCGCCTTTTCGCCGGGGTCGCCCTTTTCGCCCTTGTCGCCGTCAACACCGTCTGTGCCGTCAATGCCTGCGGCTTTTACGCCGGTGTCGATTTCTCCGATCCACCAGTTGCCGTTTTCGCCGATAAAAGGTGTTTTACCGTCTTTGCCGTCAGAGCCGTTTTGCCCGTTGGTGCCGTCCTTACCGGCGGCGCCGTCCCTGCCGTCTTGCCCGTTTATGCCGTCTTTACCGTCAACGCCGTCTCTGCCATCCGCACCTTTTAATGCGGTAAGGTCGTACAGGTTCAGCCATATTTCATCGCCGACATAGCGCCATTGCAGGATATTTTCGCTTACGCGGAATTCCGCCGTTTTTCCGTTTGCACCGTCCGTTCCGTTCTGTCCGGCAGGGCCTTCTATATCGGCGATCGCAACAAGATTTTGCCACTCGCCGCCCTCGTAACGCCACTGTATGTGGGTTTCGGCTCGCTGCACTTCTATATTTTTGCCGTCCTTGCCGTTGACGCCATCTGTGCCGTCTTTACCGTCGATACCGTTTTGCCCGTCTGTACCGTCAACGCCGTTCATACCATCTTTCCGTTCGCACCGTTTATTCCGTTCTTACCGTCGGTGCCATTCTCGCCGTTGGCTCCGATCCCTGCCGTTCACGCCGTTCATCACCATCTTCGCCGCTTCGTACCGGTTTATTCCGTTCTTACCGTCCGGATGGCCATTCTCGGCCGTTGGCGTCCGTCCCTGCCGTTTTCTCCG
>ENA-OQBU01000141-OQBU01000141.1-human-gut-metagenome-genome-assembly--contig:-NODE-141-length-20034-cov-2.565530_pt1 | contig 20034 bp, 25 predicted proteins | sample MGYA00242492_ERZ504566 | MGnify/ENA primary metagenome ERZ504566 (study PRJEB26092, sample SAMD00036261) | human gut metagenome | host: Homo sapiens | study: EMG produced TPA metagenomics assembly of...
TTGTGGCAGTAATTGAAAGCGTGTACGCGCGTCAGATTCTCGATTCCCGCGGCAACCCGACCGTTCAGGTCGTTCTGGACACCGAACGACGGCGCCCAGGGCCTGGGCCTGGTCCCGTCCGGCGCCTCCACCGGTGAGGCCGAGGCTTGGGAGCGTCGCGATGGCGACAAGTCCGTCTACGGCGGCAAGGGTGTTCTTAAACGCGGTCAAGGCCGTGAACGAGGTCATCGCTCCGAAGGTCATCGGCATGGACGCTGCTGACCAGCGCGCTCTGGACGACCTGATGATCGAGCTCGACGGCACCCCGAACAAGGGCAAGCTGGGCGCCAACGCCATCCTGGGCGTCTCCCTGGCTGCTCTGTACGCTTCCGCCGAGTCCGCCGGCCTGCCGCTGTACCGCTACATCGGCGGCACCAACGGCCACATCCTGCCGGTCCCGAACATGAACATCATGAACGGTGGCGCTCACGCTGACTTCGCCACCGACATTCAGGAGTACATGATCTCCCCGTACGGCTTCGACACCTACTCCGAGGCTCTGCGCGCTGGCGTTGAGGTCTACCACACCCTGAAGAACGTCCTGAAGAAGGAAGGCCTGACACCGGCCTCGCGACGAGGGCGGCTTCGCCCCGAAGATGAAGTCCAACGAGGACTCCCTCAAGTACATCATGGACGCCATCTCCGCCGCCGGCTACGAGCCTGGCAAGCAGATCGGCATCTGCCTGGATGTCGCCTCCTCCGAGTTCTACAACAAGGAGACCGGCAAGTACCGCTTCGACGGTGAAGAGCGTGACTCCGCCTACATGCTCGACTACTACGAGAACCTCATCAACGAGTACCCGATCGTCTCCATCGAGGACCCGTTCAACGAGGAAGGCTGGGAAGACTGGGCTGCCATCACCGCTCGCCTCGGCGATCGTCTGCAGTTCGTCGGCGACGACCTGCTGGTCACCAACCCGGCTCGTCTGCAGAAGGCCATCGACCTCGCGCCGCCAACTCCCTGCTGGTCAAGCTGAACCAGATCGGTTCCGTCACTGAGACCCTCGACGCCATCGAGCTGGCCACCGCCAACGGCTACACCTCCATGGTTTCCCACCGTTCCGGCGAGACCCCGGACACCACCATCTCCGACCTGGCTGTTGCTAAGAACACCCGCCAGATCAAGACCGGTGCCCCGGCCCGTGGCGAGCGCGTTGCCAAGTACAACCGCCTGCTCGAGATCGAGGAGGAGCTCGGCTCCACCGCTCAGTACGCCGGCTACAGCGCTTTCAAGGCCTGCAAGAAGTACCTGGCCAAGTGAGCTGAAAACGCCCGTAAAGGCGTGAGTTTCCACTGAAGCTCGATACCCGTCGTATTCGTCAAGTCGAATGCGGCGGGTATTTTTCGTGTGACATGAGCAAGTCGTCCCGTACCGGCAAACCTGGCAAAACCGGCAAAGCACGAGTTAGGAAAAAAGGGTCGGCGGGGCCTATAGCGTTCTTCGTCTCCCTGTTCATTATCGCCCTTGGCACCATCCAGCTGGTCTCCACCTTCCACACCTATGCCCTGAACCTGGCCGAACTCAATGGTCTCAAGCGTGAGGAGGCTTCGCTGATTGCCCAAAAGCAGGAGTTGGAAAACGACATCAAGCGTTGGGATGACAAGGCCTACATCACCGCCCAGGCCCGTGAACGCCTCGGCTTCGTATTCCCCGGCGAACAGGCCGTGCGTGTGCTTCATCCCGAAGCGTGACCGGCTCCGATAGCGAATCCCAGAAAACGGAAGATTCCAGTAGCAGCAACAAAAAAAAGTCCTGCCATGGTACAGCGAACTGTCTTACTCGCTCAAAAAAGGCCGATGAGCCTGTGACCGATAGCGAGTCCGGCAAATCCGATATTTCCGGTTCCTCTGACTCGTCATCCAACGACTCATCCAAGCGGTCCGATAAGTCAGACCAGAACACCCAATCCGATCAGAACACCCAACAGAATACCCAACAGAACACAGGGAGGGAACCCAACAGTGACCATCGATACGCCGCCAAGGCCAAGGCCCTTGTCGATACCGTGCTTGCCGAGCCCGCCAACGATCATGACATCGACCTGGTGCAGCGTCAGCTCGGCCGATACCCGCGCGGCATGGTCGCCGTGGGGGCGCGATGCGTCTGCGGTAGGCCACTTGCCGTAATCACCCGTCCGGTGTTGCCCGGCGGAATCCCTTTCCCCACCACGTGCTATCTGACCGGTCCGGAAGCCGTCAAGGCCGCCTCCCATGTCGAGGCCGCCGGCGTGATGCAGCAATACAACGACATGTTGGCCTTGGACGAGGAGCTCAAGGCCGCATATGAGCAGGCCCATAACCTGTATCTGGCATTCCGCCACGAACTGGCAGGACGTCTTGGCGACAGTGAGGAGCATATTGAAGGCACTTCGGCCGGCGGCATGCCGGTGCGCGTCAAGTGCCTGCATGCCCTGCTGGCCCAGTCCTTGGTTATGGGCCGGGCGTCAACCCCATTGGCGATTTGGTACTGGAACGCGTCAAAGACGAATTCGATCCGACCGTCTGCCGCTGCACGCTGGACGATTGATCAACAGATGAGCCAGCGCGAACAGTCCATTCATACGCACTAAGGGATACGAGGAGAAGGCAATGAGCAAGGAATCCGTAACCGTCGCCGGCATTGATTGCGGCACGAACTCCATTCGACTGAAAATCGCACGTGTCGATGCCGATGGCATGCATGAGGTGGTGCCGCGCATCCTGCGTGTGATCCGTCTCGGCCAGGATGTGGACAAGACCCATCGTTTTGCCGACGAAGCGTTGGAACGCGCCTATGTGGCCGCTCGGGAATTCGCCGGTGTGATTGCCGAACATCCCATCGACGGCCTGCGTTTCGTTGCCACCTCTGCAACTCGTGACGCGGAAAACCGTGAGGAGTTCGAGGATGAGATCGAACGTATCCTCGGCGTGCGCCCCGAAGTCATTCCCGGCACCGAAGAAGCCGACCTGAGCTTCCTTGGTGCCACTTCCGTGGTCAATCGCGACGATCTGCCCGCCCCCTATCTGGTGGTTGATCTCGGCGGCGGGTCCACCGAGCTGGTCATCGGTGCGACGGCGTCAGTGCGCCCACTACCCAGGTTCAGGGCGCGTTTTCCATGAACATCGGTTCCGTGCGCATGACCGAACGTCATCTGACCAATGATCCGCGACCCAGACACAGATCGATGAGGCCGTTGTGGACGTCGATGAACATATCGATGAGGCCTTCCGCACCGTGGACGCAGGCAAGGCCCGTACCATCATTGGCGTGTCCGGCACGGTGACCACGATGACCGCCTTGGCCATGGGATTGAAGGAATACGATCACACCGTGGTCGACGGGCATCGGCTGAGCCTTGAAGACGCCTATGCCGTGGACGACAAGTTCCTTAGGATGACGCGCGCCGAGCGCCGCGAATACAAGACCATCCACCCCGGCCGTATCGATGTGGTCGGCGGCGGCGCTGTGGTCTGGAGCCGTGTGCTGGCGCGTGTCAGCGAAGCCGCCAAGGCCGATCATGGTGAAGCCATCGATTCGTTCGTTGCCAGCGAACACGGTCTGCTGGACGGCATTGTGCTCGATTATGGTCGCCGGTTGCTGGCTCAATAGCGTAAGTGGTAAGTGCCTCCAGCGGGCTGAGCCGTTAAGCAAACAGCCCGGTGGGCTGTTTGTAGGCGAGGGGAGCGGCTATGCCGCGACGGCTGCACGAAGTGCAGCAACCCGCAAGCAATGCTCAGGGCAGGAGATAGCTTATAATAGAAAAGTTGGCCTCCGTGGCGAAATGGTATACGCAGTCGACTTAAAATCGATCGCTTCGGCTTGTGGGTTCGAGTCCCACGGAGGCACCTTGAAATCGGCCTGTGGCCGATGCCGTTTTTGCGGCTGTGCCGTGGTCTCTCCCCAGCGCTTCGCCGACAGCCCCCCTCGTCAGAGGGGCTCGCAGCTCACTATGTGGAGAGCTTATAAGGCCGAAACAAAAGGCCGTTAGGCTATGTGGCGTTGTGACGATGTACCTGATGAAACGAGGAATCCACATGGCTTCACGCTGGACCGATGTCGAACGAGTCGAACAAGGCGCACTGCCCACCATGCTTGCCCAAGCCGTCATTGCGGGCACTGCACTCACCGTTGGTGCCATCGCCTGCTCGGGATTCTATCTGTCCGTGATCGGCAATGTGGCCGCACTCCTGCCATGGGCGACTATCGTGATACTGATCGCCGTGGCGTTCACCTACATCGTCGGCTTCGCCCTGTTGTGGTGTGCCGAAGCCCTGACCCTGCGTGCCCAACGACAAACTCAAGCCATGGCTGTACGGCGTCGTCGGATTAATCGGCTACGGCGTGTGGGGCATGTTCGTGATGAGCGCGATGATGAACACGCTGAACCAGCCGCTGAACGGCGTGGTGTTGTCGAACGGCGATGTGATGGCCCTGACCGTCAACTACGCGGTGTTCGGCTTCATCGCCTTCCTGTTGGCACAGGCGTACGCGCCCAAAATCGCCACCAAGAAGGGACTGACCATCGGGCTGATGGTGGTGCAGATCGTATTGGCCATCATCGGTATCATCGTACTGGTCATGATGTTCTCCGCACTGTCTCACTGACTGACTTATCGCTCGCCGGCATGACGCGCGCGGCCATCATCGCACAAGGCGAAAGCGATTCCGGGCGCTGGGCTGGGATACGATATCGTGATGGTATGACGCCTGGTAACACCGGCATGCCGAACCAGCAGGGAGAAGGAGCCAAATGTTCAGTGTGCTTGACATGTTCACCATCGGCGTCGGACCTTCATCCTCGCACACCGTAGGCCCGATGGTCGCGGCACATGCTTTCGCCTCCTCGTTGCAGGCCGACCATTTGGTCGATCGCACCGCACGTGTCAAAATCACGCTTTATGGTTCTCTGGCGCTGACCGGTCTCGGCCACGGCACCGATCGTGCTGCGATGGCTGGGCTCGAAGGCAATCTGCCGGCCACCGTGGATACCGACCACATGATGCACATCCGCGAGATCTGCGCGTTGGATGATACTCTGAACCTCGCCGGCCTCAAACGCATCCATTTCGACTACGACCGTGACGTGGTGTTCGAACAATGGAAGCGCATGGCCGCGCACCCCAATGGCATGCGATTCCAGGCGTTCGACGCCGCCGCAAGCTTGGTCGACGAACAGGTCTGGTATTCCATCGGCGGCGGATTCGTGCGCAAAGGCGCTCCCGAAGACCCGATGATCGGCATTCATGAACGCCCTCCGGAAGGCGCCTCCTTTGCCGATGCGGACAAGTCATCATCCACTGATTTCGGCGTCGAGGCACCCTACCCGTTCTCATCATGCACTGAACTGGTGTCGTTATGCCGGGAACATCATCTCAGCATCGCCGAACTTGTATGGGCCAACGAAACCGCTTCACGCTCGGGCATCCAGGTCCGATCCGATATTGATGCCATCTGGCGTGTTATGCGCGCCTGTGTGGACCACGGATGCACCTCGGCGGAACCCACATTGCCCGGTGGCCTTGACGTACCCCGCCGCGCGCCGAAAATGTATCGGCGTCTCGCCTCGAATTCCGATGTGCTGCGCCGCGACAGCCGGCGCAAAGACGCCGTGCTCGAGTCTTCCGACGCCGCATGGGTGGATCTCTTCGCCTTGGCCGTCTCTGAGGAGAATGCCGGAGGCGGGCGCATCGTAACCGCTCCGACCAACGGTTCCGCCGGCATCATTCCCGCCGTGCTTCACTATTACTGGCATTTCGTGGACAACGCCAATGAACAGGGCGTGGTCACGTTTCTGCTGACCGCCGGTGCCATCGGATACCTGTTCAAACGCAACGCCTCAATTTCCGGTGCGGAAGTCGGTTGCCAGGGCGAAGTCGGCTCGGCCTGTTCGATGGCGGCGGCCGGACTTGCCGCAGTCGTAGGCGGCACGCCGGAACAGGTGGAAAATGCTGCTGAGATCGGCATCGAACACAACTTGGGTCTGACTTGCGATCCGGTGGGCGGATTGGTGCAGATTCCATGCATCGAGCGCAATGCCATGGCCGCCAACACCGCCATCAACGCCGTGCGTATGGCCATGCTCGGCGACGGCTCACACATCGTGACCCTTGATCAGGCCATCGAAACCATGAAGCAGACCGGTGAAGACATGATGGCCAAATACAAGGAGACCTCCAAGGGTGGACTTGCCGTCAATGTCGTCGAATGCTGATTGACATGTCCGGTATTCACCAGCATGATGACCGGAATTGACGTATACGGCCAGCGTGTCGTATCGCACAGGGATGAAGGACTACCGCCGATTCGCCGATGGTGCTAAGGTAGGGCGCATTGTGTCTTTGAAGGAGGACTAATGACAGATCAGATGCCTCAGGTGAACGCCGAATTTGGCACCACGCCCGTTATCGAGTTCCCGACGCCCGAAGCCCCGAAGAGCCTCAAGGTTGTGGAGCTGACCGAGGGAGACGGCCCGATCGTGCGTCGCGGCGACACCGTCACCGTGAACTACCACGGCGTGGTGTGGGGTAAGGACACCCCATTCGACTCCAGCTTCGACCGTCATCAGCCCGCCAGTTTCGGCATCGGCGTGGGACAGGTCATCAAGGGCTGGGACCAGACTGTGCCGGGCCATAACGTGGGTTCGCGTCTGGTGGTTTCCATTCCGCCGGAATACGGCTACGGTTCCCGCGGCATCCCGCAGGCCGGCATCGGCGGCGAGGACACGCTGGTGTTCGTCATCGACATCATTTCCACCCGCTGACCATAGGTCAGCACATGACGAAACGCGGGGGTCATAGCCGGCGTTTTGTCATAAATAACGAAGATTGTTTCAGCATCGACAACGGTTCAGGAGGACGATATGGCTGAGGACAAGGTCTACCTGCTGACGCAGGAAGCATACAACAAGATGAAGGAAGAGCTCGCCCATCGTGAAGGTGAGCTGCGTGAGGAAATCGCGCACAAGATCGCCGTGGCGCGTGCCGAGGGCGACTTGTCCGAGAACGGCGGCTACCAGGCCGCCCGTGAGGCGCAGAGCAAGAACGAGGGCCGCATCACCGAGCTCACCGTCAAGCTGCGCGATCCAAGATCATCGAGAATGCTCCGGAAGGCACCGTGGGCGAGGGCTCTGTGGTGACCATCGAGCTCAACGGCAACGAGATGACCTACGTGCTCGGCAGCCGTGACATCGTGGCCGGCACCGACTACGACATCATGACCCCGGATTCCCCGATTGGCAAGGCCATCGAGGGCGCCAAGGTGGGCGACGTCGTTTCCTACACCGCACCGAACGGCCGCGAGCTGTCCGTGACTGTCAAGGCCGCCAACCGCTGGCCTGAGTTAAGTGACTGGTATGCCCCCGTAGGCGGGGGCATACTTATATGTCGTAGCGCTTATTGCCACAGCGAGACGATCACCATGTAGATGGCCACCATATGGCAGGCATATCCGGCCACCGTTCCGCAGTGGAAAATCTCATGGAATCCGAAGACGCGAGGCCAAGGGTCGGGCTTGCGCAAGGCGTAGACGATGGCGCCGAGGATGTAGCAGGCACCGCCGGCGCACAGCAGCACCACCACGGCTGGCCCCGCATGCGGCGAATTCCAGAACATCACCATATAAGCCAGGCCGTAGATGCCGAAGATGATGTACACCACCGTATACAGCCAGCGTGGTGCATTGATCCAGATCACATGAATCACGATGGCGATGGCCGTGCACGCCCACATCGATATGATGATCACATTGCGCCAGAACGGTTCCAGCGCAAACGAAACCGGGGTATACGTGCCGGCAATGAGCAGGAAGATGTTGACATGATCGATACGCCGCAGCACATCGGTGACGCGCGGGCTCCAATCGCCCAGATGGTAGCAGGCCGAATTGGTGAACAGAATCAGCGACGCTGTCATGAACACGGCACACGCCCACTTCAGACTCGCGCCATGTGCCAAGCATATAAGCACGATGCCTGCCGCCAATGACAGGGGAGCGGCAATCGCGTGAATCCAGCCGCGCATCAACGGCTTTGGCCGTCCGTGCACGTCGAGACGAATCTTGCGTTCCACTTCCGCAGGGGCAATGCCCTCGATTTTCAGCGCACGGTTCTCCGCTTTGGCGAGCTTGTGCCGGGCCTTCTCCTCGGCTTTGGCTCGAATGGCCTCGGCCTTGAACTGGGCCTTGGCCCGTACGGCATCAGCCTTGGCCTGCAACGCCTGTTCGCGCGCCTCGATAGCCGCCTGACGCTTGGATGCGATGGTGGCATCCTCTGCAATCGTCGCGCTGTTATGAGCGTCGTGATGCATCGTCTTTTCCGAGTCGCCGGTTGTTGATGCCATGGTGATGCCCCCCGTTTCACGAGTTGACGATACGCTTCTTACGCTGCCGTAACCTACGTTAGCGTAACTTTTATGCTTGTCAATACCGACTCGCACGAACACTATCACCCAATGGCGGCGATACTATGGAATCCGAAGATGAGAACGTCGCAGCAATAAAGGGCTCGGCGATGGTGTATTGCACGGAGTGTGGGTTTGCCAACGAGCAAGGAAATGCCTTCTGTTCGCAGTGCGGAAGCCCATTGGAGCAGCCCGAGGCCAATCCGGCGGCCCCTGCTTCTCCTGAACCTCCCGCCGGGCGTCCTGGCGTCGATCACACCAAAGCGGTGGTGATTGTGCTCATCGCGCTGATTTGTGTCGTGGCGTTAGTCATCGGCTTGTTCATCACCCATAGCATGGGATTGTGGGGAGCTCAGCCGCAGGCGCAAACATCGGCACAGTCGACCGGGGCCGATGCGTTGGATTCCGCCGATGATGGCACGACGGATTCTTCTGACGCCAAGTCCAAGGCCAAGAAGAACACGTCTGATAGCGCCAAAGACAAGAACAGCGACGATTCGTCCAAGAAAAGCTCGACGGAGAAGTCGAAGCCTTCCACTCCGGTGATCACATCCAGCCAGTTGTCTGACATCGCGGATTCATACTCGTCCTCCGATGTGGCCGTCTCCGCCATGGTCATCGATGGAACATCCGCCGACTCCTCAGAGGACGCCACCATCGCGACCACGTCGCAGTCCGGCAAGCAATTCGTGGCTGCCGATTTCTATCTGCCGGTCTATCTTGCGGCCCAGGACAATGGCGATGACAACGCCAAAGCGCAGGCAAACGCGATGATGGGTTCCATGGACACAGCAATGCCGGCAATATGGTGGCGGCTTCGGATATCAAACTGTACGTGATGCTTGCCGTGTACGATAAGCAACATGCCGGCACCTTGGCCACGGGCGGGAAGCCGTGCAACGCGATTGGCGCGGTATTGAAGATGCGATGTCGTCATAGTCGTCGTACTTGCCCGTGTGGCTTGCCGCGACGGCGGCGGTGCGTCTGCGTATGATAGGGATATGCTGATTTTTCACATATCCTTGCAACGCGCCCCGACTTCGACGACGAGGACCGCGAGTGGCTGCATCATCTTGTCGCCGATTGGCAGGTGATCGCCGATTTGAGCTTTGCCGATCTGCTGCTGCTGGTACAGGATGGCGATGGCAAATACGTGGTGGCCGAGCAATGCCGTCCATCCACCGTTATGACGCTGCGGGCGGAAGACGTGGTGGGAAACGTCATGCCGGACGACATGGTCGGCGAATTGGACGCCGCCATGCTCTCCAGCGTGGTGTTCCGCTCCACGGTATTGAGAACCGTGGGCAAGGCGACCGTCTGCAACGTGTACGCGCCGGTTCGGCACAATGGCAAGACCTTGGGCTTGGTCGTGCGTGAGACCAATATGGCCACACGAGAATCCAACGGCCGATATGAGTCGGAAAGCATCAACGCCGGCAAGCATCTGTACGAGATGATTCCGCGAGGCCAATTTCCCCTACAAGGATTCGGTGATGAGCCAACGCCATATCGCTCGCGTGGCGGACGGCTTCATCATCCTGACCATGGACGGCGTGGTTCGATACGCAGCCCCGAACGCCATCAGCTGCTTTAGGCGTCTCGGTCTGTCTGACCACCATCTCCTGGCCATTTACCTCAGCGAACTCGGCACACAGCTATTGAAGGAGAACGACCCTGTTCCGGAAACCCTGCCGTTGGTGTTGACAGGCAAAGCCGCGGTCGACTCCGAACTCAACGCCAACCGTTCCGCCGTCTCGATGCGCTCGTTGCCCTTGTATGACAACAACGGCCGTATCGGAGCGATTCTGCTATGCCGTGACGTCACCGAGCTGCGCCGTCGTGAGCAGGAGCTGCAGACCAAGGACGCTACGATTTCCGAGATTCACCATCGTGTCAAGAACAACCTGCAGGCCGTCTCCGCATTGCTGAGGCTTCAGGCTCGTAAGACCAAGTCGGATGAGGTCAAGAAGGAATTGCAGGAGGCGCAACGCCGCGTGCAGACCATTGCCATGGTGCATGAGGGATTGAGCCAGACCGCCGACGAGGTCGTCGACTTCGACAAGGTGATCGCCAACCTGCTGCGCATGGCCGTGGACCTAGCCACGATGAAAGACCAGCACATCGATATCAACTACATGGGCAAGTTCGGCATGATGCCCGCTCAGGATGCCACGCCGCTGTCCCTCGTGCTGACCGAGCTCATCACCAATTCGGTGGAGCATGGGTTCGAAGGCCGCAAGGATGGCCATATCACGATTTCCGTGGGCCGCTCCGGCCCGAACCTCAATGTGGTGGTCGAGGATGACGGTTCCGGTCTCGGCTCCGAAGAACAGGGTGGATTGGCTCGTTCTTCCGGTTCCGGTTTGGGCACGCAGATCATCAACACCTTTGTGACCAATGATTTCGGTGGTTCCGTGCATTGGGAGCCGCGCCGCGAAGGCGGCACCCGCGTGGTGCTTGATATGAAGCTCAGGGCTGCTCAGGACGAGTGATGCGCAGCCCGAAATGAGGAAACCCTCCCAAGCGGGAGGGTTTCCTAGTATGACGAAGCGATAATCAAAACATCAGATTTGCATCTGCATGGCCTGAGAACGGCGGGCGCGCATGGCGCGGCGCTTCAGCGCACGACGCTCATCTTCGTTCAAGCCGCCCCACACGCCGTAATCCTGATTGGTGTCCAGTGCGCACTTCAGGCATGCGTCAATCACTTTGCAGGTGCGGCACACGGCCTTGGCCTCCTCAATCTGCTGATAGGCTGCACCGGTGTTGCCCACCGGGAAGAAGAGTTCCGGATCCTTGTCACGACATGCGGCCTTGGCTCGCCAATCAAAGCGCTGCTCATTGCTTGCCTCCCTTAAAAGCCCCGTGGCTGGTGTTGTTCCTTAAGTCCAGTACCAAGGTAACCACGAACCGTGGTGATTTTCAAGAGGTTTTGCCGAGAAAAACCGAAGTTTTCACGAAGCGCACTGCACCAGACATGCCGATGTGCCCTCGATGAGCACGGCCCGGCCCGCGTTGTCGGCATCGATATGACTCATCATATCCAATAGGCGAGCGGGGACTCCGGCCATAAGATCGGACGTCTCTCCCCGCACGGGGAACACGATTCTGGTATTGCAATGCTCCGGTATACGTATCGGGCGAATCGTGCTGACGGCGAATACCACGCTGACGGACTCATCGGCCAACGCATGTGTGAAAGACAGCGCCTGCTCGTCGGTGCGGAATGGGTCGAACAACTCATCGGCGCGTCGACGAACCACACGATATGCGGAGGCGGTGGTGCATCCGAGCTGGCATACGGCGTGCAGCGGCCGCCATGAAGCCATTGCGAGCTCCATACCCGACGATGCGGGGAACTGACACGTACCGCCAAGCCATCAGCCATGCTGGCGTGTCGAGCCAATGTTTTCAGCAACGTGGTTTTGCCGCGCCCCTGCGGGCCGATGACACCGATATTGCCACCGGTGAGGGATACCGTCGCCTCTCGCAGGTTGATGCCATCGTCGGCAAGTCCAAATCGAATGCGTTGCGGTGCGTGGTCGGCCACAGTCCGGTCTTTTACGTGCCGGGGGAGTGGCGCGGTAAACAGGGACGGTTGCGGCGGGCTTCCGACGAACCGCGATGCGAACGCGATCTGGCGGCACACCGCATCGATATCGCGTGCCGTTGCACAGCGGAATGCCGTCACCTGTTCGGAATCGTTGCAGAACGCCGCACCGGGCATTGCCGGACTGAGGTCGGCGGCACGACCATCGCCAAGCAGCTCGCATGATTGCAGACGGTCCCGAACCCGTAAACAAATGCTGACGGACATATTCGCCTTCATATCGGCACTGACCTGACCCATGGGATTCTGCGTACAGGCGATCAGATACATGCCCAGTGACCTGCCGAGCGAGGCAATACGCACCAGACGATTCACATAATCCGGGAGCTGGTCCTTCAGGGCATGGAATTCGTCAATGACCACGATCAGGCGCGGTGGTGGATTGACCATATCGCGGATATCGGAAGCATGGACAGCGGCGGACAGCTGTTCACGGCGTGTCAGTTCGGCTTCCAGCGCACGCAACGCGCGTACGGCATGCGCCAGATCCAGATCGCATACGCTGCCCACGGTATGCGGCAACCGTTCGAGTTTGCGGAACGCGGAACCGCCTTTGAAATCCAAGAACACGAAATTCAGATGCTCAGGCCCGTTCATCGAGGCGAGCGCCAGACACCAGCTTTGCAGCAACACGGATTTTCCGGAACCAGTGGTGCCGGCCACCAGAGCATGCGGCCCCTGACGGTTCAGATCGAGCATCAGCGGCTCGCTTCCGGTCATGCCGATCGGCACCGCAAGGTCAAGGGGTTCAAGCCAGCGGCCCACAATGGCGCGCATGGCAGGCGTGCGAAGTGCAGCAGCGATTCTATCGGCTGCGACGGCGCATGACGGAGGTCTGCGGCGCGGTCATCGGCGTCGCCCGTGATACCGACATCGATCGTTGCCTGTTGCGGATCGGGAGCCTTCTCCGGGCCTGGAGGCGAGGGGAGCGTCAGCAGCAGGGACACGAGACAGGCGAATATGCCCGGTGCGATCATGGCGGCGAACAGCCATTGCCCGTGCAACAGCAGTATGACCATCATCAATGCCTGCGCGATCATCGGGCATGCCGCGGCAAACATGGTCAGGCGGGCGCGCAATGGCGGCGCGCCCAAACGGTGCTTCGCCCGGGATACGGCGGATGCCGTATGGACGGAATGTCGCTTCGAATCGTTCTGCTGTGATGTCATGCTTCCAGCGTGGGGGAACGCATGCCGAAAGCGCAAGCCGAATCAAGGTATGTGGTTCTAGCTTGCCGAGTTATCCACATGACATTTTGCCCGTGCATGATTGGCGGTGTAGGCAACGGTGACGATCATGCGCCGATGATGAAGCCGATGGGCTCCGGGAAAGCGTCGGTCAGCCTTCCGCCAGATTGCCCACGGTGCCGGCCTTATACGTGCCGTCGGCAAGTTGATTGAACAGTTCGGTGTTCTTGGCGTCGTCAAGCAGCACCGAGGAACCAACGCCATCAACGTAATAATCGGGGTCGGACCAGTACACGCTGCCGGAGATGCCATTCGAGCCGGTGGCGCTTTTGAACGCCAACGCCATGGTGAGCAACGTGTAAGGGTTGGTCTTCTCGTCCACGGTGAGTGCGCTCATCGCGGCATTGGACACTGCCACGATTTTGGACGGATTGGTCAGGGTCTCACTGCTGGAAGCCTTCTTGACGATGGCCGAGATGACCTGTCGCTGGCGTTCGTTGCGTCCGAAGTCTCCTCGCGCGTCGGCATATCGCATACGAGAGAAGGACAATGCGGTGGAACCATCCGCCGTATGGCATCCCGCCTTCCAGTTCAGTCCGGAATAGGAATCCTGAACATCCTCGTCATAGCACAGTTCGATACCGCCCAAGGCGTCACCACGTTCTGCAGACCGCCGAACTTGATCTGTGCCACATGATCGATTTTCTGGCCGGTGATCTGCTCGACGTTGCTTACCAAAGCCTTCTTGCCCGCAATCAGCGCCACCGCATTGATTTTCATGTACTGGTTATCGACGTTCATGAGCGAATCGCGGGGAATTGGAAACCAACGAACTCGGCCCGCTTTTGGGCTTGATCAGCACCAGAATCGTATCGGTCCTGAAGCCAGAGATATTGTCTACGCCGCCGTAATCGGTGGAACCGTCACGCTCATCGGAGCCAAGAATCAGCCAAGTCGAGGCCGGCGTGTTGGGGGTGTCGGTCAGCCAGTCGCTCCGATTCAGTTTGCTGTCCACCCATTGCCAGGCACCGAAAACGGAAAGAATCAACGCCGCCACCAGTACCGCGATTGCGCATAGGGTGATGCGTAAGGCTCGCGGACGGCGTGCCGTTACCGTTTTCGCCGTTGCCGCCGCCGGCCGGCCAAGATGGCTGAACTTCGTGGACACGTTTGCTGCTGGCGATGAGGGCCGGGAAACCGGCATATCCGACGGATTGCGCACGGCGTTGCGGGATGAGCCGGAAGACATCCGCGCTCGCGACGGCGGAATGCTGCGCGGTGCGGCGGCATCCGGAGCCGTGCTGCGAGTGGCGCGTCCGGTTTTCGGAGAAAAACTGGGCGGAGTCCGCCTGCCGTTGTCCGCGACGTTGGCGCTTGCCGTGGCGTTGGCGTTCAGTTGAGGCTCTTCGATGTCATTTCCCGTGACGGACGGACGGGCCGATGGAGCTTGACCTGACTGGCGCGAGGTTCGGGCGGGGGCGAAGGAGCGTGGCACCTGCCCGGAAGGCCGGGTGCGTCGATTTCCCGCAGGAATGAAGCTTGGCGGGTTGATATGCGGATCCGCCCCACCTGATTCCTGCGTCATAACCCCTCCTGAAACTGTCGATTGTCTGAATGACACTTTGACACAGCATCCGCCGGGGTGTTCCTGCGCTATGGTGTTCCTGCGCAGGAACGGCACAATATCATGTGCAACGGCGTCAGGGCATCGCGTTCACGCCATAGCACACAGTTCCATAAAAATGATGTAATGACACGAGAAAGAATTTGACAAAACCGAAATTGCATGTGTGTAATTTAGTCCGTATGAAAAGCTCAATAGGCAAGGAGAATCGCATGTGGGGTGTGGTCGACGATTCAGCCGAAGAGCCATGGCACGAATTGTGGGGACTATTCCGACCTGATGGCGATGTATCTTGGCAGCACAAGGCGTTGTGCGCGCAAACCGATCCGGAGGCGTTCTTCCCGGAAAAGGGGGGCTCGACCCGTGATGCCAAACGTGTGTGCGCAAAATGCGAAGTGCGTGAGCAATGCCTGAAATGGGCCATCGACCATGATGAGCGATTCGGTATTTGGGGTGGCATGAGCGAGCGCGACGCCGTCGATATAAGCAGAGCGACCGGGAGGCGGGCGCTAGCTCCACACACCCCCTTCAAGTCTGGGTGCGTACACTGGGAGTTTATGAGTCCGACAGGTAATAGCGATATTCATGAGGCGTTGGCCGACGCCATGTCTTCTCGACCATATACGCATAGGCAGGATGTGGATACCGGCATTACGGCTGTGATCACCGTTGAGGAGGATATGCGTTTCCTCCGGTCTACATTGCGTTCGGTATTGACGCAGAATGTTCTTCCGGGGGTCGTCATCATCGCCGACGCGACCGGGCGCACCAGTTCGAGGATAACCACCTCGTTCGAGGTCATCCCCTCGCCATCGGGGCCGGTGATGGAGGTGCCGCAGTCCAAGCATGTGACCATTCACATCGTCTCGGCCAAGGGCGCACGCTCCTTCGGCGATGCGGTCAGCCGGGCATTGGATCGTGCCGATCTGGATGACGCTCCCCGCGCATTGTGGCTGCTCCATGATGATTCCCGCCCTTCGGATGACTCATGCCTTGAACGATTGCTTGAGGCGTGGCGCAATACGCCGGGCGCCAGTGTGCTCGGGTGCAAACAGTGCGATTGGGAAGGCTCCCATCTGCATGATGTCGGTATGTATGCGGGTCACCACGCCGTGCATTCCCTGGTGGTCGATGGAGAACCCGATCAGGAGCAGTATGACGGGCGGCAGGATGTGTTTGCGGTGTCGCTGGCAGGCGCGCTGGTGTCCATGTCGCAATTCACGCGACTGCGGGGCATCAATGCCTGGCTGACCACCTACAGCGAATCGGTTGATTTCTGCCGCCGTGTCTGCCTGAGCGGCGGACGCGTGGTGGTTGTCCCGCAAGCGGAGATATCACATCGTCGCGCACGGTATGAGGGCATTCGTACGCGAGGCGGGGACCGCTTAAGGACGATCACACGGTCAATCATGCGATGACGGTGCATCGCTCCCAACAGCGGTATCTGTACACGGACCTGGCCATGTCGTCCTGGTTTATCGTCTGGCTGTGGAGGCTGCTCCGCAGTTTTGGCATGGCCATATCCATGATGTTCGGCAAGAAGCCGTATGAAGCATGGGTGCAATTGTGCCTGCCATGGCTGGCCTTGGCCGATATCGCGGGAAACATGAAATCACGCAGTCTGGTGGCCAGACAATCGAAGGTCGCCGCATCGTCCCTGCATGTCTTGTTCGCAGACAGTCAGCAGATCAAGCAGTTCCATGATCGTCGGGATGCATTCCAATCCCAGCAGGGCAGAGTGCTGCTCAGTCCGCTGGAACGTGCCCATCTGCGGACACGCACCATATATCGCTGGAGTGCGGCCGTGGTGATGGCGCTGGTGTGCTTTGCGGCCATCGCGGTGATGTATTGGCCGGTGTTCCGTTCGATATTCTCCGGCGGATCGTTGTATTCCGATGTGTTGCTTCCCACCGGTGCCAGCTTCACGCAACTGGTGCAGTCCGCCACCACGCGTGGGTGTTTGGCAGCGGCACCGGCATTCCTGCGCCGCCCACGCCGTGGCTGCTGGTGCTGATGCTGGCCTCGTTGGTCACGCTCGGCCATGTGACCGCCGCTTTGGCGATGATACTGTTTGTGGCCGCGCCGCTGAGCGCATTGTCGTTCTGGGCGCTGGCGGGCGTATTCACCCGCTCGGACGTGGTTCGTGTGCTGGGAGGACTGCTGTGGGCATCCACCGGCATTATGTTCGGCTGGTATGCGCAGGCCAATATGCCGATGCTTACCGTAATGGTGTTCCTGCCGGCCGCGTTCGCATTCGTGTTCCGTGCCGTGGGCATGTACCATACCGAAGACCCGCTCAAGCCGCGCACATCCGTTCAGGCCGCGGCCATCGCCGCACTGTGCTTCATCCCTGTGGTGGCCGCTGAACCGCAGCTGCTGTTCGCGCTGATCGTCGTGTTCCTGATGTTCCTGCTATTCGTGCGTCGCAAGCGCGCCATGCTGTTGCTAATTCCGGTTCCTGCCGCCTTTGCGGTGGCTCCTACGCTCGTCAATGCGGTGCGTTACGCCGATTTGGGCATGTGGCGTCAACTGTTCGGCGACATCACGGTGCCAACGTCATCCGCCAACGGGTCGCCGGCGTCGCTGAGTCTGCTTGAGGCCGCACAGCGTGCGCTGGGATGGCGAATGGGGTCGACTGATTATGCCGATTTGGCGGTCACTGTGCTGTTTGGCGTCATCACGCTGCTTGCTCTTGCTTCGCTGGTGCTGCCGTTCGCGTTGCGGACCTCGCGACTGATGTGGGTGGTAATCGTCTGCGGAGGCGCGCTCGCCCTGGTCTCCAGCCGTGTGGCCATAACCGTGGATGCCGATGGTGTCGTGGCCGGTTCCGCGCAGCCGGGCATCGCGATGATGATATTGGGCTTCCTCGCCTGCGTGTGTCTCGTCGCTGGTGGGGCGGTGAAGCGATTCCAACCGTTGCATGCGTCTGGCAGTGATCCCGCATCGAAAAAGGACCGTCTGCATGTGCTCATCGTGTCTGGCCGTGTGGTGCTTGCTCTGATACTGGTGTGCTGCATTGGCATCCAATGCATGTATGGCATCGAACGTCATAAGGATGCGGGACTGGGCGTGTCTGAAAAACGGCCTGCCCATGGTCACCACCCGATTATCTGGAGGCCGGTGCCGATCATCGTGTGCTTGCCGTGAGCGCGGAGACCCGCAACATCGTCAACTATGCGGTGATGCGCACCTCGCGCGGCGATTTGATCGACAGCTCTCCGGTCCAGCGGGCGCGCCTGCTGTCCGGCAAGCATGATGCGGTTGACGAACAACTGGCCCAGGCCTGTGCCTCGCTGCTGTCCAATCCCGACGAAGAGGCCATCGCGGCCATCAGCGCGCTTGGATTCGGCGGCATCTACGTGGTTCCCGAGACCGGCGATTCCTTGAACGACATGCCGTATGAACAGTTGAGCGCGAATATCGCCGCATCGAACGGCACCCAGTCCCTGGTCTCCACGGATAGCGGCAGCTACTATCGTCTGACGCTGCGTAGCAGCGCCTCACAGCAGGTGGATACCTCATGGCAGCAACGTGCACAGCATAGTGTCTGGAGGCACGCCTGGCTGATATGCCTAGGTGTGATCACGGCGTTGTACTGCTTGGTCGCCATGCCTCGCAGACGACCGTCCTACGGATTGGAGGAGCAGGCATGAGCAACAAAACTTCTGGTTTCAAAACGTGCGATCGGCATCGTGCTCGGTGTGATCACCATGCTGGTGTTGATTGCGCTGTTCGTCGTTCTCGTCATGGCCCCCATCCCCAATATCTGGTGGATAAGGTGGCCGCTTCCGATAATGCCATCGACCAGACCGTTAGTCCGACCCAGTCCGAAACCTACTGCCCGGCACCTATAGGATTGGCCGATACCGCACGTACGGCGACAGCGCCTTCCAGGCCACTGTCGGCAATCTGAGCACACAAGCGCGCTATGCGGCGTTCGGCTCCGTCTACAGCGCCACTGTCTCGGCGATCGGGCAAAAGTCCAGTTCAGATGACGTAACTTTGAAAGACGCCGATTCGACCGACGATTCCTCGGTGAAAACCGGTGCTCAGAAGATCAATCAGGGAGCTCGTCTGATCAATACCCGTATGCTGCAGGCCGCAGCTGGCACCGGCACCGTCGGCACCATCGCATCATGGGCCGATGATGGCGATGTGAGAGGCATATCGGCGGCATCCTGCGTATCGACCTCGCTCAGCCAGTCGTTCCTGCTCTCCGACAGCACGACCGGTACCACACAGCAGCTCATCGTCTCGAATCTCTCCACCAAGCCGACCACCGTCGACATTGCCGTCTGGGGTTCCGAGACAGCCGGGAAAATGGCATTGTCCACCCAATCCACGCTGTCTGTGCCAGCCGAGGGGGAGTCCTCGATGGAACTGTCCGCCGCGGTCGATGGGCAGCATGGTCTGTTCGTGACCGTTTCCAGCAAGGAGACTCCTATCGCGTCCGTGGTGCGCACGGTGACCATGGATGGTCTGACACCGAAGGGTTCTGATTTCGCGCTGCCGCTGCCGACCGCATCCAATGCATCGGTGGCGCCGTCCATCACTGCCGGCGATGCGGTCACCGCTTATCTGTTCGCCAAGGCAGACACCAGCACCGGGCTGTCATGGATTACCGCCAAAGGCTTGGTTCCCGCCAAAGATGCCACCGTCACTGCTGATAAAGTGACGGCGATCGACTTGGGAGAAGCTCCTGATGGGGCGTTGGGCGTGATGTCCACCGCAGAGGACGCCGTGTCGTTCTCCGTCAAGGCCACACGCTCCGGTGACTCCGGCCAAGCCGATTTCGCATTGGTCAATGCCGGCGAGCCATCCGAATTCTCGGGGTTGGCCCTTCCCGACGGAGTAAAGGCCTCCATCACGCTGGCCAATACGTCCAATGCGCGCAGGACGGTCACCTTGCGCGCCTACGATGATGCCGGTGCTTCGGTAACCTCCAAGGAAATCACACTGGATGCGAACGCAGCACAAACGATTGAAGCCGGCAATCTTTCCGGCGATCATGGCACCGCGGTCGTGCTGATGTTGGAGGACTCATCCAAGAAAGTGAGCTGGGGAGCGCGGTTCAGTCACGATTCGTTGCAAGACAAGGACATCGCCGGATTGTCCGTCATCGACGCTTCAACGCTGATGCCCGCCACGGTTCATGTCTGGGCTCGGAACGATTCCTCCATCGTCAAGTAGAAGGGTAT
>ENA-OQBU01000142-OQBU01000142.1-human-gut-metagenome-genome-assembly--contig:-NODE-142-length-19868-cov-2.392229_pt1 | contig 19868 bp, 22 predicted proteins | sample MGYA00242492_ERZ504566 | MGnify/ENA primary metagenome ERZ504566 (study PRJEB26092, sample SAMD00036261) | human gut metagenome | host: Homo sapiens | study: EMG produced TPA metagenomics assembly of...
CAACGGCACTTATGGGTTTAAGAAGAGGATATCTATTTATTTTGATGGCGGGCATTTTACGCCTCTTAGGCTGACACGGAAGATACATATTGCGGTTGACCTGCTGCCCTGACAAGAAGCGCTTTGGCGTGTTATAGTGTGGCTGAAAGAGGTGGACGATGTGAAAAATCGTGTTTATACGGCTTCTCGGGCGCTGGCGTGTGTGATTTTGCTGGTGTTGATTTTTACCGGGTGCCAAATGAAAAATCAACGGGCGGATGTGACAAATGTACAGATCGATTACGGTACTTCTGCGCGCTATACAAGAGCAGATATTGATGCGTGCACTGCTTTGGCAAAAGCGCAATTCTCCGGGTTTAGCCACAACTTGGTTTTACAGCAGTTGATTTTTATGGGCGATGATTATTGCCCCTCCGGCGATTGCCTGATTTTAAAAAGCTGTGTATTATGACGGATATATCGACCAAACCGTAACGGATTTCGGTTGGCGGTTTTCGCCCGGAGAGGACGGAGAATGGTACATAGAGGATTTCACAGAGCTGTCCAATATGGGGCGATCACATATAGTGTTTATAAAAAAAGGACCGATGGTATGCAGCCGTCGGTCCTTTTTTGCGCTGTTTTAGTTGTTGTGGGGGAAGATGACGGTTAGCATCCACTTGAAATTCTCCGGGGCGTACACCGAATGGGGCTTTTTGGCGGGCATCACCAGCGCCTCGCCGGGTTTTACCAGGTAGGGCACACCGTCCACAGTGAATTGACCCACACCCTCCAGCACGGTAACCATAGCGTCGCCGGTGGAATCATGGGTGCCGATCTCCTCACCGGCTGCAAAGGCAAACAGGGTCACGCTGACGGCGTCATTCTGCGCCAGGGTTTTGCTGACCACCTGGCCGGGCTGCACCCGGACTTGATCCGCAAGACTGAAAATCGCCTCATGAGGTACATTCTTAATATAAGGCATCGTTGCACTTCCTTTCCTTGATCTTATCTCTATTATAGCAAACCTGCAGCCAAATATCCACCATAAATAAACCCGCCGGCAAAGTCGGCGGGTGATTTTGGCTTTGCTGTCTATTTTAGTTTCTCTGCCCAGGCGGTGACGGCGGACATGGGGGTCTTCTGGCGGTCGCCGCCGGTGGAGTCGAACTGCACATCCGTTTGGGCTATGACCTTTGCGCCCTTGGCGCAGCTTTTCAAATCTGCAAGGGCGTGGCCGGGCCAGCCGCCATGGGTGGCAAATAGGGCCAACTCTTTGCCGGTCAGGTCTGTTTTCGGTTAAGAAAGTGCGCACCGCCGGTGCCATGGTGTACCACCAGGTGGGGGTGCCCAGCACAATCCGGTCATAGTCCGCCGGGTCCTTGTCCAGGGGCTTGATGGGCGGGCAGACCTTGTTTGCGTTTCTGTCTTGGACAAGCCGTACACCAACTCATCATAGGAGCAGTTGTAGGGCTGCACCGTGTCAATGGGCGTCAGGTCTGCGTCAAGGGTGGATGCGATCTCCCGGGCGATCTTCTTGGTATTGCCCCGGGATTGGGAATAATAGACCACCAATGTTTTTGCCATTTTCGTTCTCCTTACAGGTTTTGCAGATCGTCATTGATCTGCCGGGGAGTCAGGTGGTTCTCTTTAGCACGGTCTGCACATCGTAGCGATCCAGGAATTCTTTTTGCAGGCCGTAGCACAGCACCTTGGTGTCTGTGCCGCCGTAGTAGGCTGCGATTTTTTGGCCAAAGCCGCCGTCCAGCACGCCGTCCTCTAGGGTGACTACGGTTTATGGGTCTTGCCAGCTGGGTCAGCAGGTTCCTTGTCCAGTCCGGTGATATAGTAGGGGTTGATCACCGTGGGGCGCACGCCGGTGCGCTTTTCATATTCCGCAGCCGCTTGCTGTGCCAGGGGATAAAAGCTGCCCAGGCCGATAAAGGCCACATCGCTGCCCGCCTGGGTCACTTCATAGGTGTTCAGCTTGCCAAAGTCCTTGGTGACTGCCTTGCCGTCGGAGAGTACGCCGCAGGCCGGTACGCGAATAGCTACCGGGTGCTCCCGTTGCGTCATGCTCCAGTGCAGCATGGCAAAATACTCCTCCTTGGTGGTGGGGGCCAGGTACACCAGGTTGGGAATGTTGGAGATCATGGGAATGTCAAAGATGCCCAGGTGGGTCACATCGTTCATACCGTACACAGAGGCGGCGAACACCAGCAGGGTGGCCGGGTTGTTATTTGATGCACAGGTCCTGGCTCAGCTGGTCATAGGTGCGCTGCAAAAAGGAACTGTACACGCCATACACCGGCTTGGCACCGCCGGCAGCCAGTCCGCTGGCCAGCGCTACGGCGGTCTCCTCGGCAATGCCCACATCCATGAATTGTTTGCCTGCCTGCTTACGCAGATCCTCGGTAAAGCCGAATACGGTGGGGGTGCCGGAGGTGATGGCCACCACTTTGGGGTCCTTTTGCATTTCCTCCAGCAGATACCGGGCGGTCAGATCGCCATAGTCCTCGCCCTCAAAGTGCACTGTGCTCTCGCCGGTTTTAGGGTCGAAGGGCATACACCAGTGCCAGTTCTCCTTGTGGGTCTCTGCCGGGGCGTAGCCCTTGCCTTTCTCGGTGACAATGTGTACCACTACCGGGTGGTCGCAGTCCTTGACCTGCTGAAAGGTCTCAATCAGCGCGTCTGTGTGATTGCCCTCCGGCTGGAATACATAATCAAGCCCCATAGCACGGAACAGGTTGCACTCTGCCTTGCCGCCGGATTGGCGCAGTAGCTCCAAATTTTTATAAATGCCGCCGTGGTTCTCTGCAATGGACATACCGTTGTCGTTGACCACGATGATCAGGTTGCTGTTCATCTCGCCGGCCAGGTCCAGCCCCTCCAGTGCCTCGCCGCCGGACAGAGAGCCGTCGCCGATAATGGCCACCACATTGTGGTGCTCGCCCTTGGCGTCCCGTGCCTTTGCCAAGCCGCAGGCCAGGCTGACGGAGGTGGAAGTGTGGCCCAGCGTAAAGGGGTCGTGGGCGCTCTCCCTGGGGCGCGCTGTACCCGGTAATATCGTCATACCGGGCCGGATCTAAGAAGCCGTAGCTGCGCCCGGTAAGCATCTTGTGGGGATAGGTCTGGTGAGACACATCAAAGACAAACCGGTCCTTGGGAGAGTCAAACACCGTGTGCAGGGCAATGGTGGCCTCCACCAGTCCCAAATTGGGACCGCAGTGGCCGCCGTGACGGCTGAGTTTTTGAATCAGCGCGGCGCGCATTTCTGCCGCCAGGACTGTGCGCTCTGGGCTGTTTAAGGTTTTTACATCGGCAGGGCCGTTGATCTTTTCCAAATACATTTTGCGTTTTCTCCTTTTGTTAATTCCAGGTGAGCTTGCCGGTTTTACCGCCACCCGGTAGCGAGAGATCTTGTACTCCAATTTGTCCAGCATACGCTGCGTGTCTGCCATTTGGGCCTCCAGTGCGACTTTTTGGTCCAGCAGCAGTTGCAGCCGGGCGGGAATGGTGCTGTCGCCCTGCATATAGAGCCGCACATACTCGATCATCACCTCTACCGGCAGACCGGCGCTGCGCATACAAATGGCCAGTTCTACCCAGCCAAGATCGTCCTCTTGATAATCCCGAATGCCGCCGCCTGTGCGGTGCACCTGGGGGGATCATACCCACCCGTTCGTAGTAGCGCAGGGTGTCTTGGGAAATGTTGTACTTTTCGCTGACTTCTTTAATGGTCATAGGCTCACCTCGTTTCAAGGGTAGTATATACCTTTGAGTTGACTCTAAGTCAAGACTTTTTTGAACTTTTTTTGATTTCCGTAAAAAAAGCAGCCGATTTTTATCGACTGCTTTATGTTTGAATTTACTTGATAATCAGCTGCCCGGTGGTCTGCCGGGGTTAGGCGAATGCTCGGTGCAAAGGGGGTGTCGCCCCGATTTTCTACCTGCACGGTAACGGTATCGGCAGCACAAGCCACGGTAAAGACCGCGTCCACACAGTGACCGTCCAGGTAGGCATAGGTGTGGCCGTCATCATCAAAGTAGCGGCTTTGGAAGGTGCCGTCGGCAATGGGATAGACGGTGAACTGCACCCGACTGGGCTTTTGAAACCCGGTAGGCCCAACGTCCAGAGGGAATACGCAGCCGCCACGCACAAAATAGGGCACGGTGCCGGTGGCCGGAATATGCAGAGCCACCGTTTGCCCGCCGGTGTAACACCGGTCGTCCTTGTACCAGATCTCGCCGGACGGCAAGTAAACTTCTATATCCTCTATGCCTTGATCCAGCACGCAGGCTGCCAGCAGGTCGCGCCCCAGCAAAAAGGCAGGATCGTCCGGATGGATTTGCCGGTCGTCATAATAAAGACACAGGGGCGCCTGCAAGGGCAGCTCCTCCTGTACGCTGCGGTAGGCGGTGCTGTAATAGTAGGGCAGCAGAGCCTTACGCTGGTCAAACAGGGCATGCACACTGTCCATCACCTCCGGATAGCTCCAAGGCATGGTGGCAGAGCCGTCCGCGTTCCAGGAATGAATGGTAAAGCGGGGCTCAAATACACCGTGCTGAATCCAACGCAGCAGTAGCTCCTTGGAAGGCATTTCCCCGGAAAAGCCGCCCAGATCGTGGCCGTAAAAGTAAAAGCCGGACAGACTCAGGGTCATGCCTACATAGTGACAGTAGCGCAGATCGTGGAAGGATGTATAGTTGTCACCGCTCCAGGTCTGGGCCAACCGTCGCAGACCGATCCCGGCACTGCGGGTGGAAAGGAACGGCCGTTCTGCCGGGCGCATTTTCATTTGCGCCTGATAGGAACTGAGTACCATTAAGTAGGTGAGCGCCGGGCGAATATGGGCAGCCGGGGCCGCCTTGCCGCCAAAGCCCACAGCCACGGCGGTGGGGTCCTGAATGTCAAATTCGTTATTGTCGTTCCAAGTGGCGTCCATGCCGTTTTGCAGCAGCTTTTCCGTCACCTGATCGTGCCAAAAGGCAAAGGCCTCCGGGTTCGTAAAGTCCAGGTAACTGCCCAGACCATCCCAAAACTGGGTAACATAGGGGCTGCCGTCTGCATTCTTGACAAAGAGACCCTTGGCCGCCAGGTCATCGTACATCGGGTGGCTGGTTAGGAACGCCGGCTTGATGTTGGGAATTAGGTGCACCCCGGCGGCGTTGAATTTACCGATAAACCGTGCCGGGTCCGGGAACTTCTCTCTGTTCCAGTGGAACACGCAGCGCTGGTTGCCGATGGCGGTGTAGCCGGAGGACAGATAAAACCCGCTGCAATTCAGATCCAGCGCCCGCACTTTGGCAAGGAACGCGTCCATCTTTTCTTCTGACTTGGGAGCGTCCGTATAAGCCATGGTGCTGGCGCAGTAGTCAAAGCTCCACTTGGGGGGCAGCGGCTGGCGGCCCATTGTGCGGCAAAACTGCTGCAAGATCTCTAACTTGCTGCCAAAGAATACATAGTACACCAGGCAGTCCTCGGCAGAGCGATAATACTTAAACGGCGGGTAGTAGTTGTTGATCTCCCGGCCCAGATCCATCTCACCGGGGGCCGTGGTGTCATAGAAAATGCCGTAGCAGCCCACGCTGTTTTGGCAGATGTAAAAGGGCGTGTGCTTGTAAAGCGGATCGGTCATGGCGGCATCAAAGCCCATGCTGTCCGCTGTGTCTATGCGAAAGCGTCGCCCGGCTTTGTTCACGCTGCCGCCCTTATCGCCCAGGCCGTAGATCCGCTCATCCCGCTCCCGCGTGATGTAGTGGGTGGCGCCGGTGCCAAACTCTTTGTCCAAATTATAGGCCAGCGGCCCTCGATCCGCAAAGAGCACCCGATTGCCGATCTTGTAGGTGAGCAGCAGATTGTGGAGATCCAGCTCTGCCGTTACCCCGCAAGGCAGGGCAAAGGCGGTGCCGCTATCGGTCTCCGTTACGGCGGGCGCTGTCGGCTGAAAACCCACGGTACTCAGTCGCGCTCTGCCCTGGGGGCCGATGGACGCGTTGTCCGGGTCAATATTAAAGGTGGGCAGCAGGTCGTCTGCGTCTCGATAGAGCGCCACACGCAGGCAGCTGCCGGAGAGAAAGTCCAACTGCGCCTGCCAGCCGTCGGCGGCGTAAGTGCGCCCGGTGGGCGTGGCGGTGGTTTGGGTAAAGTTGTGGTCAAATTTCATTTATACCGGTCCTTTGTTATGAAGTGTTTCTTTAATGAGACGGCCGTCCGGGAAGGGCGCCATGCGGCTGGGGTCACCAAAGCGCATGACCTTGGCGGTGCCTGTTTTCCAGCGGGGCAGGGCGTTGCAGTTGGGATTGCCGCACTTGACAAAGTTGGCAAAGGCCGCCACCATTTGGCGCGAGATCTCCCTGTCCGTATCGGTAAAGGGTCGCCAGTTGTTTTGCAGTGTGCCAAAGGCATAAAGCAGGTCTGCCGTGTGCCAGGCGCCGTAGTTGTCGCCGGGCAGATCCCGGTCAAAAACAATAGGCATAGCAGGGGCTGCCCTTGTCGTCATGCGCCCAGCGGCGGATCAGACCGGACACAAGGACCGGAATCATATCTGCGTTGGTCATGCCCAGGATCTTTGGCATTTTGGGTATGGTGCGCATATTGAAAGTGGCTTTGGTCAGCAGCTTGCCATCAAACACAGGGAAGGTGTAGAGCATACTGAGCTTGTCGCTTTTACATGCATCCAGCCAGGCGTAATACAGGGTGCGGGCGTCTGTTTGGCGCAGGGCGTTCATATCCGCTGCCCCGGCGTTTTGGCAGATTTGGTCCCAGAACTGACCCACCTTTTCAATGGATTGGGGGCGTGCGGCTGCCCGTTGCAGTCCCGGTCCGCTCATCATAATGGCGCCTCGGTACCAGTCCCGGCACAGGGGAGAGGAAATGAGAATATCCACGCTCATTGCCCCGGCGCTTTGCCCCAGCAGCGTCACGCGGTGGGGGTCGCCGCCCAGGGCGGCAATGTTGCGGCGCACCCAGCGGATCGCCTCCAGCTGGTCGTATAGCCCGTAGTTGCCGCAGGTGCCGTCCGCCTCTTTCAGCTGCGGATGGGCGCAAAAGCCATAGGGCCCCAGTCGGTAATTCATGGCTACGAAGATCACGCCTTTTTTGGCGTAAGCGGTGCCGCTGATATGGCGTTCGTCGGTGGAGCCGCCGGTAAAGCTGCCCCCGTGAATGTAAATGAGCACCGGGCAGTCCTTGGCGTCCTTAGGCGCCCAAATGTTCAGGTACTGGCAGTCCTCGCTGTAAGTAAAATGGCAGCCTACCCGAAATTCTTTACTGTAAAAAGGATTGACCTTGGTATCTTCGTCAAAGCCCCGGTGCTGGTAGCAGCAGGCACCGAATTGAGTGGCGTCGTAAAACGCCCTCCCAGTGCTCTACCGGTCGGGGATATTCCCAACGGGCGGCGGTGGCGTAGCGAATGCCCCGGTACTCCAGGTGGTCCTCCAGCTCCAGCCCTTGCAGTGCACCGCAGGGTGTGGTGCGGGTTATGGTTTGCATATTGATTCCCCCTTATATCTGTTCATTCTCATTATATAGGACTACCTCTGCAAAATCAATTCTCTATGGAAAAAATTGCACCCGGGGCGAAAAAATGGACGGCGGCTTGCAATGCTCTTGCGTTTATGATAAAGTGAACTTAATGTGCGCGGCACAGATGAAGGAGAACTGATATGAAGTTTTTTGCATTTATCCGACCTGCACCTGGGCAAGCGGGTGCACGGCTTTTCTATGCTGGAGGATCAGGCGTATATTCTGCAGCAGATCATTGACTGCATTGCCGCAGAACAGCCGGACGGTGTGCTGATCTGCGGAGATATTTATGACAAGGCGGTGCCGTCGGCGGAGGCCGTGGCATTGTGCGACGATTTCTTTTATCATTTGGCGCAGCGAAAGGTGCCGGTGTTTGTCATCAGCGGCAACCACGACTCCCCGGAGCGGCTGGCCTTTGGCAGTCGGCTTATGGATGGCAGCGGGGTACACTTTTCGCCCGGTTTATGATGGTGGGGTGCAGCCGTTTGTGCTGACGGATAATGGGCGAAGTGGCATTTATATGCTCCCCTTTGTGAAGCCCGCTCATGTGCGCCGCTATTTTCCTGAGGCGGAGATTGACAGCTATACGGACGCACTGTCCGCCGCTGTCGGCGCTATGCAGGTGGATACTTCCCGGCGCAATGTGCTGCTGACGCACCAGTTCGTTACCGGCGCTGCCACCTCGGACTCAGAGGAACTGTCCGTAGGCGGTACGGACAATGTGGACCGGCAGCGTGTTTGACCCCTTTGACTATGTGGCGCTGGGGCATATCCACCGCCCCCAGAATATGGGCAGCCCGCGGCTGCGGTACTGTGGCTCCCCACTGAAGTATTCCTTTTCGGAGGCAGGACACCAAAAAAAGCGTGACCGTGGTGGAACTGGGGGAAAAAGGGGACCTGCAAGTGCGCACGGTGCCGCTGTGCCCCCGCCGAGATTTAACGCAGCTGCGGGGTAGCTATATGGAACTGACCGCCCGGGACTATTATACCAATGGAGATTTTCAGCAGAATTATCTGCATATTACGCTGACGGATGAGCAGGATGTGCCGGACGCCATGGGTCGCCTGCGCAGTATTTATCCTTACTTAATGCTGCTGGACTACGACAACGCCCGCACCCGTGCCCTGGGGCAGGTGCATGACGGTGCGGCGACGGAAAAGCAGTCGCCGTTTGATGTGTTTGCAGAATTTTACCGCCGTCAAAACGGTACGGATCTGACAGAAGAGCAGGCTGCCTTTTTGCGCAGCCAGATGGAAAGTGTGTGGGAGGAGGAAGTATGAGACCGCTAAAACTTACTTTGTCCGCCTTCGGCCCTTACGCTCGGGAGCAGGTGCTGGATTTTTCCAAGCTGGGTACCGGCGGCGTGTATTTGATTACCGGCGATACCGGTGCCGGCAAGACTACCATTTTTGACGGCATTATTTTTGCGCTGTATGGCAAGGCCAGCGGCAAAAGCCGGGAACCATCCACTTTGCGCTCCAAGTACGCAGCGCCGGAGACTCCCACCTTTGCAGAGTTGACTTTTGCATACGACCGGGCGGTATACACAGTGCGCCGCAGTCCGGAATACCGGCGACCCAAGACCCGTGGCGAGGGCATGACTACCCAGCACGCTATGGCGGAGCTGATCTGTCCGGACGGTCGGGTGATCGCCAAACAAACGGAAGTGGACAGCCAGATCACCGCCTTGCTTGGGCTGGATCACGATCAGTTTTGTCAGATTGCCATGTTGGCGCAAGGGGACTTTTTGCGTTTACTGCTTGCCAAGACGGAGGATCGCAGCCGCATCTTCCAAAAGCTGTTTGACACCGGGCGGTATGCCTGCTTGCAGGAGAAGCTGCGACAGTCTGCTTTGGAGGTGAAGCGCGCCTATGACGCCGGGCAGGAAAAATTGCGCCAATATGGCGAAGGGGTGCGCTGCCCGGAGGACTCTATGCTTTTTGCCAAAGCCCGGGCGCTGCAACAAGGTCAGCTGCCCTTTTCTGAAAGCCGAGAGGTGTTGGAACAGCTGATTCAGTTGGACACGACTGCCGCTGCGGAGAACACCCGCCAAACGGCAGAAATACAAGAGAAAATGCAAGCCGACCGGGCAGCATTGACAGCTGCGGAGCGCCGTTTGAAACTGGAACAACAGCTGCAAGAGCTGACCCGGCAGCAGGCGGAATTGACCCCCAAGCAAGCGGCGGCAGCGGATAGATTGAAACAGTGCGCCGCACAGGCAGAGGAGACGAAACCGCTTACTGCCCGCCTGGCTTTGCTGCAAGCCCAGCTGCCCAAGTACGACCGGCTGACCAAAGCACAGCAGATCTTGGCAGAGGTGCGGCAGCAGGCAGCGCAGCAAACAGCGGCATACACGGCAGCCGGTGACGCTGCGGAAAAAGCCCGCGCAGAACAAACCCGTTTGGAACAGCGGCGGCAGGAACTGCAAGGGGCGGCCGCTGCATTGGAACAGGCCAAGGCTGCCTGTACACAGACCCGGCAAAAGGTAGAGGCGTTGACCGCTTTAGAACAGCAGCGGGCTGCGCTGCAAACTACGGAGAATACTTATCGCCGTGCTGCTGCCGATTACCAGGCTGCGGCAGAGCACGCCCAGCGTTTGGAGCAGGATTATCAGCGCCTGAACCGGGCTTTTCTGGACAGCCAAGCCGGCGTGTTGGCGGCAGATTTACAGCCGGGTGCACCTTGCCCGGTGTGCGGCGCCACGGAACACCCTCATCCGGCGATTTTGCCCACGCAGGCGCTACACAGTCACAGCTGGAGGCAACCCAGCAGGCGGCCCGATCCGCTATGGCCAAGGCCACGACTGCCAGCCAGTCCGCCGGTGGTGCAAAGGGACAGTATCGAGAACAGCAGCGGGCGTTTATTGCCGGGTGGCAAGCGCTACTTGGTGATTTGCCGGAGGATCCGCAATCGGTTTTGGCAGAAGCGCTGTCACAGGCACAGACGGCTTGCACCGTGGCGGAAGCGAATAAGCAGGCCGCCCAGGCAGCCGCAGAAGAAGCGGCGCAGGTGGAACAGGCTTTGCCGCAAGTCGCCGCGCACACCACAGCGCGTGCCCGGCAGCAAACGGAATTGCAATTGCAGGTGCAGCAGCTGCAACAAGAGGTCAAACAGCAGCAAAGCCGGTGTAGCGAACTGGCGGCAGAACTGCCTTTTGCTACCCAGTCGGCTGCGGAAGAGGAACAGCGCCGCATAACGGAAAACGAAATGCCTTAGAACAGGCACACCAAAAGGCGCAAGCTGCCGTGGCAGAGCTGGACAAGCAGGCGGCGGCTTTGACAGCCACTTTGCAACAGACCCGGCAGCAGTTGGAGACTTGCCCGGCAGCGGACCCGGCAGCATTGCGTGCCCAGCTGGCGCAGTTGCAGACCCGGCTGCATACGCTGACCGATCAAGGCAATACACTGGCTGTGCGACTCCAGACCAATCAAACGGTGCTGGATCAAATGCGGCACACGGCGGCCGAACTGGAGGCGGCGGAGCACCGCTACGGCTGGATAAAAGCCTTGGCAGATACTGCCACCGGCAACTTGACCGGTAAAGAAAAGGTCACCTTGGAGACCTATGTGCAAATGCAGGACTTGGACGCGGTGCTGGCCTGTGCCAACACCCGCTTTATGGTTATGTCCGGCGGACAGTACGAGCTGGTGCGCCGCCAAACGGCAGAGAACAATCGCAACCAGTCCGGACTGGATCTGGATGTGATCGACCATTATAACGGCACCACCCGCAGTGTAAAGAGTTTGTCCGGCGGCGAGTCCTTTAAGGCCTCTTTGTCGCTGGCGCTGGGGCTGTCGGATCGAGTACAGAGCGCCGCCGGCGGCGTGCGGCTGGACGCAATGTTTGTGGACGAGGGCTTCGGCTCTCTGGACGAGGAGTCCCTCCACCAGGCGCTACACGCCCTGACGGATCTGGCTCGCAGCGACCGGTTGGTGGGAATCATCTCCCATGTGGCGGACCTGCGCGCGGCCATCGACCGGCAGATTCTGGTCACCAAGGCTCCCACCGGCGGCAGCCATGCCACCATCCTATAACTGTATTCAGATACAGAACACCCCCGCACGGCGTGCTGCTGTGCAGGGGTGTCTTCGTTGTTTTTGGGTTATTGTTTGGCGGCTTTCGCAATTTGTTGCGACACCCCGGCTCAAAGGTCACATTGGACAAATGAAGAGCCGTGACCTGGGGATCGGTAAGGGGATTCAGATAAGAATTGCCCACAAAGTATTGGGCATAAGCTGTGTTGGCGGCGCTTTGCCAAATGTGTTGGCACCGACAAAGGCTTCTTCCGTTGCGTATTTCATAGATAAAATCTCCTTGTTTTGGCTGCCTTTATCATAACACTTTGAGTTCACTCCAGGTCAAGAGGCTCGGTAAATCTTCTCCTTTTTTGCTGCCGCTTGACAGCAGGCGGCGGCTATGCTACAATACGGGACGAAAATTCGGTTGTGGATTTTTCCGGAGTTGCTCATCTTTTTCGCCACACACTCTTTGGGGGTGCGTGGGCTTTTTTTTATACCTGCAAGCAGAAAGGAAAAACTGATGGACGAACAGTTTATGCGCAAAAAGGCAGTGTTGCCACTGATTACCTCTATGGCGCTGCCCATGGTGCTCTCCATGCTGGTGAACGCCCTTTATAATATTGTAGACAGCTACTTTGTGGCCCGCATCAGCGAGAACGCTATGACGGCGTTGTCCCTGGTGTATCCCTTGCAAAATCTGGTCAACGCCATTTGCCATCGGTTTGGCGTGGGGATCAGCGCCGTGATCGCTTTGTATTTTGGGCGCGGGAAAGCAGAAGCGCGCGGACCAGGCAGCCACGCAGGGTATGCTGTGGGCGCTGGTGCACGGGGTGCTGCTCACCGGTGTGTGTATCGTCATCATTCCGCTGTTTTTGCAGGCGTTTACCAAGGACCTGGCGGTGATCAACCTGGGTGTACGCTACGGGCGTATTGTGTTTGGTTTTTCCATTATAATCAACGCAGACTTGGCATTTGAAAAGATTTTTCAGGCAGTCGGTCGTATGAAGGTGACCATGGTGGGTCTGGGCCTGGGCTGCCTGGCCAATATTATTTTGGATCCGCTGTTGATCTTCGGTCTGGGGCCGTTCCCCAAAATGGGCATTGACGGCGCAGCGCTGGCTACCGGACTGGGTCAGGTGCTTACTCTGGTGATCTACCTGCTGTTCTATTACCTGCGCCCCATTTCCGTCAAGATCCGCTTGCAGCACCTGCGGCCGTCCCGGCACCTGGTGGGTCGCTTGTATGCCATCGGTATTCCAGCGGTACTGAATTTGGCTTTGCCTTCGTTGTTGATCTCTGCACTGAACGCCATCTTGGCTACATTCTCTCAAACCTATGTGCTGATTTTAGGCGCATATTACAAACTGCAAACGTTTCTGTACCTGCCGGCCAACGGCATTGTGCAGGGCATGCGACCGGTGATTGGGTTCAATTACGGCGCCAAGGAATATGGGCGGGTCAAGCAGATCTTCCGCACCGTATTAGTGATGACTGCTGCCATTATGGTGGTGGGCACCGTGCTCTGCCTGGTGATCCCCGGTCAACTGATCGGTCTGTTTACCGAGAATGCCGCCACCGTTGCTGCCGGTAAAACAGCGCTGCGAATCATCAGCGGCGGGTTCATTGTGTCCGCCGTATCGGTGACCGCTTCCGGTGCGCTGGAGGGACTGGGCAAGGGTACACCGTCTTTAGTGATCTCCCTTTGCCGGTATTTAGTAATCATCGTCCCAGTGGCATTCCTGCTGAGTCGAGTGCTGGGCGCACAGGTGTGTGGCATGCCTTTTGGATTGCCGAGTTGTTTACCGCCGGCATCGCTCTGGCGGTGTACCACAAAGCCGTGCAGATCAAAGACTGATTATAAATGAACAAAACAAAGCCGCACAGATATTTCTGTGCGGCTTCTTTGCGTCTATTTAATTTTATGCTGTTTCTATGCTGCTTAGGAAGCGCAGAAACTGGGCTTTACCGGCTTCATTACGGTCAAACACGCCGCACTGCTCCAAAATGGCAGCAAAGACTTTGCCCACTTCCTGTTGCAGAATGTCCATGCAATTCTCGGCGGTTAAGGCGTTCTTGGCGGCGATCTCCATTGCCCAGTCCTTGTGTTTGGCAATGCGTTCGTCGGCGGCAATATCTGTGCATGGAGCAGTGCGTCACGCAACAGCTCCAGCTCCGTCTTTAACCGGGCGGGCAGTACCGCCAAACCCATAACCTCAATCAGGCCGATATTCTCTTTTCTTGATATGATGGTACTCCGGGTGGGGGTGGTACAGACCGTCCGGGCACGCCGGGGTGGTAATGTTGTTGCGCAGCACCAGGTCCAGTTCATATTTACCGTTCCGGAACCGGGCGATGGGGGTAATGGTGTTGTGGGGTGTGCCATCGGTCTCGGCGTAGATAAAGGCATCCGGGTCCGTATAGCCGCGCCAGGCTTGCAGCACTTTGTCTGCCAGGTCGCAAATGCGCGCCGGCTCATCCCCACGCAGGCGCAGTACGGACATGGGCCACTTGACGATTCCGCCTCAATATCTTTATATCCGGCAAAGGCATAGGCGGTCTCTATCGGTGCCTTTGTCATAGCAAAGGTATAGTGCCCGCCTTGGAGTGCTCGTGGGTGAGAATGGAGCCGCCCACGATGGGCAGGTCTGCATTGGAGCCTACAAAATAGTGGGGAAACTTCTCTACAAAATCAAACAGCTTTTGGAACGCGCTGCGGTCGATTTTCATCGGCGTGTGCCGGCCATTAAACACAATGCAGTGCTCGTTATAGTAGCCATAGGGCGAATACTGCAAGAACCAGGGACCGCCGCCCATTTCCAGGGGAATGATCCGGTGATTTTGCCGTGCCGGGTGATTGACCCGCCGGCGTAGCCTTCGTTCTCCTTGCACAGCTGGCACTTGGGGTAAGCACTTTGCTTCATTTGCAGGGCAGCCGCAATGGCCTTGGGGTCCTTCTCCGGCTTGGATAGATTGATGGTTATATCCATATCGCCGTAAGGGGTGGGGGTGATCCACTTAGCGTCTTTGGCCAGTCGGTCCGCACGAATGTAATTGGTGGTCTTACTAAAGGCATAGTAATCATCTGTGGCTGCCTTGGGGCTCTCTGCGTACAGATCCCAAAATCGGCGGATCACCGCAGAGGGTCGCGGGGTCAGCAGACCCATCAGCTTGGTGTCAAACAGATCCCGGTACACCACAGAGTCCTGGCACAGCCCGTTTGCGCAAGCATAGTTCAGCAGAGAGTCTAAAATTTCCGTCAGTGCCGGTTGGCCGTTGACGGTGCGCTCCTCGTATGCGTCCAGTTCCAGCGCCGCCAGCAATGCATTGACAGCCCAGGTGCGATCCGCCTCTTCAATCAGACCGGTGCGTACGCCGTAATCTGCCAGCGCTGTGATTCCCTCAAATACATCCATGATTCTACCTTCGCTTTCTGCCCGAACAGCGGGATTTTTTGGAGCCTTTATTTTACCACATTTTGCCCTGCGTGGCAACCGATTTGCACAAAAAGGACGGAATTTGCTTTTACGGCTCGCTTCCTATGCGCACCCAAACAGGCGTCTCTGCATAGTATGCAGAGAAAAGGAGAGATGGTATGTTTAGTTATATAAAGAAATTGCAATATCCCATCAATATTAGAACCCGGATCCCCGCGCTGCGTCCATTATCATCAGTCAGTACGGCGGCCCGGATGGGGAACTGGGTGCCAGTCTGCGCTATTTGTCCCAGCGGTATTCTATGCCGTATCCGGAGTTGAAGGGTTTGCTTACGGACATTGGTGTGGAGGAGCTGGGGCACCTGGAAATGATCGGCGCTATGGTGCACCAACTGACCCGCAACTTGACGGAAAAGCAGATCGAAGAAAATCCCGGATTTGCCGCCTACTTTGTGGATCACACCGCCGGTGTGTATCCAACCTCTGCCAGTGGCTCCCCTTGGAACGCAGCGAGTATCGGCGTAAAGGGCGACACCATTGCCGACCTGAACGAGGATCTGGCGGCGGAGCAAAAGGCGCGGGTCACCTATGACAACATTCTGCGCATGGTAGACGATCCGGATATTATCCAGCCAATCAAGTTCCTGCGGGAGCGGGAGATCGTCCATTATCAGCGCTTTGGCGAGGGGCTGCGGGTAGCCACCGATAAGCTGAACAGCAAAAATTACTATATGACCAATCCGTCGTTTGACAAATAAGCCGATAAAAATACCCCGGTACAAAGTCACATTGCCTTTGTGCCGGGGCGCTTTTTTATTGGTTGTAAGGGCGGTGAGCAGGGCGCGGCAGCCGGTGGCAATATCCTGGTAGGCGCGGGCAAAGTCCCGGCTGTACCAAGGGTCGGCCACATCGCCGCCGTGGGCATAGTCCAGCAGCTTTTTGATCTTATGCTGCGGGTCGCCGCCCAACATACGGTGCAGATTACGCACATTGTTGCCATCCATGGCCAGCAGCAGATCATAGTAGTCATAATCGGCGACAGTCAGCTGTCGGGCGCGCTTGCCGTCACAGGACAAGCCGTGGGCAGCCAGCTCTGCCTTGGCAGGCGGGTACACCGGATTGCCTTTCCCGTGCCAGATCTCTTCTCGGCTGGTGGCAGCGGACGCAATCTCAAATTGATCTGCCAGTCCCACCTGCCGCACCATATCCTTAAAGATGAATTCCGCCATAGGCGAGCGGCAAATGTTGCCGTGGCACACGAACAAAATGCGTATCGGCCGGTTCGTTACGCTCATTCTGCCAGCTTGGCCAAAATGGCGTCTGCCGCTTCTGCGGTGGGTGCGGTCTCAGAGAAACTCTTGTCCCGGGCGGTCAGCTCCACCACGCCGTTTTTCAGGTTCCGGGGGCTGACGATCACCCGCAGGGGCACGCCCAGCAGATCTGCGTCGGAGAACATACGCCGGCGCTGACAGAACGGTCATCGTAGATCACTTCTACGCCCTTCTCCTGCAAGGTGTTGTACAGTGTATCGGCAAAGGCACGCACTTCTTCATTGTCTGCACGCACAGCGCACAGGTGCACCTGCCAGGGGGCAATGGCCTTGGGCCAAATGGGACCGTAGTCGTCGTGGTGCGCCTCGCACACAGCGGCGGCCAGTCGGCCAACGCCAATGCCGTAGCAGCCCATGATCGGCACACGGCTCTTGCCGTCCCGATCCGTATAGGTCATGCCCATAGGCTCGGTGTACTTCTTGCCCAGCTGGAAAATGTTGCCCACCTCAATACCACGGGAAATATGAATGCTCTTTTGCCGCAGCAGGGGCAGATACCGCCCTCAACCACCTTGGCAAAATCGTGGTACTCCGCACCGGGCACATCCCGCTGCATATCCACGCCGGTATAGTGGTAATCCGTCTCGTTGGCGCCGGCACACAGGTTGTTGCGCCCCTCCAGAGAGCGGTCGTACAGCACGGTAAAGTCGCCGTTTAGATTGGCAGGACCGATAAAGCCGGCGTGCAGACCACATTCTTCGGTAATTACCGCCGGGTGAATTTCCTCACCCAAAAAGTTGGTGAGCTTGGTCTCGTTCACTTCCAGGTCGCCTCGCAGGAACAGTACCACATATTTGTCTTCATTATTGGTCTGGTACACCACGGCCTTGGCACTGTCCTTAGGGTCGGCGTGCAGATAGGTGCATACCTCCTCAATGGTGTGCATACCCGGGGTGTGCACCTTAGTCAGCGGCTGGGAGGGGGCATTTTCCACCGGCTCCAGGATAGACTCGGCAGCCTCCATGTTGGCTTTATATCCGCAGTCGTCGCACAGCACGATAGAGTCCTCGCCAATGGGGGTCAGCAGCATAAATTCGTGGGATACGCTGCCGCCCATCATACCGGAGTCTGAAGCAACGGAGATCACCTCCGGCACACCGGCGCGGGCAAAAATGCGCTCATAAGCCTTGTGGCACTTTTCGTAATAATCGTCCAGGTCCTCCTGGCTGGTGTGGAAGGAGTAAGCGTCCTTCATAGTGAACTCACGCACACGGATCAGTCCGGCTCTGGGGCGCGCCTCGTCCCGGAACTTGGTCTGAATTTGATAGATCATAAAGGGGTACTTGGTGTAGGTGCCGGCGTATTCTCGCACCAGTTGCACCGCAGCCTCCTCGTGGGTCATACCCAGCACCATATCGGCACCGTTGCGGTCCGTAAAGCGCAGCAGCTCTTTGCCGATACTCTCATACCGGCCGGACTCTGCCCACAGAGAGGCGGGCATCACCACCGGGAACTGCACTTCCTGACCGTCCAGGGCGTCCATCTCTTCCCGCATGATTTGCTCCAGCTTCTTCAGCACCCGCTTTAAGGGCGGGTAAGAGGAGTAAATGCCGTTTGCCACATACTTAATGTAGCCGCCGCGCACCATCAGGGCGTGGCTGTCTACCTGGCAGTCTGCCGGGCGCCTTCTAAACGATCGCCAACTAAGTGTTCCAGTTTCATACAAAAACCTCCAAAAATAAAGCCCTAAGCCGATCTGTGACAATCGGTTTAGGGCGAATCATTGATCCGTGTTACCACCTAAATTCAGGCTGAGCCTGCACTCTGCGCGCTCTGTAACGGGAGCTCCCGGTACGCCTTAATAGCCTTTGCGTTCGGCGCACAGCTCAAAGATGGGTTCCTCCGCCGCCTGCCCAGGCTTGCACCGACCGCCTGTTCTCTCTGCACAGGGTGGGGGAGTACTGTTTCTCGTCCTTGCTGTTACCTTGGTATCATAGCAAATCGGGACCGAAAAGTCAAGAGCGCTCCGGGTTTGTCTGCTCTTTTCTCTGTCCGGTGCAGCGGCGAACCAAGGCGCGCACTGCCGGGTCCAGTCGCGGCTCCAGTCCCATGGCGATTATCAGCGCCGCCACAGTGAGCAGGAGAAAGAACATGCCCTGCATATACCAGCCGGGCAACCCGGCGCACAGCTTGACAGATAGCTTATTGAGCCAGCCATATAAATTGGGCTGGTTGTGAATGGCCATCAGGTACAGAGCGTGTACGCCCAAGTAGGCGAGACCTTTGTTCAGCATAGGCACCTTGCCCAGCGCCAGGCTGATACCGAGGATTCCGGCGCAGCCCAGTGCAACCGCCGCCAAACTCAGCAGCGGGCGCGAGGCAGTCAAATCGTACATATCCTGTGGCGCTGCCTGCGCCAGCAAGCCACAGCCGACGGTCAGCACAGTGCCGCCAATGCCGCAGGCGGCAACCATCGCCGGCTTGGTACACTGCTTTTGCAAAGAACGAAACGCACCTTGCAGCAGGGAACCGATAAACAGATAAAAGGCCGCCTCCATGGGGCGAAGAACCGTCAGCCCTACCATGCCCAGCACCCGGCCCACGCCGGACAGGGCGGTAAAGTCCACGGCTCTGCCTATACCGGCTGCCAGCAAAAACAGCCCGGCCAGGAACAACCCTTGTGCCCAGCGGGGCAGCGGGCTGCCGGTGAGCAGACTGCAAAGCAGTTTGCCAAAAAACAGGCGCTGAAAAACCAAAGCACATTAAATCCGCACCCGACCAAAGCGGCAATGCCGTCCAGTGCCAGCGCCTTGCAGCTGCCGTTGCCTGCAATACAGGTCACCGCGCTGCACAGCAGATAAATGGCGCTGAACAAAATGTAATAAAACAGCAGCCGGGCGTCTTCTCCCAAAAACGACGGAGAGAAAAGCTGCATGCATCCCTTTGCATAACCAGCCCGGACACCACAAAGAACAGGGGCATCATATAGCCGCCCAGCGCCGTATGCAAAGGCGAGGCGGGCAGGGTGTGATACAGGATCACCGAGAGAATGCCCAGCCCTTTGGCAATATCCAGTTCTATTATACGCCCGGTGCGGGGCGACATTGCCGATTGCTTCATTTTTCCGTCTCCTTGTGGAATATAAGCTCAATACATTTTTATTGTAGCAACCTGCCTACGGCTTGTCAATTCTTTTATCACTGCCGGATATAGGCGCTAATCAAAGGAAAAAACGCAACTTATTCTTTACATCGGCGGCAAAAAAATGGTACTATAGATTGTATTGCTTTGCACCGGTAGTGCTGCAAAGCGCCAAATTTTGTTGGAGGTACTGTTTATGACCAGTGCACAAGTTTGTATTCTGATCTCTATAGCCGTGTACCTGATCGCTATGCTGGCTATTGGTATTGTGTGCTCCAAGCGCAACAATACAGTAGACGATTTCTATTTGGGCGGCCGTCGGTTGGGGCCGGGTGGTTACTGCCATGAGTGCCGAGGCGTCGGATATGTCCAGCTGGCTGCTGATGGGCTTGCCGGGCGTTGCTATCTGACCGGTATTGCGGATCCGGGGATGGACAGCTATTGGCCTTGGTGTGGGCACTTACATTAACTGGCTGGTGGTGGCACGCCGTCTGCGC
>ENA-OQBU01000143-OQBU01000143.1-human-gut-metagenome-genome-assembly--contig:-NODE-143-length-19722-cov-4.815106_pt1 | contig 19722 bp, 22 predicted proteins | sample MGYA00242492_ERZ504566 | MGnify/ENA primary metagenome ERZ504566 (study PRJEB26092, sample SAMD00036261) | human gut metagenome | host: Homo sapiens | study: EMG produced TPA metagenomics assembly of...
TTCGAGTTCTTCGGGGGGTGACAGAGGGTGGTAAGACTGAAATTACGGTATGGTCTTGGGATTCCACTTTGCCGCGTACCGTGAAGGATTTTGAAAAGGCCAATCCGGACATCACTGTTAAGGTGACCAATGCCGGCACGAACAAGACCGAATACACGGCTTTGAACAATGCGCTTTCTGCAGGTAAAGGTGCGCCAGATTTGGTGCAGATTGAGTATTATGCACTTCCCGAATATCAGGTTCGTGGAGAGATTGAAGACCTGAGTCAGTTTGGTGCGGACAAGTTCTCGGATTTCTATACGCCGGGCACGTGGGCTTCTGTGAAACTTAATGGCGGTGTGTATGCACTGCCGATGGATTCCGGACCGATGGCATGGTTCTATAACAAGGATGTGTTTGATAAGGCCGGGGTCGATCCGACTCGGGTGAGGACGTGGGATGAGTTCTACGATGCTGCCAAGAAGGTTCGCGCAACAGGGTCCTACATTACGTCCGATTCTGGTGATGCTGGCTTCTTCGATTCCATGACATGGCTGGCGGGCGCGACGCCGTTCTCCACTGGTTCCGATGGACAGTCCGTCACCATCAACCTCAGCAATGATTCCAAAGTCAAGACTTTTGTTGATTTCTGGCAGAAGATGATTGATGATGATCTTATCGATACCAAGACCGCAGGCTGGAGTGATGATTGGAACAAGAGTTTGAATGACGGCTCTATCGCTTCGCTGCTGACCGGTGCTTGGATGCCGTACAACTTGCTTTCCGGTGCTCCTGACGGTGAGGGGAAGTGGCGTGTTGCTCAGATGCCGACTCCGGATGGATCTGAAACCAATTCCGAGAACGGTGGTTCTTCGCTGGCGATGGTCAAGACGGATGACAAGGCCAAGGCCGAAGCTGCATACAAGTTCGCTGAATATGCGTGCCACAATGCCGAAGGCATCAAGACTCGCGTCGCTGGCGGCGCATTCCCTGCCGATAACGACACTCTCGCTTCTGATGACTTCCTGAACATGACCTCTCTGACTGATTCCGATGGCAATGCGCACGAATACTTCGGTGGTCAGAAGTTCAATGAGGAGCTCGCCAAGGCTGCGGCCAATGTTTCGACTGGCTACAAGTTCCTGCCGTTCGAGGTTTATGCGCGTGGCGTATATAGCGATGATGCCGGTGGTGCATATACCGACAAGTCCGTCACCCTTGCTGAAGGTGTTCAGGCTTGGGAAAAGAATATCAAGGATTATGCATCTCAGCAGGGCTACACCGTGAAGTAGCTGCATGATTCCATAGTGGAATCGGTAAATATGAGCGTCTGTGGATTGAGGGATTGTCAATCGGCGGACGCTTTTTTGAGCTATCAGTGGATTGCGTGGCTGAATCGAAGAGATTGGAGGATTGTACGCTGGCTTTCGGGTGACTGACGTACACTCGAATGCGTATGTCTGTACGTACGTTTTCGTGTGGGAACATCAAACGGAAGGAATCGGCTTGAAACTGGTGAAACGACTCATCGCCATCTGCTGTGCGGCCATTATGGCAGTCAGTGCGGCCGCTTGCGGAGCCAACGTCGATTCCCGCACCGAAATCACCGTGTGGTCGTGGGAACCGAGCATGAAACAGGTCATTGCCAGCTTCGAAAAGGAAAACCCCGACATCCACGTTATTTGGAAGAACACAAGCGGTTACGACAATCTCAACAACGCCATTCAAGACGGTTACGGCATTCCCGACGTGGTGCAATTGGAATACTATGCGTTGCGCCAGTACGCGGTAAGCGGCCAGCTGGTGGCGATCACCGGGCGTACGGAAGGCTACGGCGATTTCTACACGCCCGGTACGTGGGCTTCGGTGCAGCTGAACGGCCGCGTATACGGCCTTCCCATGGATTCCGGTCCAATGGCGTTCTTCTACAACGACAGCGTGTTCGAGCAGGTAGGCATCGATGCCTCCAAGATTCGCACGTGGGACGACTATTACGAGGCGGCCAAAAAGCTGAAAAGCATCGGCGTGTACATCACAGCCGATTCGGGTGACGCCAGCTTCTACGACACGATGATCTGGCTTGCCGGAGGCCGTCCGTTCTCCACCTCCAACGACGGCAAAAACGTGACGATCAACCTCACCGACGATGAGGGTACGAGAACCTTCACCGAATTCTGGCAGAAAATGATCGACGAAGGTTTGGTCGCCACCAATCTGACCACATGGTCCGATGGGTGGAAGGAAGCCGTGGGGGAGGGGAAGGTAGCCTCCATGTTCTCCGGTGCTTGGCTGCCGTCGCTGCTCATGTCGAACCTTCCCGGAACCGCGGGTTTGTGGCGTGTGGCACAGATGCCCACGCCGGATGGCAGTTATACCACGTCGGAAAACGGCGGTTCGGCGCTGGCTGTGTTGCAGCGTTCGCGCAAGCCCGAAGCGTCATATCGTTTCATCGAATACGCATGCCATGACGCGGAAGGCATCAAAGCCCGTGTGAATGGCGGCGCGTTCCCCGCCGATAACATCACGTTGTCTGATCGGGAATTCCTGCGCAAAACCACCGTGACCGACGAACGTGGCATTGAAATCCCGTATTTCGGCGGTCAGGAATACAATCGCGTGCTTTCCCAAGCCGCGGAAAACGTGTCGACCGGTTACCAGTATCTGCCGTTTGAAGTGTATGCGCGAAGCGACTTCCGCACTACCGTAGGCAAGGCCTACAAATGGTCGAGTCGGTTGCGCAAAGAGCAGGACAGGCTGAATATCATTGCGGCCGGTGGCAAAGTGTCCGACAAATCCGCCATCGGCGACGCGTTGAAGGAAACTGATTCCGCTGATCGTCTCAAATTGAAAAGCGGTATTGCGCTGTGGCAGAAGGATTTGAAGGAATATGGAGCCAATCAGGGTTTTACTATTCAGTAAATAGTTTAATTATTTTCTATAGTTGTAAAAATAATGATGGCTGTCTTGTTTTTCTTTTGAATTCAAGACAGCCATTATTTTTATATATTGAGATTGTATGTTGACGAAAAGTTATTGTCGAATATTGCGTTCGTAAATATGCAGCATGCCTTTGAAAATCAGATCAGGGTCATAAATGTCGATCATGTCGGTATCGTCGGCGAACACGCGGCTTAATCCGCCCGTCGCAACCACGCGGAAATCCTCGTCGATTTCACGATGGAATTGCGCGATCGTACGTTCGATGCCGCCAAGGAAGTTGTAATACAGGCCGGCCTGCATGGCTGGCTTGGTGCTTTTCGCCAGAATCGACGAGGGGCGCGTGATCTCCACTTCCGGCAACTGGGCCGTGGCATCCCACAAGGCGGCCGCGCCTGTGCGAATGCCGGTGGTGATGAGCCCGCAAATCACCGACGCATCGGCGGTCACATAGTTGAATGTGGTGGCCGTGCCGAAATCCGCCACCAGAATCGGCCCGCCATACTCGTAGTAGGCTCCCGCACAGTCGGCAATGCAGTCCGCGCCCATATTCTGCGGATTGTCCATGCGAATATTGATGCCGGTTTTGACTCCCGGTCCAACAATCATCGGATCGATATTGAGGAATTTCACAATGCTGGCACGGAACGAATGCATGACCTTCGGCACCACCGACGTGATGATCACATCGTCCACATCGCCCGGCGCATAGCCGCTCAGCCGCAGGAATTGCGTGATCATCAGGCCATATTCATCCGACGTGTGGTTCGCCTTCGTGGTGATGCGATACGTGCCGGCGATATGCCCGTCATCGAGAAAGCCGATCACCACATTGGTGTTGCCGATGTCGACTGCGACCAGAAGCATGTCGAATTCTCCTTACGATTGCTGTATTGACGCTATTTCCTGTGATGTTGGTTGATAGTTACGATGCTTGCGATTCAGCGGATTCGGTATTGCGCAACGCTGCCAATTCGGTGAGGATGCGTTCCGCCAATTCCTGCTTGCTCATCTTGTTCCAATGCTCGATGATCGGTTCGTCGGTGGTTTCGCCGGGTTTCAGCACGGTCACCACATTCGTATCCACCGCGAATCCGGCGCCGGGAGTGTTGAGATTGTTGGCCACCAGCATGGAACAATGCTTGGATGTGAGTTTTTCGCTGCGTTCGATTCAAGATCCTGCGTTTCCATGGCGAAACCGCACAAGGTTTGACCGGCGGTTTTATGCGCGCCTGCCCATGCGAGAATATCGGGATTCGAAGTGAGCCGCAGATCGATATTGACGCGCCCGTTCTTCTTGATTTTCTCCGAAGACTGCTCAATCGGGCGGAAATCGCCGACGGCAGCGGCCATAATCGTCAAATCGGCCTGCGTGAAATGCTCTTGCACCGCGTTGAACATTTGCTGCGCGGTGGTGACGTGAACCGTATCAATGCCGCGGGGAGCGCTCAATGTGACAGGGCCGGATACCAGCGTCACATCCGCGCCCATATCGCGTGCCTGCTCGGCGATCGCATAGCCCATTTTTCCAGTGGAATGATTGGTGAGGTAGCGCACGGGATCAAGCGGCTCCTGTGTGGGGCCGGCGGTGACGAGCACATGCAATCCGTGCAATGGCAACGTTTCTGCGGGCTGGTTCGCACGCAGCAGATCAGCTACGGCAGCTTCGATCGCAGCAGGCTCCTCCATGCGCCCCTTGCCAACATCCTGGCAGGCAAGCATACCGGATCCCGGCTCCACAATGGTCCATCCAAGTTCACGGCAGGCATTGAGATTGCGTTGCGTCACGGCATTCTCATACATGTGCACGTTCATGGCAGGGCATAGGATTTTCGGTCCCTCGCTATAGGCAAGCACGGTACTTGTCAGCTGGTCGTCGGCAATGCCGCATGCGATTTTCGCAATGATATCGGCGCTCGCAGGAGCGATGACGAGCATGTCCGCCCATTTCGCATCATCCACGTGATTGATATGCAGCGGATCGGATGGCGTATGCGCAACATCGCCGTCATTGCGCTGTGCTGCGAACATGGACGTGCGCGTCTGCGTATGCGTGAGCGAGCTGAACGTCAACGGGGTGACGAACTCCTGCGCGGCCGCGGTCATGGCCACGCGAACCTCATGTCCCTGCTTGCTCCAGTCGGAGGCGAGATGGCAGGCCTTGAATGCGGCGATGCTGCCGGTCACGCCGAGAAGAATATGCGCCATAGCCGATATTGTCCTTCCCTTGACGTTGGCAAGACTTACGAAAACTGCGTCAAGTATATATCGAACCGGCTGAAGCATGCGGCATTGCGGCATTGCCGTCAGATGAATCCTGCGGGCATGGCGGATTGTAGAATCAGACTTTGGTGATCGACCCGTACAGGCGGTCAACCAGAACAAACACATAATCAAACAGGAGCAATCATGTCGCAATCTTCAGGTGCGTACGGCGAAGCCGACGCAACCGAACAGAAGAACGAACAACACAACAATCAGTCCGCAAGCTCGGCAAGCACCGACGCAACTTTGAACGCGCGTGCCAAATCACCGAAATCCAAGGGGTCCAACAAGTGGATCATCGCCATCATTGCAGTGATCGCAGTGGTCGCCATCATTGTGGGCGTCGTCGTGTTCCGTAACAACAATGCATCCAGCGATACCGCGGAAAATGGCACCTCCAACACCGTGACCATTGGACTGAAACTCGCCCCCGTAAGTCTCGACATTCGCCACCAGTCCGGATCGGCGATCGAACAGGTGCTGATCGGCAATGTGTACGAAGGACTGCTGTCGCGCGATTCCGACAACAAAGTGCAGCCGGGACTGGCGAAAAGCTGGAATATTTCCAACGACGGCACAACGTATACGTTCCATCTCAACGAGAACATGAACTTCTCCAACGGAGACACGTTGGACGCCGAAGATGTGGCCTGGTCCATTAACCAGCTCAAAGAACAGCAGTATTACAACGCCAATCAGGTCGAAAGCCTCGAAAAAGCCGAAGCGGTCGATAGCGACACCGTGAAGCTCACGCTCAGCACCCCCGATTCCAACCTGCTGTGGTACCTGACCGGACGCCCCGGCCTGGTGTTCGATAAGGACGCCGAATACAACGCGAAAACCGAAGCCGTCGGATCGGGCCCGTACACGGTGGAATCCTTCGATTCCGCCAGCAAAATGGCGCTCAAAGCCAACCCGAAGTATTGGGGAAGCACACACAAGGCCGCAACCGAAAACGTGATCATCAAATTCCTCACCGACGATAACGCAGCCGTCAACGCACTGAAAAGCGGCGAAGTCGACGTGCTTTCCCCGGTGAACGCCACGCTCGCCAAATCGCTTGACACCAACACGTATCAGGTGTCCGCGGCGGACGGCAGCGACAAATACGTGCTCGCCTTCAACTGCGCGAACAGCAAGCTTGCCGACAAGCGCGTGCGTCAGGCAATCCGTTACGGCATCAATCATGAGGAAATCATCGCTTCGCGCGGTAACGTCGACTATGCGCTCGGCGGGCCGATCCCATCCGTGGACCCGGGCTATGAGGACTTGACCGACCTGTACCCGTACGATGTGAACAAAGCCAAGGAACTCATGGCTGAAGCCGGCTATTCCACCGATAATCCGCTGAAACTCACCCTCACCTACGCCAACACGTACGGCACGGAACTCGGCGACCAACTGCGTAGCCAGCTCGCCAAAATCGGCATTGATCTCAACATCAACTACGTGGAATTCTCCACATGGCTGCAAGACGTGCACGCCAACGGCGACTATGAACTTTCGTTGGTGGACCACGCCGAAAGCCACGACTTCTACAAGTGGACCACGCCCGACTACTACTTCCACTACGACGGCAAGCAAGCCCAAGAACTGTATGCCAAGGCGCTCGCCGCCACCGATGAGGAATCCAGCGCAAACTATTTGAAGCAGGCTGCGAAAGCAGTAAGCGAGGATGCCCCCGCCGACTGGCTGTTCGGCTATCGTGTGACGGTGGCATACCACAAGAACGTGCAGGGATTCCCCAGCAAGCTGAGCCAGACGGTGCTGCCATTGTGGCAGATCACCAAGGCGCGGTGAATCGACGAAAAACGATGGAAAATCGGCGGAAAACAAGTGATGAAAACTGATGTGTGGCGGTGTTTGCAGCGGCATCGTTGCGGCACCGCCACACGTTGGCGCGATATTGTTGGATAGGGTAATGACGGTGAATAGGTGCGTATCGCTGCAAACGCACGGATCGAGCGATAGACCAATGGTGGTTCAACTATGAGATTTGTAGTCAAACGGCTGGGACTGTTCGTCGTGGCCCTGTTCGGTCTGTCGCTTCTGGTGTTCGTGCTGTTGCGCATGCTGCCGGGCGATGTGGCTGCGGTGATCGCAGGAACGAACGCAGCCCCTGAACGTATCGCGTCGCTTCGTACCGAACTTGGCTTGGACAAATCGTACGTGGCACAATACGGCGATTGGATGCTGGGATTGCTGCATGGCGATCTTGGTGTGTCCACCATCGGAGGCAAAGCGGTGTCGGCACAGGTTGCGTCTCGTGCTTCGGTAACGTTTCCACTGATCATCGTGAGTTTGCTGATCGCATTGGCGATTGGCCTGCCGCTTGGTTGCGCTGCTGTGCTGACCCGTAATGCCCGCTTGCGTGGCTTTGTCACGGTATTGCGATTGTTGCCGGCGCCATTCCCGCATTATGGGGCGGATTGCTGTTGATTCTGCTGTTCTCACGCGGTTCAGGACTGTTGGGATTGCTGCCTGCTCAAGGTTTTCCCGATAATGGCTGGGGCGCGCCCTTGCAGGCGTTGGCTTCTTTGATACTTCCGGCGCTCGCCACCGGGCGTTACCGCAGGCGCGTCCATTATGCGTTACACGCGTGCCGCCGTGGGGGACAAGGCCTCGTCTCAGGCGGTCGACATGGCCATGGCATGCGGCATGACCCGCAAACAGGCGGTATTGCGCGTCGCTTTGCGTCTTGCCACACCGCAATTGGTGTCGGTGATCGGTTTGACGTTCGCCCAGATGGTCACCGGTGTAATGGTGGTTGAGAATCTGTTCGCGCTTCCGGGGCTTGGCACCATGCTGGTCACCGATGTTGGCAATCGAGATCTGATTGCAGTGCAGAGCGAATTGTTCCTGTTGGCTACGTTCTTCCTCTTGCTTGGATTAGTGGTTGATGTGGTGCATCGTGCGCTTGATCCGCGTCTGAAAGATGCCGGATTGGTGTCGGGGGAGGTGCTTGCATGATGAAACAGTCTGCTGAGAAAACTACTTCGAAAAACGCTGTGAAAACCGTGATTCCCTCCATATGGCGTACCGCTGGTGGCAAGTATTCGCTGATCATGCTTGCGATATGGCTGGTTGTGTCGGCTATTTCGCTGGTGTGGACGCCATATTCGCTGCTTGATACTGACGGATTCAACACGTGGCTTCGCCGTCCGGCGCTCACATGTTGGGTACTGATGGTGTTGGCGCTGATGTGTTGAGCTGGCTGATGGCCGGTTCCCGTACGAATCTTGCGATCGCGCTGCTTACCGTGGTGGTTGCCGCGGCCAGCGGCCTGCTGCTGGTGGCGGCCATGGTGTCTCGCCATGGCGCATTGGCTTCCACGTCGGTGGTTGTGGTGGATGCGTTGATTTCCATTCCAACAGTGCTGATCGCCTTGATGCTTTCCGTGCCGTTCGGCGCGTCGCAGCGGTGATCATCGCCGCATGCGGACTTGCATACGGGCTGAATTTGGCGCGTATTCTACGCCCCGCGGCCATGCTCGCCGCACGTTCTGACTATGTGGAATCGGCTTTGTGGTCGGGTGCGAGTTCGTTACGCGTGTTTTTCACGCATATTGTGCCGAATACGGTTCCGGTGTTATGCGTTCAGCTGTCGATGAGTGCGGGCACGTCGCTCTTGGCGGAGGCTGGATTGACGTATCTGGGTGTTGGCGTCGGTGCGGGAGTGCCCAGTTGGGGACATTCGCTTGCCACGTCCGTGAAATTCATCAGCATTTATCCGATGGCTGTGGTGTGGCCGGGATTGGTGGTCACCTTGATGGTGATAGCGCTGAATCTGTTTGGCGATGCGTTGCGTGACGCCATCGATCCGCTGACGAATCCGGTATTGCGGCAAGGTGAAGCCACCCATGTTGAATCGGAGGAACGCGCATGAGCGTCAGCATCCGTAATCTCAATATCGTCATCAATGGAATGCCGATTGTGCATGATGTCGATATGGACATCGCCGACGGTGAACGTGTGGGTTTGATCGGTTCGTCCGGTTCCGGCAAATCCATGATCGCCAAATCCATCATGGGCTTGCTGCCGCTTTCCGCACAGGTTTCCGGCAGTATTGACATGGGTGGTACTGAAATCGTCGGAGCGTCGGATCAAGCGATCGCCGATCTGCGTGGCCGTTATGTGGGCATGGTGTTCCAGAATCCTTCCGCCGCATTGAATCCGGTGATGACCATGGCGCAGCAGGTCGCGCTGCCACTGCGTTTGCATTACGATCTGACCCGTGACGAACGGTTGGACCGTGTCAAAGCAATGTTCGCCAAAGTCAGGCTGCCGGAAGATGTGCTGAACAAATATCCGCATGAACTTTCCGGCGGACAACAGCAGCGCGTCGGCATCGCGGCCGCATTGGTCACGTCGCCGCGCCTGATTATCGCCGACGAGCCAACCACCGCGCTGGATTCGATCACGCAACGGCAGATCGTCGATCTACTGGCATCGTTGGTGGACGATTCCGGCGCATCCATGCTCTTCATCACCCACGATTTCGCGGTACTCAATCATGCAACCACACGCTGTTATGTACTTGCTGATGGACGTGTTGCCGAATCAGGACAAACCGCCGATATCCTGCAGTCGCCGCACACTAAAGTCGCTTCGCAATTGGTGACTTCGGCACGTGCGCTGTCGTTGCGGATCGATGCCGAAACCAAATAAGGAGAACGGTTGTGACGGGCGAAAACGAAAAAACCACAATGCTGCAAGGTCGCGGCATCAACAAATACTACGGTGCGAAACAACAGCGTCGTCAGGTGCTGCACGATGTTGATATCGACGTACGTTCGGGGGAGTGCCTTGCGGTGATCGGCGGATCCGGATCCGGCAAAACCACCCTTACACGAGTATTGCTGGGGCTCGAACACACTGAAACGGGCGAGATTACGTATTTCGGCAAGCCTGCGCAAGGCGAAGTCGCCGGCGAACTGCGGCGTAGCTGCGGATTGGTGTTCCAAAGCCCATTCGGCTCGTTGGATCCGCGTTGGAGGGTCGGCAGATCCGTTGCCGAACCATTGCGGTTGCATCACCCTGATTGGTCGCAGGAACGGATTGCGGAACGCGTGTCGGAAGCCTTCCGCATGGTGAGTCTCGACCCTGCCGCATATGAAAATCGGTTCCCCGTGGACCTCTCTGGCGGTCAGGCGCAACGCGTGGCCATCGCACGTGCCATTGCGGATCATCCGAAAGTATTGCTTGCCGACGAGCCGATGAGCGCCGTCGACGTGGCCGCACGAACGCAGATTCTCGCATCGTTCGCTGCGATTCGTAGCGGCGAACCTGATATGGCGCTGATCATGGTGTCACACGATTTGGGAGTGGTGCAGCATATCGCAGATCGCATTATGGTGTTGCACGACGGTTGCGTTGAGGAATGCGGACTTACGGAAACCGTGTTGCACCATCCGACCAGCGATTACACCAAACGATTGCTGGACGCGGCTTCGCTCTGATTTGTGACACTGCGCAAAAAGCCTGCGATCATGTTGAAATCCGCATGATTGCAGGCTTTTTGCCGCTATATGAACAGGTAAGACACGCCGATGTCGTTACGTGTGCTATTGTGTGAGCCATGTTCAATTTCTCTTGTTGTTGCTGTCGCTGACCAACCGCCCGAGGGGCGCGTGGTTCATCGAAGCATAACTTGAGACAGGGCATTCTTTTTCGGCATACGCAACTTGCGTTGCATGCCAGAGTATCGCAGAAATCATCCCATAACCAGTGCCTTACTCGGTTGGTATTACGCGGCATATGCGGATGAACTGCAGCGAAAACACCATCACAGGTCCCGTTTCAAATCATTGCAAGTGATAAACGCGAGCTTCTCGAAATCAAAACAACGAAATCATTCATCGGAAGCCAACGGAAATCACTCTTCGCAAGGAAACGACATGACCATCCACAACTCCCTTTCCGAGCTCATCGGCAACACTCCGCTCGTCAAACTCAACCATGTGACCGACGGCATCAAAGCCACCATCGCAGTCAAAGTCGAATATTTCAATCCTGGCGGCTCCTCCAAAGACCGCATTGCGGGAACGCATCATCGACGCGGCCGAACGCAGCGGCGAACTCAGCCGGGCGGTGTGATTGTGGAACCGACCTCCGGCAACACCGGCGTAGGACTTGCCTCGTGGCCCAGCAGCGCGGATACCGCACCATCTTCACCCTGCCAGACAAGGTTTCCGAAGCCAAGCGTGCGGTACTCCGCGCATACGGTGCAGAAGTGGTGGTAACCCCTACCGATGCTGGTCCGGATGATCCGCGCTCCTACTACCAGGTGGCGGAACGCCTCGCCAAAGCGATTCCCGGCGGATACCGCCCGAACCAATACGACAACCCGAACGGACCGGAAAGCCACTACCGCACCACCGGTCCGGAAATCTGGGAAGCCAGCGACCATCAGGTCACGCATTTCGTGGCTGGCATCGGCACTGGCGGCACCATTTCCGGCACCGGACGCTACCTGAAGGAAGCTTCCGACGGCGCAGTACAAGTGATCGGCGCCGACCCGGAAGGATCCATCTATTCCAATCCGAACGACGTGCATCAGTACAGCATCGAAGGCGTGGGCGAGGATTTCTATCCGAAAGCGTTCGACCGTGAACTTCCCGACGAAATCGTGCAGGTCAACGATGCCGAAGCATTCGAAATGACCCGCCGTTTGGCTGCGGAAGAAGGTCTGCTGGTCGGAGGCTCGTCCGGCATGGCCGTTACGGCAGCGCTTAAATACGCACGCGAGCACGATTTGGACGAAGACCAGCTGGTCGTGGTGTTGCTGCCGGATTCCGGTCGCAGCTATATGGAAAAGATCTTCAACGACGATTGGATGCGTGCCAACGGATTCGCCGACGTTGTGGAACACACGTCCAAGCCAAGTCTTGCGGAACAGTATCTGTAAACCGCCAATTCATATCTCAACATCATGCCCATCATTCGTTCAACCCAAACCATTCGATATTTTCAAGGAGTTCCCATCATGACCATCTCGACCAACACCGAAGCCCTGAACGCCACTGCACTCGCCACCCGCGCCATTCACGCAGGTCAGGAGCCCGATCCGACCACCGGAGCCGTGGTCACTCCTATTTATATGACATCCACGTTCAAGCAGGATGGTGTCGGCGGCCTGCGCAACGGTTATGATTACAGCCGTTCCATCAATCCGACCCGCAACTCTTTCGACGAGCAGCTCGCCGCGGTCGAAGGCGCGAACTACGCGCTGAGTTTCGCTTCCGGACTGGCCGCCATCGACGTGCTGTTGCGTGCCACCCTCAAGCCGGGCGACAATATTCTGCTGGGCAATGACGTATATGGTGGCACCTACCGTTTGCTTTCCAAGGTGTTCGTGCCGTGGGGCGTCGGTCTTGACGTGGTGGACATCACCGACACGGCGGCCGTTTCCGTGGCGCTCAGCCAGAAGCAGTACCGGTACATTTGGGTGGAAACCCCGTCGAATCCGCTGCTCAACCATCACTGATATCGCGGCCACGTCAGCGGTCGCTCATGCGCATGGCACCAAAGTGGTGGTGGACAACACCTTCGCATCCCCGGTATTGCAGCATCCGTTGTCGGATGGCGCCGACGTGGTCGTATATTCCACCACCAAATACATCGGCGGCCATTCCGACGTGGTCGGCGGAGCGGTGGTGCTCAACGACAGGGAAATCCGCGATGAAGTGGCGTTCCTGCAGACGCGGCCGGAGCTGTGCCATCTCCGTTCGACTCCTGGCTTGACATTCGTGGCCTTAAAACGTTGGATCTGCGCGTCAAGCAGCACAGTCGTAACGCCATGAAGGTGGCGCAATGGTTGGAAACCCGCCCTGAAGTGGAACGCGTATGGTACCCGGGACTGGAATCCCATCCAGGCCACGAGATTGCCGCACGACAGATGCATGGCGGATTCGGAGGCATGATCTCCGTGCAGATCGCAGCCGGATTCGAAGCGGCAAAGAAGTTTGCCGGTGCCACGGAAGTGTTTACCCTGGCCGAGTCGTTGGGCGGCGTGGAATCCCTGATTGAGCATCCGGGTGCCATGACCCATGCTTCCGTCGCCGGTACCACGCTGGAAGTGCCCGCCAATCTCGTGCGACTTTCCGTCGGTCTTGAAGATGCTGACGATTTGATTGCGGATTTGGAACAGGCTTTTCGCCAGATCTAACAAAAATCAGCTTGTGATAAAGCCATCATGAGAATGTGACAATTTTGTGTAATCTGTCACATTGTTGCGACATGTATAAATCCTCGCCATCGAATGAGCTGGAAGCGTATCTTTTCCTTTCCTACTCAGGCTATGCGAGGGTTTTACCATATAATGCCCCTGACAGCGTCTTGTTCTTCCCATAGCACACTTCCTACGGGAAGAGACGGCAATGATTATCGAGACGAGGCGGCATGCTGCAAATTCAAGGCATCTCCAAACAGTATAAAAACCGGCGACTTCGTGCAGCGGGCGTAGATAACGTCAGTCTAAACCTGCGTGACAACGAATTCGTGGCCATTCTCGGTCCTTCGGGATCCGGCAAAACCACACTGCTTAACATCATCGGCGGACTTGACCACTATGATTCCGGCGATCTGGTAATCAACGGCATTTCCACCAAACAATACAAAAGCCGCGATTGGGACTCCTATCGCAACCACACCATCGGTTTCGTATTCCAGAGCTACAATCTCATTCCCCATCAGACCATTCTGTCGAATGTGGAACTTGCCCTGACCATTTCGGGCGTATCGCGTTCGGAGCGTCGAGAACGTGCGCGCAAGGCGCTTGAACAGGTGGGTTTGGGCGAGCACATCGACAAAAAGCCGAACCAGCTTTCCGGCGGTCAGATGCAACGCGTGGCCATTGTACGCGCGTTGGTGAACGATCCGGATATCGTGCTCGCCGACGAGCCAACCGGTGCGCTTGATTCCGACACTTCCGTGCAGATCATGGATCTGCTCAAAGAGGTCGCCAAAGACCGTCTTGTGGTGATGGTGACACACAACCCCGAACTGGCCTACCAGTATGCCACGCGCATTGTGGAGCTCAAGGACGGTGTGATTCGTTCCGACTCCGACCCGTTCGAACCAGTTCAGAACGAAACGGCCACTGCTCCCGTGCACAAGACCATGGGCCGCACATCCATGTCGTTCGGCACGTCGTTGGCATTGAGCCTCAACAATCTGCGTACCAAGAAGGGCCGCACGTTCCTTACGGCATTCGCAGGATCCATCGGCATTATCGGCATCGCATTGATCATGTCCGTTTCGGCAGGCGTGAACACGTATATCGACAATATTCAGCGCGAGACGATGACCGCTTACCCGATCAGCATCGACGAACAGACCTTCGATTTGACCAGCATGATGACTTCCGGTCGGCAGAATGCGGACAATCAAGGCAAGAAGCATAAGAGCGACGCGATTTATCCGGATGATGCCGCCATCAAGGGCACCGCTTCGATGACCAGCAGCATTACCGAAAACAATCTGAGCGCATTCAAGAAATACCTTGATAATAAGGACAGCGACATCAATCGGTATGTCGGTTCCGCGGGAATCCAGTATTCGTATGATACGAAGTTCTCCGTGTTCTCGCACGATCCAGACGGCACGCTTGTCAACGCCGATGGTGTGACGGTGGGTAATACCGGCACCAAATCGATGGCCGACCAGATGGCGGATGGTTCGCTGATGTCTGCCGACTCGTCCACCTTTACGTCGACGCGCATGAGCATGCTCACGGGTAAAACCGACCAGAATGCCGCACCGAGCTCGTTCCATGAGATCATGCCGAGCGCTGACGGCAAGAAGAACGTCGGCAAGGTCATTTCCGACAATTATGAGGTAGTCGAAGGATCCTGGCCAAAGAACAAGAACGAAGTCGTGCTTGTACTTGATGAGAACAATTCATTGTCGCTGACCACTGTGTATGAGCTAGGCCTCAAATCCGCCAGCGAATACCACAATATGATGAACCAGCTCAATTCCGGCGACGATGTGAAAACAGATACCAAGAAGATTGACTATTCCGACGTTATCGACCGTACGCTGAAGCTGCTGCCGACCTGTGACCAGTATGTCAAAGGCGATAACGGCCATTGGAAGTACGTGGGCGACGATGTGGACCAGATTAACGCGCTGATTGACTCCGACAAGGCCATCAATCTGAAGATCGTGGGCGTGGTCAAGCCGGTAGAGGATGCTGACGCAACTCCGCTTTCCTCCGGTGTGGGCTATACGCGTGCGCTGACCAATGAGCTGGTCGACCGTGCCGAATCCAGTGAAATCGTCACCGAGCAGCAGGCCGATAAAGACCATAATGTGCTCAACGGCATGACGTTCTCCCCGTCCGATGATGTCACCAAGGCTCAGGACGCTCGTGACTATGTCGCATCCCTCGGCGTGAGCAGCAAGGCGCAGATGGCGCAGAACATGATGGCCGCTGCAGGAGCATCCGGAGGCGACTCCCAGCAGGCCGCGGCCATGGCTCAGATGAGCGAACAGCAGCTCGCCGATCAATTCGACGCCTATATAGCCACCGCCGACGAGGCCACGCTGGTCGCTATCTACAACCAGTACGTGTCCACCGGCTCCTACAACGACAATCTCACTGATTTCGGCGTGGTCAGCCGTGACGCACCAAGCTCCATCAACATTTTACGTCGACAGCTTCGAAGACAAGAATTCCATCAACGACGCCATCGACGAATACAACAGGACCGCCAAAGAAAAAAGACAAGATCACCTACACCGACTACGTCGGTCTGATGATGAACTCGGTAACCACCATCATCAACGTCATCACCTATGTGCTGATCGCTTTCGTGGCTGTGTCATTGGTGGTTTCGTCGATCATGATCGGCATTATCACCTATATTTCCGTGCTGGAACGTACCAAGGAAATCGGTATCTTGCGTGCCATGGGCGCTTCCAAGCGTAACGTGTCGAACGTGTTCAACGCGGAACCGGCATTATCGGCCTGTTGGCCGGCCTGATCGGCGTTGGTGCCACCGTGCTGCTCAATTTCCCGATCAACAGCGTGCTGCACCACTTCATGGGCACCACCGAGGTCAGTGCCGTGCTGCCGGTCGGTAACGCCATCGCCTTAGTGATCCTCAGCGTAGTGCTCACCCTGATCGGCGGTCTCATCCCAAGTCGTGGTGCCTCCAAGCAGGACCCCGCCACCGCCCTCCGCACCGAGTAGAGGCGGTTTGAGACTAGACTGCTGCGTATGACAGAGTTTACGTCGGCGCGTGACGCCCTACGCACCTACTTCGGATATGACGCCTTCCGTCCTGGTCAAGAAGGCATAGTCAATGCGATTATCCAAGGCCGTGATGCGCTCGGCGTCATGCCCACCGGTGCTGGCAAGTCGATCTGCTACCAGATTCCCGCCACGCTTCTTCCGGGCATGACCATCGTCATTTCCCCGTTGATCTCGTTGATGCGCGATCAGGTCGACGCGCTCAACGACGTGGGCATTCCAGCCGCGTTCATCAATACCACGCAAAGTCCCGACGAACAGGATCTGGTGTTCGCGCAGGCGTTGTCGGGACGGATCAGACTGCTGTATGTGGCTCCGGAACGTTTGGAAACCGAACGTTTCCGCACGTTCGCCAGTCGTGTGCCGATTTCTCTGGTCGCCGTTGACGAAGCGCATTGCGTGTCGCAATGGGGTCAGGATTTCCGTTCGTCATATCTTGGTATCGGCGATTTTCTGAAGGCATTGCCGACCCGTCCGACGGTTGCCGCATTCACTGCGACCGCGACGGAACGGGTGCGTCGCGATATTATCGGAATTCTCGGATTGCGCGATCCGTCCGTCACCGTCACCGGCTTCGACAGGGCCAACCTGTATTTCGATGTGATCAGGATGGAAAGGAAATATAAGGCTTCGTGGGTGGCTTCATATATTGCGGATCATCCTGACGAATCCGGCATCGTGTATTGCGCGACCCGCAAGGAAGTGGAGTCGCTTGCCGAATCGTTGAATATCGCTGTGTGCGAGCTGCGTGCTACGAAAGGTGAGGATGCGACGCGACTTGGCATGGTCGCAGTCGCCTATCATGGCGGTATGTCGGCCGAAACGAGGGAACGGGCACAACGTGATTTCGTAACCGACCGTGTGCCTGTGGTGGTTGCCACGAATGCGTTCGGCATGGGCATCGACAAGTCGAACGTGCGTTATGTGATCCACCATAATATGCCGGAATCGATCGAAGCGTACTATCAGGAGGCCGGTCGTGCGGGGCGCGACGGCGAGCCGAGCCGGTGCACATTGCTGTGGAACGAATCTGATATTGCTACGAGGCGAAGGCTGCTTGATTCGGATTATGAGAACGAGCGTTTGACCGCCGAAGAGCAGGAGGTCGTGCGTGCGTCGAAACGGCGTCTGCTCAACGCCATGATCGGTTATTGCCGTACCACGGATTGTCTGCACGAGTATATGACCAGGTATTTCGGTGAGGCCGGGGGAGCGGCCGTCCGTGATGACGGCACATGCGTGGGAGGATGCGCGAACTGCGGGAATACGTTTGAAACCGTTGACGTCACGGATATCGCGCGGGCCATCAGTCGCTGCGTGCATGACGTGAGCCAGAAGGTCGGTTCGGGGAAGATCGTCAAAGTGCTGCGAGGATCGAAAGCGCAGGATTTGAACTATCTTCATCCTGCCGATCTGCCGACGTACGGCATGTTAAGCGCGACTTCGGAAGCGCAGATTCGTGACGTGCTCAGCCAGATGGCGACGGATGGTTTTCTTTCCATTTCGGAAGGCTCCATGCCGATCGTTCGCTTCGGTGAACGTGCGGCGGAAACGGTCGCGCCGAATTTTCATTATGAAATCAAGAAGATCGAACGGAAGCATGCTGCGAAACGTGCGGAATCGCCGTCCGTGGGCTCTCAGGCCATGGGATCGTATGTGCCGGGCGACGGAGACGAGGAATTGTTCGCCAAACTGCGTGCGTTGCGGCTTGACATCGCCCGCGAACTCGGTAAACCCCCGTATATCGTCTTTTCCGATAAAACGCTGCGCGATATGGTGCGTATCAGGCCGGTCACCGGCGAGCAATTCTCGCAAGTCAATGGCGTTGGTGCGCTCAAATTGGAAGCGTATGGCGAACGGTTCATGGAAGTGATCCGCGATTTCGTTGCATGAATCAGGTGACGTGTCAGCTTGAGGAATAAGCGTATCGATTATTGCAAAATCATACGTTTTATACGATACGTAACACGTTATCGGCAACATGTATGGCGGTGAGGTTGACGTATGCCGGCAAAACGGCGACAGTAGAGACGAACAGTTGTTGAAGAAAGGATTGATGATGGCAGAAGACAAGCCGGTTGTGGAAAGCTTCCAGCTCGACCACACCAAGGTGAAGGCTCCGTATGTGCGTTATATCGACACGCAGACCGGTCCGAATGGCGATGTGATTTCCAATTATGATTTGCGTTTGGTGCAGCCGAATGAGAATGCGATTCCGACCGGTGGCCTGCACACCATCGAACATACGATTGCGGTGCTGCTGCGTGAACGTATCGACGGTTATATCGATTGTTCCCCGTTCGGCTGCCGTACCGGTTTCCACCTGCTGACGTGGGGCGAGCATTCCACGGAAGAAGTGGCTCGCGCGTTGAAGGAGGCGTTGGAATTCATCGCATACGAGGCCACATGGGATGACGTTCCTGCCACCACCATCGAAAGCTGCGGCAATTACCGCGACCATAGCCTGTTCACGGCGAAGGAATGGTGCAAGGATATTCTTGCCAAGGGCATCAGCTCTGACGCGTTTGAGCGCCGTCTGGTCTGATTTGCGTGCGATTGCACGTCTTTTTCGGGCATATTGCGAATACTGTGCCGTGGGCATGGTATTTTTGACGCTCGGAAGAAGACAAGGTGATGCAAAGGTGAACGAGATGGGTGAGGAGAGCGTCATTACCTCTGAACGGCGGTTCCGTCGCGCCACTATGGCTGATTTGCAGACCATGCTGAAGATTTATGAGCATGCTCGCAAGTTGATGGCCTCCAATGGCAATCCCACGCAGTGGGGTGATAAGTTCCCTCGTGAGGAAGTGGTTCGTGACGATGTCGAATCGCAACGCACCGTGTTGCTGGTTGATACGGTTGATGGCGAGGAACGTGTGCTCGCCCAGTTCGCATTGTGTCCGGGCATCGACCCTACGTATGTGAATATCGATGGTGCCTGGCTGGATGACGATCCGTATGTGACCATCCACCGGATCGCCTCGTCGGGTCTCGCCAAGGGTGCGGCGAAGGACTGCATCAACTGGTGCATCGAACATTACGGCAATGTGCGCGCGGATACGCATCCCAACAACAAGGCCATGCAGCATGTGCTCGAATCGAATGGTTTCGCGCGCTGCGGCTTGATTCAGTTGCTTGACAGGCCGTCCGACACCACGCGTATCGCTTATCAACGGCATGAATGGTGAGATTTGCGGATTTATATGGATTGATATCAATCAATATAAATTTCATCACAAATAATCGCAAATAATCTTCGATATTGAGAAGCAAAAATCCCCGTTG
>ENA-OQBU01000144-OQBU01000144.1-human-gut-metagenome-genome-assembly--contig:-NODE-144-length-19597-cov-2.634669_pt1 | contig 19597 bp, 26 predicted proteins | sample MGYA00242492_ERZ504566 | MGnify/ENA primary metagenome ERZ504566 (study PRJEB26092, sample SAMD00036261) | human gut metagenome | host: Homo sapiens | study: EMG produced TPA metagenomics assembly of...
GTGACGATCGACGAGTTCACCGCGATGCTCGACGAGTACATGGTCTGGTACCGCGACAAGCGCATCAAGACCGAATACGGCATGAGCATCATGGACAAACGCATCCAGCTCGGGCTCGTCGCCTGAACCATCCGGTACACTGACCAACGACCATACAGACAACGAAGTCCAACAAAACGTCACCACCCCCCACTGCGGAAAACACTGCCGAACCTGTCGAACAAACATTGAAGCAAAACAGCTTCGTGGTCTTCTCATCGCCGTCGCGGCGCGCCTGGTTCCACAGGCGTTTCCTGACCTTGTCGAGCGCGTCGGTCATCCAGCTGACGATGTGGAAGCCGTCCAATACGCGTTCGGCGTTCGGGCGCCACCGGCCGACGCACGGGTCGATCCAGCGGGCCCCGTCGCCGGTGACGACCCTGATGGAGGCGTGCTGTTCGGGCGTCAACGCCTTGAAGAACAGGTCGAACACGTCCCCGCCGACCCCGTCGTGCGCCCAGATGACCCGGTGCCGCTCGTGGTCGACGACCACGGTGATGTACGTGTGGCCCTTGCGATGGCTGGTCTCGTCCACGCCGATCGCGTGCAGGCCGTCGAACGGCGACGGCATCGACGCCTTGACGCGTTCCGCGACCCGACGGGCGACGGTGCCGGCGGTCCTCCACGACACATGAAGGAAACCGCTGACCGTCTTCTGGTTCGCGACCGTCATCAGCCACGCGCACTCCGCCTCGAAATCCCTGGTGAACCGGCTGCCCGGTTCCGCCCACGGCACGGAGGCGACCACGACGCCGCACCTCGGGCAGTCCACGCGCGGCATGGCGGCGACCAGTTCGACGCGCCAGCAGCCCCGAAGTCCTGGCCACGCTAGCGGCGCACGCCGCCGCCCTGGTCATACCCGCGGCGCCTCCTTCCGCAGCGGGAGCATCTGAGCGCGCCCGCACGCGGGCGCACGCGGACCTCGAGCACGGGCTCGGGACGCAACGGCGAGTCGACGATCCGCACGTCCTCGACCACCGTGCCTTTGACGTTGAGAAGCTGGTTGAATATGCTGCTCATCAGGCGCTTTTTGGCTGTGCTTTCTTGGTCGTTAAACAGCCTACCCAAAAGCGCTCTTCTCTTACTCCCACAACGGTTCAACAACGAACCACCACCCACGAAAACAACAACAGCGCCGTTTTTTGATCCCTCCCTCAGTCAGCGCGACTGACAGCTCCCTCACAGAGAGAGCTCAGTTTTTACTGCTTGTTGATGGAACAGGCAGCGGTGTCAGTGGTGACACCGGAATCAGTCCAGCCCATTGGAGTTTGGTCGATGGTGAGGTCGGAGAGGCTTGATAGAGGTAGTCACATCAAAGGAGTAGGTAACGGATTCTCCAGGGCCGATATTGGCGATGCTGGCATACACGGTCTTGCCATTCAAAGTCTCCTGACGACTACCAGTCACCGTACCACCTGAGGTTTGAAGATTCGTGAGGCTGCCTCCCGCAGGAGCGTAGATTAAGGTTTTCTCTACGCCACGGCCTTGTTGATCAGCGTTTACACTGAGAATATACGTTCCGGCAGCTCCAGCTATGCCAATCTGGTTATCGTCTATCGTATTCGTCATCGTATATTCCACATGGTAGGTCTGAGAACCATCATTATTGCAGGCGGAACGAGTTATCTTCGACGTGCGGTGAATATACCACCCCATCTTTGACGGGTTCTGCTCAGTCACATACACACCCGCCTGCGGATGTTCCTCACTGCTCGGAGTCTGTGCAGTGAAGCCTGCATCGCTAATAGTCTTCTCAGTAGCTCGTCAAACGAATACATTGAGAAGCAACGACCTTCCGACATACTTCCCATCAGTTGCGCTACCTTGCTCAGCTTCGTCAAATCCAAATTAGAGAACATGTTATCTAACTGTTTGCTCGGCGACTTGGGCAAATAGGTGTCCTGCATGTAAACCGGATAATCGATATACACCTTGTTTAACAGGAATTCAGCAGTGTTGCCTCCGGCGAGCACACGGCCATCAGAAAGCGTGATGTTGCCGTTGATTTTCACCAATTCCTGCAGAAACACCGGATCAACCATGAGCACACCATCCAATGGAGTGTCACGTCCCCATGATGTGCGCTGCCAGATAGACTGCATACCTTCTGCAACACGAGAGGTATCAGGATATACAGCCAAATCACGGATATCGAACGACATTTTCAGAGGCCCCCACTGCTCGAAAATACGCTGTTCATCTTCCGTTGGATCACCAGCACCATACGGGATGCACTCTTTGTTCGAGCGGAAATCCCCCAATACTAATCTTGCCGTTGTCCGTAGTCACCACACCCACGGAACCAATCAGGCCACCGGATGAGCGCTCCTCCGAAGTGGTCATGGCCATCAACGCGTATGTACGCGTCTGGCCAGAGCCGAGAAAATTCGGCGGAATCTGGAATATGCCAGATAGCTGATCAACCCTATCGGCCAATTTCGTTAATTGAGTCTTGCCGGTGTTGTAGGCATCGTTGACTATGCCGATATGGGCCTTCGGCAGATTCTGATATTTCTGGACCTGCTGTTGCAGCGATTCATTGGCTGAGACAATGGTCTTCTGCGCCTCCAGAATCGGCTGAATATTCAGCTGCCCATCCTGTCGCTCAGTTGCGCATTCTTCAAAGTAGTCAGCACAATTCATAAACTGCGGCACCGAGTCGCCAATCAAATGAATCCAGCTACCGAAGTCATGCCCTCACGGCGGTAATGTCCATCGCCATACAACTGGCAGTTTCGAGGCAATGTTCCACAGCGTGCCATGCACAATATCGTTCGCCGCGGCGGTTTCGGTCTTCGCTTGATCGATCTGCTAACTCACCTTATCAACGTTGTCGAGATTGCTGAGATCGGATATGCCACCCAACAATTGCAAAGCCTGCTCCTCATGAGCCTTAACCTGCTTGGCTTCCGGAATACGGTTTCAATCCGCAGAATCCACACACGCCTAACAGCACCACGAGCAATGCCAGAATCGACACCACCCATGGCCAGACACGGTGCCTTCTGCTCGGAATACTTACTGCGTGCCCTGCCCTATGCCTGCTCATACCAATTCCCAAAATGTCTGAGCCAACTTGCATATCTATGCAATGACCAACCGCCTATTATGCCCCGGTCTCTTGCGAAAAGTGGGTTCGCTCCCCGCTTCTGCACATATTCCGAACCGACTGGGCACCCCCAGGTATAACGTATTGGGGTGCTTTTGAGAGGCTGCCCGGCCAAGCACATGAAGAGACGGTCGCCGAAACCATCGATTGTTGCGCGACATATGACGCCGCATGAAGAACCGACATGCCAACCGACACCGCCCAAAGCCATCAGGCCGAGCAACGGAAGTGGAGTGTGTGCGTGGCTGGAGAGAGCGGAATCAAGAACCGTCGTGGCGAACTGCAACGAGTGCTGAGCCAAGAGGAATCGTACGTTGACGGCAAGCTGAGTCATGCCGCGTTTTATTTCGATCGCAATCCTGACCTTCATCACCTTTGTCGGCAACTTTACCCAGCTGCAACTGAGCTCGGCGCTGCCGATCATCGTGTCGAATTCCATATTTCCGTGACCACAGGCCAGTGGCTGACCTCCGTGTTCCAGCTGGTTATGGGCGTGATGGTGCCGCTGACCGCGTTTCTGACCCGGCGCTTCTCCACCCGCCAGATCGTCATCTGCTCGATGGCGGTGTTCACACTCGGCTCCGTGCTGGCATGGTTGGGGCCAAACTTCGTATGGGTGCTGGTCGGGCGCGTGCTCGAAGCTGCCGGCACAGGCGTGATGTGGCCGGTGCTGCAAATCACCGTGTTCTCCATTTACCCGCTGTCTCGCCGCGGGTTTGCCATGGGCACGGTGGGCATGGCCATGAGCGTGGCACCAGCCATCGGCCCCACCTTGGGCGGCTGGCAGACCGATGCCAACGGCTGGCGCTCGATCTTCCTGACCATGACCATCATTGGCGTAATCTCGCTGCTGGCAGCCATGTTCGGACTGCATAATTTCGGTTCACACGACCCTTCGGCCCGCGCGGACTTCTTCTCGGTGTGCCTGTCGGTGATCGGCTTTGGTGGGCTGATGTTCGGCTTCACCAATTCAGAGACCTATGGATTCGCGGCACCGGTCACGTGGGGGCCCATGGTTGTGGGACTGGTCGGCATCGTGTGGTTTGTGATGCGCAACCTGCGCGCTGGCAAGCGGTATCGCGAGGCCGTAGCCAAGGACGAGTCGGCACTCCCCCAGCCGCCGCTGCTGGACTTGGAAGTGCTGAAGAACCGTTCGTTCACCGTCGGCACTATTACCGCGTCGCTGGCATTTTTCGCCTTCAGTTCGATTTTGGTCATCATGCCGCTCTACATCCAGACTGACCGCGGCTATTCGGCCACGATGAGCGGTCTGATCATGCTGCCGGGCGCCATCGGCCAGTGCGTCTCCCAGTTCTTCGGCGGCCGCGCGATGGATCGGTTCGGCGCGCGCCCGGTGGCTTTGTTCGGTTCGATTGTGTTGACCCTTGGCACCTTGGGCATGTCGCTGGTGGCGATGGATACGTGGATCTGGTGGGTATCGATCTGCCAGTTCATCCGTCAGATCGGCATGGGTTTCCTGCTGATGCCGATTACCACGTGGTCCCTGAATTGCCTGAACGGGCCGAGCGAAGTGTCCGCCGGATCATCGGTGACGAATACCGCGCGTCAGATTGCGGGCGCTGTGGGCGCACCCGTGTTGGTGATTCTGATGGAACGTTTGCCGCTTTGCATAAGCAGGGCGCGCCTCCGCCGTCGCCGCTCGATTTTCGGCATTCAATGGGCGCTGCGAATCTCCGCAATAATCTGTCTGGCAATGGTGTTGATGGTGTTCTTCGGCGTCAAGGGCGACGGTGCCGGTCGTACGCGAGACATTATTTCCTTGCGCGCGCTGCGCGAACGGCGTGCGCGGCGTATGGCTGCGAACTGACGGCAGATTCAACCATTCTCAACATAATAAGAAACCCCGGTTCCAACACCGGGCTTCTTATTATGTTGTGCTATCGCAGGATTTCAGCTGGAGTCTATTACGCCCTGCCCATCAGCGTCAGGACAATCAGCAGCACGTTGAGCGCCACAATCAGTGCCACCACAATCATAAAAATCACGTGCTTGACGGTTCCATCAGCCCACTTGCCCATGAGTTCCTTGTTATGCGTGTATCGCATCAGCGGAATCACGGCGAACGGGATGCCGATGGAAAGCACCACCTGGCCGATGACCACGCCTGAGTCGGGTCCTTGGCGAACCACAGCACAATCAGAGCCGGCACCAGCGTGACCACGCGGCAGGCCCACATCGGGGCGTTAACGTGCAGCAGACCGTGCATGATTTCCGAGCCGGCATACGTGCCGACCGATGTGGAGCTCAGCGACGAAGCCAGCAGGCCGATGGAGAAGATCGTGCCGATCACCGGGCCGAGCACCTGCGTGATCGCCCGTTGTGCGCCGTCGATGGAATCCGTGCCAGACATGCCGTGCAGCGAGTTGGCGGCGAGCACCAGCATCGCCAGATTCACGGTGCCGGCCAGCAACAGCGCCCAGACCACATCGATTTTCGAGCCTTTCAGCTGCGTTTTGATCGACGGCTTTTCGCCGCCTGCGTAATGGTCATTCACCAGCGTGGAGTGCAGGTAGATGGCGTGCGGCATCACGGTGCGCCCAGAATCGAGGCGGCCATCAGCACCGAGTCGGTGCCTTGGAAGCGTGGAATCATGCCCTTGACCACTTCGCCGGGGCTCGGCGGGTCCACGAACAGGCCTGCGATGAAGCCGAATGTGATAATCAGCAGCATCACGATGATGATGCGCTCGAACGTGGTTTGCGTCTTGCCACCTTGGAACCACAACATCACCGTGGAGATTGCGCCGATCACCAGACCGCCGATGAACAGCGGCAATCCGAACAGCAGGTTCAGGGCGATGGCGCCGCCGATCACCTCGGCCAGATCGGTGGCAATGGCGATGACCTCGGCCTGCATGAAGAACATGAAGCGGCCGGCATCGCTCATACGTTCACCCAGCAGTTCCGGCAGGGATTTGTTGGTCACGATGCCGAGTTTTGCGGACTGATACTGGATGAGCACGCTCATGGCGTTGGCGAGCACCAGCACCCACACCAACAGGTAGCCGTATCGTGCGCCGGAGGTGATGTTGGCCGCCACGTTGCCAGGATCGACGTAAGCCACGGCCGCCACGAACGCGGGGCCGAGGATGCTGGCCAGCGCATGGTCATGCGGCTTTTTCTTGCCGTTTGCCACGGTTCCAGCTCCGGCTCCGACTCCGGCAAGCTGGCGTTCCTTCTCGATTTCCGGTGTTTCCTGTTCGATGTCTGCCACGGCGTCGTCATAGTGGTTGCCGCAGTGGCATCTGCTGCGGTGTGTGTTACTGCCATATCGTCTGTTCCTATTCCCTTCTCCCTTCATACCGGGCTCAGTTATAGCGCGGGCATGTTTCTCACGTCAACAGACGGACAATCTGCGGACGATTGATGGATGACTGGCGGACTGGCAGCTGGCATTCCCCGCCATCTCGCTCATGAAATGTGACAAACCGCCGAAAACTCGCTCATGAAATGAGGAAATTACTAGAAAACTCGCTCATGAAATGTGCCAGACGGTAGAAAACTCGCTCATGAAAGTGCAGCTGACAGTGCTATCTGCTTTGAAAGCAGATAGCACTCTGCGAATGGCCTAATGTACCTCTCTCAAGCGAGATACCCTTCCTCTTACTGGTCTGCGGGCACGGCCTGGCCCGGGCAGGTGTGGAGGACGGCGAGCATGGCGTCCTTTTCTTGGGAGGTGACGGTGAGCTGGTACTTGTCTTTGACGCCAATCTGGCGGGCCACGTAATCGCAACGGTAGTCGGCGTTGGTGGGTAGCCAGTAGGCGGCGGAAGCCGAACCCTTCTCCTGATTGGCCGGGCCGTCGACGGCCAGCAGGTTGTAGGGGTCATTGCCGAATTCATGGCGTTTGGCAGTGGACCAGTCGTGCGCACCGGATTGCCAAGCGTTTTCAAGGGCCACCACATGGTCGATCTGCACTTTGGCGCTGGTGGCGCGGCCACGTACAAAATGGATGATCTGAGCGGTGTACGGATCGGCCAGTGTGCCGGACTCGACCACACAGGAACCGGCGTATTTGTAGGTGATGTCCGTGAGATCACGGGCGAGCACGTCGTCGCGTACGTCGCAGCCATTGCCGTCGACGTCGGTGGTGCGGAAACCGAAGGAATCGCGGTCGTAGCCGGAGGAGCTTTGGTTGTCATCTACGGCGAGCGCGTTCAAAGTGTCGGCGGCTGAACCGGTGGCAGTGTAGCCACCGGTGATTTTGGCCACGTCGGAGCTGACCTGCGGCAGTAACAGGCCGATGGTCACGCCGATTGCTACGGCGAGAACGATGAGGATCAGCACGCGCTCCAGCGGTCCAGAGGCGTGAAACGACGGCGGAAGTGGGCGTTACGACGTGCCATCAATCACGCATAGGTGAAGGTGAGGGGGTCGTGGCCGGCGCGGGTGGGGCCGTCGAGGGCGTCGATGGCAGCGTGTTCATCGGCGGTCAGGGCGAAGCCGAACAGGTCGAGATTCTCCCTCTGACGGTCGGCATGCACGGACTTGGGGATGATGATCGTGCCGTTTTCGATGTGCCAGCGCAGAATCACCTGGGCCGGGCTGACCTCATGGGCGGCGGCGATCTTCTCGATGGTGCCGTCGCCGGCGTTGAGGTCGGCGCCACGCGCCATCGGCGAGTAGGCCTCCACGGCGATGCCGTGCTTCTTGCAGAACGCCACCACTTCGCGCTGCTGCCACGTGGGGTGCAGCTCAATCTGATTGACGGCCGGCCATGCGCCGGTCTCCCCGTGCAGACGCTTCAGATCGGCGGGCATGAAGTTGCATACGCCGAGCGTGCGTGCCATGCCTTCGTCGCGCAGCTTGACGAACGCCTTCCAGGTGTCGGTGCTGCGCCAGTCGAACGGCGTGGGCCAATGGATCATGTACATGTCCACGTAATCGAGCTGGAGGAGTTTCAGGGAGTTGTCGAATGCCTTGAGCGCGGAGTCGTAGCCCTGCTCGGAGTCGCGCAGCTTGGTGGTGACCCACAGGGTCTCGCGCTTGGCGCCGGTGTTGTATCCGGAAGCGGCGAGCGCACGACCCACGCCGGCCTCGTTGTTGTATCCGGCGGCGCCATCGATGTGGCGGTATCCGGCTTCCAGCGCAGATTCGACGACAGGGGCCACGCCCTCGTCATCGATACGTAGCATGCCAAGGCCGACCTGCGGAATGGAATGGCCGTCTTTCAAGGCGATGTCCGGCACGTTGGCGGGATTGATGTGTCCGTTGGTCATGGCTTGTGATGCTCCTTCATGTACTGCAACTACACGCCACTGTACACGGTTATGCAGGCGATGTGCGGGTGCTGCAACCAAACGGCATGATTGCGCCCGGCCTTCCGTGTGGGAGAGCCGGGCGCAATCATGACAACATCACGCTCTACTCCTGCGACCGGCCCTCGCCCTATTGTTCCCGGGCGCGAATTTGCCCCGGTACAGGCGTCAATCGATTGCGTTTGCACCGGGGCAGAAATCGTTGTCCCGGTACGCAATTTCGGGCCATTTTCGAGAACCAGGACAAGACAATCCCCAAAGTCCACATACCCCGACAAACAGAATCGGCGGAATACAGCCAATCCCGAAATCAACATACTGTCCCGGTTCTCACGTAGAACGATTGACGTGCAAACCGGGGCAACGGGAATTGTCCCGGTACGCGAAAAACACCCGTTTTCGCAAACCAGGACAGTGATTTCTGTCCTGGTACCCACATCAAACGATTGATGCACGAACCGGGACAGAATCGCATCGCTGCGCCGAGACAGACGCATCTGACAGCCGACAACCGATAAACGACAGCCGACAGATGGCATCTGGCAGCCGGTTGCCGGCTGCCGGCAACCGCATCATAATGCCACATCAGTCTCTATCAGGAGCGCTTACGACGCAAAGCAAGCGAGACCCCGCCGGCCACGCCGAGAACGACAACCGCAAGACCCACGGCAGTCACCGCGCTACCGGTATTGCTCAGCACACCAGTGATCTTGTCGCCATTCGCACCGTTGGCCTTATCGCCCTCGCCCGTATCGGGATTGATAGTAGCCCCGCCATTACCCGCACCGTCCGAGCCGTTGCCGGAACCACCTTCGGCCCGAGCGGTAACCGCAACCGTATAGGTTTCGGTGACATTCGGATTCGACTTGAGCGTTACGGTAACCTTCGCCGCATCAGCGGGAGCGGAGAAATCGTAATCGAGCGTGAACTGGTCGGCGGAAAGCGTCACGTTGCCCATGCCTGCGGAATAGTTGCCCACGACCTTGAGATCATGGTCGGCATCGATGGCATCGCCCACCTGATAGGTGGTTTTGCTTGGCGTGACGGTCAGGCTGGAGACCTCCTTTTGGGCGAGGCCGGCAATGGCATCGGCAACAAGCTTGATCACATCGTTCACGTCCTGCTCGGTGTAGGTGCTGCCGGCAAGCAGCACGTCAGCGGCGGCAAGCGCCTGATCGAGTTTGGCGAGCGACTCGTTGGTGTACTCATCGCGATTGATTTTCCCGGCTTCGGCCACGGCCTTGTCCAGGTTCTCCGTGGATGGCTTCACCGGAGTTTCGGTCTTTTTGACGAGTGAGACCTTGTCCACATTGCCCCATGCGTCGGCAGGCAGGTTGCCCGTGATGGTGATGGTCGCTGTGCCATCAGCACCCACGGTGACAGGCACGGTGGCGGTATCGAACTTAACCCAACCGTTGAGTTCCAGCGCATCGGACGTGGTCTTGCCACCCGTTGTGGCGGAGAGGGCCACACCATCGGTAATAGCGGCGTTGTCCGCTGCCGCGCTTGGCTCATGGCGGTCAGCACGTATTCGCCAGGCTCGAGTCCGGTGATGGTCTGCGTGGCGGAGAAACTGTAGGCATCGGATGCCCAAAACTTCAGCGCGCGCTTGCCGTCGGCGGCGTTGCCACTGTCTTCGGTGATGGACGCACCGGTGCCGGCAATGGTCCAGTTCTTATCGTTCTCAGCGTTCTTCGAAGCTGCCGTCCGTTACGTAATCCTTGGCGGGAGTGGCGGTGACGGTGACGGTGACGGTCACGTCGTGGCCAGCGTTGGTGGTGCCGGTGATGGTGTATGTGCCTGCGCCACGAATCCAGTCAAGCGCAGCGGATTGCCAGGTCACGGTTTCGGTCTCGTCCACCCCATCCTGATAGTGTGCGGCCACCTCACTCGGCAATTGCGCTTTGATCGCGTCGATGGAATCCGAGTCAGTCGCGGTAATCTCCACTGGATCTATCTTGGTGAACACATGATCGGTGACGGCACCGGTGTGAATGTACTTGAACGTCGGCAGAGAGGCGAGCGCCTTGCCATCGAAATCGAACAAAGCTTGGTTATCGACACCTGAGCCGCCCCAGTACAGGCCGGCGTCATTGGGATCGTATTCGCCGGCCGCTTCAGTGGCCCAGCCGCCACCGTACTTGTTCCACGTATCCACCAGTTCGGCGTTATCCTTGCCGCCGGTGCCCACGGGCACCCATGCGGGCTCCCAGTAGAACACACCCAGTCCGTCGTTTTCGCCATCGCCATCATTGTCGCCGATATTGTTCACGGCCTCGGCGACGCGCGAATCTCATCGGCCTGGCCTTGCGGGCTGATGTCGTATTTCTTGAGGTTATCGGCGGTTACTTTACTGGGCACTGTGTTGGAATCGTCGTCGCCATCATCCAAGGTGTATGCCCACGACGTTTCCGCCACCATCACATCTTTCTTATAAGTGGAGGCCACGTTCTTGAGCACGCTGGTGAGGTTTTCGGTGGTGCCATGCCAGAACGGGTAGTAGGAGCTGGCGAACACATTCGTAATCCACATTGTGGTTGCTCAACTGTTTGGCGTAAGTGGCGTAGGTGCCGGCTTTCTCCGGGTTGGTGAAATGAATGACGACCTTGGCTTCGGGGAGCACTTCGCGTATGGCTTTGGACCTGCGGAGAATACTTTGGACATGCAGTCCCAGCCGGAGATGCCGGCGATTTTCGCAGTGGTTTCGTTGCCGACCTGCACCATGCCGACGTCCACGCCGGCTTGTTTGAACGTGGTCAGAGTCTGCTTGGTGTAGTCGTATACGGTGTCGGCGGTTTTGTCCGCGTCGCCTTCAAAGGATTTCCACGCCTTGGGCACCTGCTGCTTGCTGGGGTCGGCCCAGAAATCGGAGTAATGGAAGTCGACCAGCACTTTCAGCCCTGCTGCCGTGGCTCGCTTGGCCATGGTCAGTGCGCGATCGGCGTTGACGTTGCCGCCGCCATATCCTTGGCCGTCTGCGGTGAACGGATCGTTCCACACACGCAGACGCACATAGTTCACGCCGGATTCCTTGAGCAACGTGAACAAATCCTCGACCTCGCCATTGGCGTTCTTGAACGTGACGCCGCTTTCTTCCAGCGAGAGCATGGATGAGACGTCCATACCGCCGATGAAATCGCGCTTAAGCCTTGGATGGCCTTGACCGAGACGTCGGCTTTAACTGGTTCTTCTTCGGCGGCGTTTACAGTGAACGTGCCTCCTGCGCAGAGCATTATGGCGGCCACGCCGGATGCCATAATGCGAGTAAGCGCGGTATTTCGGCGCATGCTTTTTCTCCTTTGAATGGTGAACGCTCAGAACGAACGCCCAGTGATGCTTGGCGCTTCCTTTCCTTATGCGCCACGCGGTACAGCTGTGTACCACGCAATCGTCACCTTAGCACTTTATGCCGTGTTGGTCAACCGGTGTATCAACGCCTCGTACGGCCCAGTACAGCAACACCAGCATTACAGCAATGTCGTTCAGCGTGTGGAGGCGCGGGCGATGACCTGGGATTCGGTGGTGAGCAGTTCGGACTTGGTGATGCTGCCGTCGATGCGTCCGAGGATGCGATTCACTGCCGTGGGAGCCGTCCAGTCAAGGCGGGAATCCATGGTGGTCAGCGGAATCTGCAGGTAGGGGGCTTCCTCGTTGTTATCGAAGCCGATGACCTGCACCTGCACGGGCACCTCATAACCAGCGGTGCGCAGAGCGGTCAATGCGCCGATGGCCAACTGATCGTTCAAGGCAATCACACCGTCGAATGGCACGCCGGAATCAATGAGCCGCTGGGTCACACGGGCACCGGCTCCGATGGTCCAATCCTGATCGGTGTTGCCAATCAGCTGCGGATCCAAGGAGAGCCCACGCCTACGGGTCTCTTCGATGATGCCGCGCAGACGCAGCTGCGCGTTGCCTTCTACGGCATTCAGCAATGCATCTTCGTCGTAAACGTCACGGGCACCGATCACTGCAAGTCTGGTGGAACCGCGGTCATACAGGTAGCCTGCGGCCATGGCGGCTGCGGATACATCGTCTGGGGTCACGTGATCCACAATGCCCCACGTGGTACGCGCGCAACGATGACCAGCGGAAAATCAACCTTCAGATCATCGGGCGAAATGTTTTCCACCTCGCTCATGGAAAGGATCATGCCATCGGACACCGTGGAGTTGAACTTCTTCAGCAGATCGCGCGCGCTTTCGCGGAGCCTTCCGCATACGTGGTGACGTATACGGAATAGTCGCGCTGACGGGCGGCCTCGATGGTGCGGTTGGCGAGCTCGGCCAGATATGGCGGAATCAGCGAAGGCACGGCGAGGGTGATGAAGCCGGTGTGATCGCGGTTGAGGTTGCGGGCGGCCACGTTGACTCGGTAGTCGAGGTCCTTAATGACCGACTCGACCTTGGCACGGGTCTCATCTGTCATACGCCCGGAGCCATTGATCACGTTCGACGCAGTTTTGAGCGATACACCGGCGCCTGAGCGACATCGCGTAGCGTCACTCGACGCTTGGCTGTTTTCTCGTCGCTCATGCCGCACTCCTCTATCCGGACAACATTGCCATTCTAGCGCGGTTTAGCAGGACGTTTAGCGATAAGAATGGCGTTGCGGTTCAGCGTATATCCAACGGCGTCAGTCTCGCAACGGTGGGCGATGATGGGATCACCTTCCACACCGTTGATGGCGACGGGCTGGTTTGAGCGGTTGAGGTAGAAATCGAAGCGGGTGGAGCCGTCTGCGGATCGGCGGATGGTGTGCAGGATGCGGGGATCTGTGGTGGGATAGGTTGGAGTTTGACCACTCTCAGTCGCTGCGCCGACAACTCCTGCCATCGGGAGCCAAGTGCTTTGAGCAACTGGGCAATGTCGTGACGGTTGAGGTCGCAGCCACGTAGATGGCGGTACCGTTGCCATAGGGGCGGCTGGTGATGGCGGGGGTGCGCTCCAGCTCCCAGTCGGCGGCGGACTTACCTGCGTAAGAGGCAAGCACTGTGGTGTCCGCGGCTACGGAAGTCACATCGTTCTGCCACAGGCGGGTCGTCAGACCATTGGACAGGCTGATTTCGCTGGGCTCGCCTTCGGCTTCTTCACCGAGGATGTTGAATTCTTCGGAGCGGATGCCGAGCATGTCGCGTAGGAGCCCGTTGCCGGCGCCGGGGTAGCCGCCGAGGCCGATGTGGAAGTGCTCGTCGATCAGGCCGGCGGCATAGCCGACGATGACGGTTCCGCCGGCCTTCGCGAAGTCGGCGATACGGAGAACGTCTTCGTCGGACAGGCTGAGCACGGTGGGCAGCACGATGGTTTTGTAGCCGGTCCAGTCGTAGGCGAGCGGCACCACGTCCGCGCGCAGCCCGGCATCCAGGAAGCCGCGGTACCAGTCGCGCACGTCGTGCCAGTGGTTGAGTTTCATGCTGGGCAGGGTTTCGGAGCGTGTGGCCCATTCGGATTCCGCGCTGAACAGGATCGCCGTGCCGGCACGCTCGAGCTCAGTGCCCTGCAGCCCGGCGCGGAGAGGGTCTTCAGCGCCTTACCGAGCTCGCATACGCCGCGGAAGACCTTGGAATCGGCACCCGCGTGGGGCAGCATGGCGGAGTGGAACGCCTCGGCGCCCGACTTGGATTGCCGCCATTGGAAAAAGCAGATGGCGTCGGCGCCCATGGCCACGTGGGCCAGGGAGTCGCGCATGAGTTCGCCGGCCCGTTTGCGTGTGTTCAGCGGCTTCCACTGCACGGCTGAGGTGGAGTGCTCCATCACGTACCACGGCTTGCCCAGCGCGAGGGAGTCCATGAGCGCGTCCGAGCAGGCGAGTTCGTCCAGGTGGGATTCGCCCTCATGGAAGTAGTGATCGTTGGACACGAAGTCCACCTCATCCGCCCATTTGGCGTAGTTCATGACGCACTGGTCGGTGGAGACCATGAAGTTCGTGGTGAACGGCTTGTCGGGGCAGATCTGCTCGATGGCGTCGCGTTCGGCTTTGTAGAAGTCGAGCAGCATGTCGTTGCCGAACCGCTCGTAATCCAACTGCTGCGACGGGTTGACCATGGCGTCGCCGCCCATGTGACGTGGCAGCAGCACCTCGTCGAAACTGTTCACGTGCTGCGACCAGAAGGCCGTGCCCCACGCCTCGTTCACGCGTCGATGGTACCGTACTTGGCCTCGCACCACGTGCGGAACGCGGCCAAGGCGTTGTCGGAGTAGTCGTAGCGGTTGTTCCAGCCGTATTCGTTGCCCATGTGCCAGGCGGTCACATACGGGTTGTCCTTGTAGTGTTCGGCAAGTCTGCGGCACAGGCGCAGCGCGTATTCCTTGAACACCGGGCTTGTTGGCTGCCACGACTGGCGTGAGCCCGCGTTGACGGTATGACCATACCGGTCTACCGGCAGCACCTCTGGATGGGATTCGTACAGCCACAGCGGCGCGGCGGCTGTGGCGGAGGCCAAGTCCACGGCGATGCCGGCTCTGCCGAGCCTGTCGATCACATGGTCGAGCCACTCGAACGTGAACGCGCCCTCGACCGGCTCGATCTTGTCCCAGCTGAAAATTGCCAGCGATACGACGTTCACGCCGGCCTCACCCATGAGACGGATATCCTCGTCCAGCGTCTCCTCGGGCCACTGGTCCGGGTTGTAGTCGCCGCCGAACGCGATGCCGCGGCCGGATTCCGTCAGCAGGGACGGCCACCTAAATGCTCTATGAGTAGTCATATTAATCAAATCCTTTATTGTATCGGTTTGCGGGAAGTGCTGTGCTTGCAGGTTGTGAACACCAGAGAGGCCGCCCCCGCTGGCGGGGCTGTCAGCGAAGCTGACTGGGGGTGGTCGCCAGTCGAATCCCCATATGACCACCCTCAGTCCGCTCCGCGGCCAGCTCCCGTCAGAGGGAGCCAGAGGTTACTCCTTGACGCGCCTGCGGCAAGGCCGGACTGCCAGTACTTCTGCAGGCACAGGAACGCAATCACCAGAGGGATGATCGTGATCAGCGAACCGGTAATCACGAGGTTTTGGATAGCTTGACCGCCTGCGGTTGAAGCCTGGTCCTTCCACTGGTTCAGACCGATCGTCAACGGGTACCAGTTGGAATCCTTCAACATGATCAACGGCAGGAAGTAGTTGTTCCACGTCGCTACAATGGCGAACAATGCAGTGGTCACGATGCCGGGTGCAACAGCGGCAGGGAAATCTGGAAGAAGGTGCGGAACTCGCCGGCACCATCCACGCGCGCGGCTTCAAGCAGCTCATCCGGCACGGCCTGATCGGAGAAGATCCACATCAGATACAGACCGAACGTGGATACCAAACTCGGGATAATCATCGACCACGGGGTGTTCGTGAGGCCCATCTTGGCGAACAGCAGGAACTGCGGCACGGCCAGCGCGATACCCGGCACCGAAATGGCGCCGATGATGATCACGAAGCACAGCTTACGGCCGGGGAAGCGGAACTTGGCCAGCGCATAGCCGCCCATGATGGCCAGCAAGGTGGCACCGCCGGCGCCGACCACCACATACAGAATCGTGTTGACGAACCAGCGGCCGAAGATACCGTCCTGATAGGTGAACACCGTGGCGATGTTGTCGAACAGGGCGAACGTTTTGCCGAAACCGAGGCCGAACGTCGAAGTGAAGTCGGACTGGGTCTTGGTGGCGTTAATCATCAGGTAGACAAACGGGAAGAGGCAGTAGACCGCGAAAAACGCGCACACGATGGTCAGGGCCATCGAGCGGGTCGGGTTCGCCGGGTTGGAGAAACCGGTTTTGGCGGCGCGCTTGCGCTCGGCCTTCTCGTCGGCGTCGATGCGCTTCTGACGCTCCTTCTCGGCCTTCTTGGCGGCCTTTTCCTGAGCCTTGAGATCGGCCAGGGTCATGGTTGTTGTTGAAGTCATGGTTGCAGTGCTCATAATTACTTCATCTGCTCCTTCATACTCTTAAGCTGGACGACATACGCAATGGCCATGGTGATGATGGCCATCACGATGGCCAGAGCTGCGGCATAGTTGCTCTGATTGCCGGTGAAGCTCAGGTTGTAGGCGTACATGTTCGGCGTGTAGTACGTGGTGATCGCGTTGCCCGGAACCATGTTCTGCAAAATGCTCGGCTCGTTGAACAGCTGGAAGCTGCCGATGATCGAGAAGATCACCGTGATGGCCAGCGAGCCCTTCAGCTCCGGCAGCTTGATCTTCTTAACAATCTGCCACTCCGAAGCGCCGTCGATGGAGGCGGCCTCATACAAGCTGTGTGGATGGTGCTTGAGGGAGCTGTAAAAATCAGCATGTTGTAGCCGGCATATTCCCACGTGTTGATGTTCGCGATGGATGCAAGCAGCACGTCGGGGTTGAGCACATCGATGTTGGTGCCGAGGAAGTCGTTGAGGGAGCCGACCAGACCGTATTTGGCGCCATACACGAACCCCAAATCATGGTGGAGACCACTGCGGGCACCGCATAGGGCAGGAATGTGGAGATGCGGAAGAACTTGGTGCCATGCAGCTTCATCGAATCCAAAGCGAGGGCCATGGCTGCGGCCAGAAACAGCATGATCGGCACCTGGAATACGGTGAAGATAGTGACGCGGCCCACCGAGCTCCAGAACTGCGGATCCTGAATCAGTCGGGCGTAGTTTCTCGAAGCCGACGAAACTTGGTGCCGCCGACCATCTGCTTCTTGAAGAAGGAGATGTAAATGGCGTACACAATTGGGATGATGAACACGAAGACGAACACCACGCGAACGGCCACATGAACTTCCAGCCGCGCCAGTCGGCCTTGTGCTTGTTGACGCGGGCCTCGGCCGTGTGCAGATCCGCCTCCTCAGGCAGGATTCCCACCGTTGGCTGCGGGGCTGCGGCCATTGTTTGATCGGACATAATCGATTGCTTTCTTGGAATACGGATTGCTGTGCTGCGCCCGCTACCAGGGGGTCGCTCGATTGGAGCGGTCACGTCAGGCGAGGGCACGGGAAAGCGGGGACACTGGGGAGCATCCCCGCTTTGGGAGATCGGGCGGCTAGGCGGAAGGGAGAGTGGCCTAGCCGCAGGTTTTGATTGTTGGTCAGTGCCGGATGTACCGGCAATAGATCGGTTGCGTCACTTGACGGTGACGTTGTAGCCCTGCTGCTTGCCTTGCTCGGCGAGCTTGTTGGCATAGTTTTCAAGCGCCTTCTCCAGGGTGATGTCGCCGGAGTAGGCCTTGGAGACTTCGTCGCCGTAAGCGGTCTGGGCGTACGGGTTGTACGGCAGGTACTGGAACTTCTCGGTCGGGCGCTGAGCCGCGGCGGAAAGGACTTCGTTGACGTTCTGACCGCCGAAGTAGTCGTTGGTCTTCTTGTTGGACTCGGTGGTCGGGTCGGTGAAGGAGTCGGACCGGAGGATCTTCTTCAGGGACGGGAAGGTACCGGTGTCGGCCATGGTCTGAGCGCCCTCGCCATGAGTCATGTACTCAACGAGCTTGTAGGCAGCGGCCTGGTTCTTGGACTGCGAGGTGACGGCAAGTGCAGAGCCACCGTCTTCGGCGGAGACTTCCTTGCCTTCCTCCCACTGCGGCAGCTGGGCGACGCGCCAGTTGCGGCCTGATCGGGGGCGCCGGTCATGAGGTTGATCGGCATCCAAGCGCCGATGGTCAGGGAGGCGAGGGTGCCATCGTTGAGCTCGCGGTTCCAATCGTCGGACCAGTTCGGGGTCTTGGCGTCCACGAGGTCTTCGTCGATGAGCTTCTGGACGAATTGGATATAGCGCTGCATGCCCTCGTCCTTGGTCATGTTGATGGTGATGTTCTCGCCATCGACCTTCCACGGCTGGGCACCGGCCTGCCAGATCTGGGCGGTGAACGGCTGATAGTCGTTGGAGGTACCGGCCAGATTGGTGATGTAGGAGCCGGTGGCACGGATCTTCTTGGCGGCCTCGTAGTAGTCGTTCCAGGTCTTGATGGACTCGCCGTCCACGCCGGCCTTGTCGAACACTGCCTTGTTGTAGAAGAACATTTCGGGGCCGGAATCAATCGGCAGAGCGTACGGCTTGTTGTTGTACTGGAGCTTGTTCCACGGGCCGGCGGCGAAGTCGTCGGCGAGTTTGTCGGCGCCGAATTCGCTCAGGTCCACGAGGCCATCGGTGACGGCGAACTGGGTGACGGTCGGATCTTCGAGCATCACGACATCAGGGGCGCCGTTGCCTGCGGCGATGGCGTTGGAGAGCGCGGTGGAGGTCTTCTCGGCGGTGCCGGTGTTGTTGAACTTGACGGTGATGCCGGGGTTGGCCTTCTCGAAGTCAGCGAGGATTTCCTTCATCGAGTTGCCGGAATCCCAGCCCCAGAACACGAGTTCGGCCTTGTCAGCGTCACCCTTGTTGGCACCGTTGTCGTTGCTGCTGCCGCAGGCGGCGAGACCGACGAGCGTGGCCACGGCTGCCGTTGCCGCGATGACCTTCTTGGTGTTGCGCATGTTATCTCCTTCTGGACCATTGGAGTTGACTTGCGGGTGGTTGGCTTTCTTCCGACTGGCTTCCGGTTTTCGTCCGGTTACTTCTCGGTTATCTTCCGGCTGTCTTTGGCTGCCTTCCGATTGTTGACGACTGCCTTCCGATTGCCAAAAACGAATCGACTGCTGCGTTGGATTTCGATTCTGTTTGGCGCTTGCGAAGTCTCCTCTGGCCACCTTTCCTTGGGGTGTTTTCTTTGGTACACCCGTGTACCAATACCTAAGATGATACACCTGTGTACCAATTTGTCAAATCACCCGACACGCCTGATTTTTTTCGCCTTTTCCATGCTTTCCACGTGAGCAAATCTCCAGTCGAACAGCGACTTGTCTCAGAGGCTCTTCATCCCCTCCCCCACGTGAGTAGGTCCCGACTCTCAGCACACCACCAAATACGCGCAGCATGCTCGTGAGTCCCCCAACACCCCACACACCACGGCGCGATTCCACCACTCAGCCGCCTCACTAGTGCCCACATTTGTAGATATTCCCCCGTTGTCTAAATGAAAGTGCAACACCCGTTAGAATTGGAAATTGCCTAGAAAACCAGTCCGAAGGGATGTCGCACCTATGGGAGAAGTATATTCGCACCTGTCGGAAGAGGAACGCCAGGTCATCCAGATCGAGGTAGGCAACGCGCCAGCATACGCGGGATCGGCGCGATGCTGGGCCGCAGCCCGTCCAGCATCAGCCGGGAGATCAAGC
>ENA-OQBU01000145-OQBU01000145.1-human-gut-metagenome-genome-assembly--contig:-NODE-145-length-19580-cov-2.387138_pt1 | contig 19580 bp, 27 predicted proteins | sample MGYA00242492_ERZ504566 | MGnify/ENA primary metagenome ERZ504566 (study PRJEB26092, sample SAMD00036261) | human gut metagenome | host: Homo sapiens | study: EMG produced TPA metagenomics assembly of...
AGTGGAAAATCGATACGCGTACATTGACTAATACCTATGATATTGGTATAATTCATACAAAAATAAACGGAAGCAACGCTTCTGAAGAGAGGGATTTTGTATGACTTATACAGAAAAAGTACTGGCAGATCTGAAAGCAAGAACCCGGATCAGCCGGAATTTATCCAGGCCGCCACAGAGGTTTTAGACGCATTGCGCCGGTGGTCAACAACGATCCGAAAATACCAAAAAAACCGGCTTGTTGGAGCGGTTGGTTGAGCCGGAACGGCAGATCATGTTCCGCATTCCGTGGGTAGACGATCATGGCCAGGTGCATGTAAACCGCGGCTATCGCGTGCAGTTTAACTCCGCCATCGGCCCCTACAAAGGCGGTCTGCGCCTGCACCCCAGCGTAAACTTGTCTATCATCAAGTTTCTTGGCTTTGAGCAGATCTTCAAAAACAGCCTGACTGGCCTGCCCATCGGCGGCGCCAAGGGCGGCTCTGACTTTGACCCCAAGGGCAAGAGCGATATGGAAGTGATGCGCTTCTGCCAGGCATTTATGAATGAGCTGTATAAATATGTAGGTGCGGACGAGGACGTACCCGCCGGCGACATCGGTACCGGTGCCCGCGAGGTAGGTTACTTATACGGTCAGTACAAGAAACTGACGAACCGCTCTGAGGGCGTGCTCACCGGTAAGGGCCTGAGCTTCGGCGGCTCCCTGGCCCGTACAGAGGCTACCGGCTACGGCCTGGTGTATATTACCGAGGAAATGCTCAAGGACCACAATAAGGACCTTAAAGGTGCTCGTGTGGCCGTGTCCGGCTCCGGTAATGTGGCCATTTACGCTATGGAGAAGGCGCGGCAGTTAGGTGCAAAAGTCATCTGCTGCTCCGATTCTACCGGCTACGTGATTGACGAAAACGGCATTGATGTAGAGGCTGTAAAGCAGATTAAGGAAGTGGACAGAAAGCGCATTTCCGTGTATGCTGAGAGCCACCCCACCGCCACTTATGCAGAGGGCTCTGTGTGGGACGCCGTGACCTGCGATGTGGCGCTCCCCTGCGCCACCCAGAATGAGATCCACGCCGCGCAGGCGCAGCGCCTGGCAGACACCGGCTGCTACGCAGTGTGTGAGGGCGCCAATATGCCCACGGACGCAGCGGCCACAGAGGTGTTCCTGCAAAATCACATTCTGTTCCTGCCCGGCAAAGCTTCCACGCCGGCGGCGTAGCCACCTCCGCACTGGAGATGGGCCAGAACTCCATTCGCTCCAGCTGGACTTTTGATGAGGTAGACGCTAAGCTGCAAGGCATTATGGTCAACATCTACCACAACATGAAAGAGGCTTGTGAAAAGTACAATGCCCGCGACAACTTCGTTGTTGGTGCCAACATCGCCGGCTTTATGAAAGTGGCCGATGCCATGATGGCGCAGGGCGTGGTTTGATCCAGCAAATCTCATATAAACACAAAGCAGTCTGCTACGGCAGGCTGCTTTTTCTTATTGACAAAGGAGCAAACCTGTGTTATGCTTTATACATACCATTGGTATGTAAGGAGGAGCTATGAGCAGGAATAAATACCCGGAACAGACCCGGGAACAAATTTTAGATACCGCCACACGCCTGTTTTTGCAGCAGGGGTACGAACACACCACCATACAGAATATCATCGACCAGCTGGGCGGCTTGACCAAAGGCGCGGTGTACCACCATTTTTCCTCCAAGGAAGCAATCTTAAACGCCGTTGCCGCCCGTATTTTTGAGAACAATTCCCTGTCCGCCACTTGGCAAAAATCGCAGTATCCACAACATTAACCGGCAGTCAAAAGCTGACCCAAATGCTGCTCGCTGCCATTACAGACCCACAGGAAGCCCAATTCCGCAAACTGGGTGTGCAACTGCGTAACTCTCCCCAAATGCTGCGCGACTTGCTGTATCGCAGCATAGAAGAAATTGCGCCTACCGCCTTTTTGCCGGTGGTCGAAGCGGGCATTGCCGACGTTCGCTGCAAGTGGCCGAACCGACAGCCTTTGCAGAAGTGGTGGCGCTGCTTGCCAATCTTTGGCTAAGCCCGCTGGTATTTGCTGATGGCCCGGAAAAGCGGAAGCAAAAGCTGGCATTTCTCTGTACCCTTTGCGAACCCACCGGGCTGGACTTAGCGCCCTTGCAACCTTATTTAGATCAATTATAAACGCCCATTTGCCCGCTGCTTTGCAGCGGCTATTCTTTGAATTTATACATACCGTTGGTATGTAAGGAGGAAATATGGATACTTACACAAAAAAGAGAACGGACCATCTATCTACTGGGTATGCTGGGTCAAAACTTGATATACGGCGTGATCGGCACCGGGCTGACCTACTATTTTCAAAGTGTGATCTTTTTGCCTGCACTGGCCATCAGCACCATCACCCTGCTATCTAAAATAGCCGAATTCCTGTGTGATCCCTATGTGGGTATGCGCATTGACCGCAGTCAAAATACCAAAGGTAAATGCCGCACTTATCTTATATTTTCGCCGCTGCCGATTTTTATTTTTTCGCTGCTCTGCTTTCTTAATCGTCCATATACGGCAGCAGAAACATCCACCGCCCGCCTGGGTATCTTACTGGCTGCCGGGCTTAGTTTCATCGGCTTTGGCATTTGCTTTTGCTTCGGCGACGTAGCGCTATGGACATTGCCAAACTTAATGACAAAAAGCCGCAAGGACCGCAACGCATTGCTGGCACAGGCACGAATCGTTGCAGGAATTTGCGGTGCCGGTATCAGTTTGCTGCTATTGCCGTTATCGCAGGCTGCGGGCAATCACTTTTCCAAACAGCTAAACGACCCTACCTTAGGGCTGCAAATGGGGACCGTCTTGGTCTGTGGCAGTTTTTGTTCCTGGGCACGCTCCTGTTTCAGCCGGTAGGCTTTTGTACCCGGGAGCGCATGACCGCCCCGCCGGCAGAAAAGCGCAGCCTATGGCAAAATCTTGCGGAAATGTGGCGCATGCAAAGTTATCGTCGCATTTTGCTCTCCGGATGCTGCGCACACCTAGCGGGCTAATGAATTTGCTGCAAATGACCGTGCTGTCTTACTACTTTGGCAATAACGGGCGCACACCTTATGTGCACTATATGCTGCTCTTAGGCATTCCGGCCTTTTTAGGCCAACTCATCGCCGCAGGTGCAGCTCCCAAACTGGCAGACAAGCACGGCGCAGCCACCACATTTGCACAAGCCAATGTGTTTGCAGGACTGGCTTTATTGGCCGCCTTTGCGCTGTTCCTTTGCCGACCGCAGCAGCTAACACAAGCCCTGCCCTTTACGCTCTTGATCCTGCTTCTGTTTTGTAATATGTTTTGCTGCGGTCTGGTCAATACCGTGCAATCCATTTTTAATTGCAGACGCAGCAGACCTAACGGAGAAAGAAAGCGGCATACGCCCGGGACGGCATTTTTGTGTCCGGGCAATCCTTACTCATCAAGCTGTCCACCGGTGTGTCTGCTTTGCTGCAAGGGCTGGTGTTTGCAATCAGTGGCTTTAGCGGAACCGCCGTCCGTCAAATCAACCGGGCGCTATATGCCGGCGCCGACTTCGCAACGGATCCGTCATTTGCAACGCCGCGCTTCGCTATGTTCTTTTTATTTCTGTGCCTGCCGGGGATCGCCTATCTGCTTTCTGCGCTGCCGTACAGGAAAGGCAGAAATCCACATAAGGCACCTGTATAAGCGCCCTCTATACGTTGTTCACATCAAAATCTATACAAAAAAGCGCGACCCTATGGGTTGCGCTTCTTTATTTTGTTCGTGTGCTTTATTGTGCACACGGTGGCTTATAGTTCGCAACAATAAACACCCAGCGTTTGTGTTTTGATCGGGTCGCCATTGGGGGTAAAGAACAGCAAGTCCGTATCTATGGTTTTGATTTTGGTGCGAAAGCCCGCCCTGCCGTACAAGTGCATATTCCGCTCGTTGGCTTCATTTACCGCGAGGGTCAGCTTTTCAAACCCATTTCGCTTTGCATACGCCATCACGGTATGCAGCATTTTGGTGCCAACTCCTTTATTTTGCCACAGTCTTTTCACTTCAAAATTACACAAATAGGCCACGCGCTGCCCATCGGCCACCTGCAGGTCTTTAAGCTTTACAACCAAATACGCCTTGCCGATGAACAACTTGTGATAAAACGCAAAAAACGGTATAAGCGTTCCGTTTTTGACCAAGTTTTCAAACTCGGTCTTTACATATTTTGAGTCCGTATAATGCTTTAGAAACACATCTAAAGTGGGAACAACAATCTGCGTCTGCTCCGCTATAGATTTTCTCAGCATAAAAAGCCCTCTAGCGCTCCCAACAGAGTGCCTCCCCATATTCTTTGCTATTTTCTTTTTACAGTGCAGCGATGAGCGCTTCCATTTGGTCCATTTTGCGCTCCATGTCCGCCACCAGGGCAAACTGGTTGCGGGCGCGCACCAGGTTATGCTCCGGGTAAGCGGTCTTAAAGTAGGTGTCGCCGTTCAGGTAATCGGTCAAAAAAGCGCATACCGCACTCAAAGGTCATCAACTTGGCAGAAAAGGCCAACTGGTCAATCTCCGTTTGGGTCAGGCTCTCCCCCGCCTGGGACAAAAACCCCTTGGCATAGGCGCCGAAATACTCCAGATCCAAACTCACCTTGGACAGGTCCGCCTCGTCCTCGGCAGCGGTATTGGCGCCAAAGCGAATTGAGTCGCCAAAATCATAATGGGCAAGACCCGGCATGACCGTGTCCAGGTCGATCACACAAATGGCCTCGCCGGCGGTGGCGTCAAACAGCACATTATTCAGCTTGGTGTCATTATGGGTCACCCGCAGGGGCAACTGACCGGCAGCCGCCAGGTCGCTAAGCCGATGGGTGTCCGCCTTGCGGTCCTTTACGAACTGAATTTCCGCCTGCACAGCGGTGGCACGACCGGCCTTGTCGGCTTTTACCGCCGGGAGAAACTCGTTCTCATACCGCCACAGGGTGTTATGGAAATTCGGAATGGTCTCATACAGAGTCTCAGCCGGAAAATCCGCCAGCAGGTGCTGGAACCGGCCGAATGCCTCACCGCTCTTTTGGAACAGAGCTGCGCTCTCCACCGCGTCATAGCTGATAGAGTCCTTTACAAACACATAGGCGCGGAAGTAGTCCCCATCCGGTGCAGTGTAATACTGGGCACCATCCTTGGTCTTGATAAAGTGCAGGGTCTCCCGGTCCGGGTCGCCGCCGGCAGCCCGAATCTTCTCCTGCAAAAAGGAAGTGACTGCAAACACATTCTGCATCAGCCGGTCAATGTCACGAAATACATTGTGATTGACTTTCTGCAGCACATAGCGCTGCTGACCGCCCTCCGGCAGATCGGTGGTAATGATATAGGTTGTATTGATATGGCCGTTGCCAAAGGCCCGGCAATCCGCCGTCTTGCCTGAAAATCAAGCGGTCGATCACCTGCTGAATACTCTCCATACAAGGGTCCTCCCTTATTCTTGCGCATACGCTCAAAATGTCCTTTTATTTTACACTATTATGCCATCTTTTCAACACCTAAAATAAAAGACCGTACCAACTATGCCAGTCGATACGGTCTTACTTTGTATAAATTTTGACTTACTCTCGGCGCAGCGCCTCAATAGGCGACAGCTTAGCAGCCTTGCGGGCCGGGTAAATGCCGAAAAACAGCCCAACACCGCTGGAGAATGCCAGTGCCAGCAGGATCACCCACCAAGTGATCTTGGGGGTAATATTGATAACGGCACAGGCCGCATACGCGCCTGCAATGCCCAATACCAGGCCAATGATACCGCCGATCAAGCACAGAATCACCGATTCGGTTAGAAACTGCAAGGTGATCACCTTGGTCTTGCGCCCAAGGACTTTCGTATGCCGATCTCCCGCGTTCGCTCGGTTACGGACACCAGCATAATGTTCATCACGCCGATACCGCCAACGATTAGGGAAATCGCACCTACACAGGCAATAAATGCGGTCAGCACCTGCATAACAATATCTACGATTTGAATATAGGTGGCCATATTCTGGGCAATATACATATTCTTGGCAAAATTGCCGTGAGCCGCCTTTAAGTAGTTGACGGTGGCATTACCTACGGCGTCATTGTCTGCACCGTCCTGGGCGATCACGAAAATGGAGCTCAGGTTGGAGTTGGCGCCGGTGATCTGGGTCAGTGTGGTACAGGGCATAAACAGGGCGATCACCGGAGAGTCCTCGTTCTGCTGAAACATAGTTGACAGAGAGGAACTGCCGCCGGCGGACTGAGCAATCTGGTCAATATTGGCCACACCCACTACCTTGACCTTCATGGACTTACCGCTGGAGGACACCGTCACATACTCGCCGGTCACATCTTCATACCCAAATACACTTTGAGCACTGTTAATACCGATCACGGCAATAGGCGAATTGGCGCTATACTCCTCATCGGTAAAGAAACCGACCGTAGGTACAGCCTTCGGTCAAGGCGTACTGAATATCACTGTTTACGCCTACCAGCATGGCGGTAGCTTCCTTGGCCTGGGAGTCAATGGTGGCCTTACCAAAGCCCATCAGCATAGGCGAGCAGCGATCTACGCCGTTTACACGGCTTTTAATATTCTCTACATCCTTCAAGGTAATGTAGTCGTTGTCCGTAGCCTGGGTGGTATCCACCGAGACCATCACGGCGTTGGAGCCCATATCCTCGATTAAAGAGACAATATAGTCCCGGGCACCGGTACCGCTCCCACAATCATGATCACAGAGCTGATACCGATAATGATACCCAACATCGTCAGGAGCGAGCGCATCCAGTTCGCCTTTATGGCTTTGACAGCGATTTTAAAGCTTTCTGAAATGTTCACAAAAAGTGCTCCTTATTTCGTTGTACTCAGTTTGTCAACCACCTTAACCTTAAAGGAATCTTCCTTATAGGTAGTGGATGGTGCGGCAACGATCTTGTCCCCGGCTTTCAGGCCGTCGGTTACCTGGTATGCGCTGTCCGACATGGCGCCGGTGGTAATGGCGGTCTTGGTGACCGTCTTTTCCTCCTCGTTGTAGAGGTATACATAGGTGCCGGTCTTATCCAGCACAATCGAGCCGGTGGGCACAGTCACAACGCCCAGGTACTCGCCGGTGCTAATCACCACATTGGCTTCAAAACCGATGATAATGTTCTCGTCCGGGTGTTTCACTTCTACCGTACACTCCACGCCTGCACCGGAGCTGGTTAGGCTGGACAGACCGCTGATACCGGCCATGGAACCTACATTGTCCAAGATGGAGCCGGCAGATCCGCCGGTGGCGGTAGGCGCCTTGGCAGTCACTTCGCCCTCATACTTACCGTAAGCGGTGGTAATGGTGCAGGGCATACCCACCTTCACCCGATGGTTATCGTACTCACTCAGGCTGATGGTCACAACCATGGTGTTCATATTCTCCAGCACAATACCGTCATTGACCAGAGAAGTCTGCTCTCCCGCCACCAATCGCAGGTGGTGATGGTACCGTCAAAAGAAGCGGTCCACCGGCCTGCAAATCCTTGTTTGCGTCCTGCAAGCGGTCAGGCACTCTCTGCACCCTCCATTACGCTCTTTTGTGCGCTGACAGCGGTGTCGGAAGCCTCTACCGCATACATTTTGGACTGGGCATACAGGGCAGCCAATTGCAGCTGCTTGGTGGTCAACTGTACATCCGTCGTACTGGTCAGGTCTTTTGCAACGCTCTTCCAGTCAATTTCCTTTACAGCCTGGGCAATACTCTTTGCCAGCACATCGCCCATCACTTTCAGATTGTCCTCGTTAATCAATCCGTCGCTGATGGCGTCACGAATGGCCTTTTCCACTGCGTTGGCGATGGCGTTGCCATCGGTAATACTTTTATCCAACGCCTTACTGATGGCGTCCGCTGTGGTCTTCATGATCTGCATCATGGTATCCACATCATTGGTCATATCGCGAATATTATCGGCAATCTCGGCCAAAGTATCGGACAGATCCTTGAGCGCACCGGTGGTGCTGGTCTTCTCAAACTGCGCAATATACTGCACATTACCACGCACCTGAACCGTCACCTGCTTGGAGGACTTCAATTTGGTGCCGTTGGCATCGTACCAACCGGAGAAGCTGTAATCCTTGACAGGAACAGCCTTGATCACCACATCTGCACCCTCGTCATACTTACCTGCACTGGTAGAACCGGCGGTATTATTACCCACCTGCACGGTACCGTAGCTCTCCTGGCCGGCCAGCACCGTTGCCTTTACCGTATAGGTAGCGGCCTTAGCGGTGGTTTCTTTGGTGGTAGTCACCCGTGTTGTGGGAACTGTGGTCGGCAGCGTGGTGCGGTGCTTTTTCGTTGTGGTCTTCTTCTTTGAGGTAGTGGTATTGGCACGCTTTTGCAGCTTGGCAATCTGCTTTTCCAGCGTGTTGATCTGCTTATTGACCGCGGCCAAATTCGACTTAGCGGCAGTCTGATTGCTGCGAGCGGTGTTGTACGCCTTCTTAGCGTCCGTATAAGTCCCCTGCAATTTGGAAATCTGGGCGTCCACATTAGAGGTATCAAAGGTAGCCAGTTTGTCGCCCTCTTTGACCTTGTCGCCCTTTTGGACAAACACTTCTTTTACAGTCGCCACAGTGCCGACCTTGTATGTACGGCTGGCGCCTGCGGTCACATCGCCGGTAGCGCTGACCGTCTCGTAAATATCGCCGGTAGAGATGGTGTGCAGGGTCACCTGCTCGCCGCCGTTGACCTTGCGCACAATAACGATACTGGTCACGATAATGGCGATCACCAACACAATGGCGATGGGAACAATAATTCGTTTTTTGCTCTTTTTAACAGTTGCCATAATTTCGCCTCTTCGATTAAAAATTATACAAAGTGTGTAACGTGTCTATTATATCACAGGCTGTATAATTGTCAATAACAAATTGTAAAGTTCATAGCCTATTCACATTTGCCGGCAGCCAATGCGCGGGCTCCAATGTCTTTTCTGTAATGCACACCGTCAAAGTGCACTTCCCGTGCAGCGGCATAGGCGGTATCCAGCGCCGCCTGCAAATTGTCACCCAAGGCGGTAATGCCCAGCACGCGCCCGCCGGCAGTCACCAGCTTGCCTTCCTTTTGCGCTGTACCGGCATGGTACACGGTAACTCCCGCTCGCTGCCCATCGGTCAGACCGGTGATCTCCAGCCCCTTGGGGTAAGACTTGGGATAACCGCCGCTGGCCAAAATTACACAGGCGCAGGCTTTATCACTCCACCGAATGTCCAGCTGCGCCAGCGTACCGGCGTTAATGGCGTCAAAAATATCCATAATATCCGTTTCCAGCCGTGGCAGCACCACCTGGGTCTCCGGATCGCCGAAACGGCAGTTGTATTCAATCACCTTGGGGCCCTTGGGAGTAAGCATCAAACCAAAGTAGAGGCAGCCTTGGAAGGTGCGCCCTTCGGCATTCATAGCCGCAATGGTGGGCAGGAAGATGGTGTCCATACATTGCTGTGCCACCGCTTCCGTATAGTACGGGTTGGGGGACACGGTGCCCATACCGCCGGTATTCAGCCCCTTGTCGCCGTCCAGTGCTCGCTTGTGATCCATGGAGGACACCATAGGCCGCACGCACTTGCCGTCGGTAAAGGCCAGCACAGACACTTCCGGCCCGGTAAGGAACTCCTCCACCACAATATGATTGCCGGAGGCACCGAATACCTTGTCCTCCATAATTTCCTTAACACCGGCCACCGCTTCTTCCAAAGTTTCCGGAATCAGCACGCCCTTGCCCAAAGCCAGACCGTCTGCCTTAATGACAGTGGGGAATTCGTTTTTCTCCGTAATATATTCAATGGCCGCCCGAGGATCGTCAAATACCCGATATTCGGCGGTGGGAATGTGGTACTTTTGCATCAGATCCTTGGAGAATACCTTGGAGCCTTCAATGATAGCCGCGTTGGCTCGGGGGCCAAAAGTGGCAAAGCCCGCCGCGTTCAGGGCATCTACCATACCGGCCACCAGCGGATCGTCCGGGGCCACGACCACCAGGTCTGCCTGAATCTCCTTTGCCAGCGCCACGACGCCGTCTATATCCATCGCCGCCACATTGTGGCACACTGCATCATAGGCAATGCCCCCATTGCCCGGGCAACAATGCACACTGTCCACTCTGGGTGACTCTTTGATCTTGCGCACCAATGCGTGCTCGCGGCCACCGCCGCCTACCACCAAAAACCGTCATATTCTTTGACCTCCAAAAAAAGACTTTTTAGGAGAACTGCCGTTTTGCCGCCAATTCTCCTGTATTTTCTGTATTTTATTTGTTTTATTGATAATCCGACTCTCTGCCTTACCGCTCTCCAAATCAATAAAACGGGTAAAGAGGGAAACTTTGTTGTCCTCGTTCAGGCTGTCCCAAATCATTTGCGTAAAGCTGTCCAGGTCGCCGTCCATCTCCACCGGCACCGGCTCGCCCTCAAAGGACGGGATCGGATTGCCGTCGCCCTTGTAGGTGTGGATCAAATGGCCCAGACCGGGCACCGCTGCATACTCAAAGAAGAAACGCAGGCAGGAGTCGCCCCGACCCATATTGGACTTTAAGATGGACAGGTTGTAGTCGCCGTTTGGCTTGACAACGCCACTGATTCTGGGGGTGTAGTTGGGCGCGTCCGGCTCAAACTCCCGGGTAAGCAGCGCATGGCGATAGCACTTGCCCTTTGCCATAAAGTCATAGATGGTATCCGTCTGGTCACCGTTGGTGACAATGGTCTTGCCGTCCAAGCACAGCACCGGGTTGTAAATGATTAAAGACGGATCCTCCATCTTGCTCTCATCAAAAGCCTTGGTGCGAATGCCGCCACGGTCGTTCTCCTCAAACACACGGTTGCGGGAATTGATGCTGCGCCCCATAATAAATAGGCGATCATTGCCGTTTTTCCGTCCTTGCTGCGGCCCAACACGATCCCACGGCCGGGATAGCTGTTGCCGGACAGCAGGGTTGAAAGCTGTTGTATCTCCATAATGTACCTCAATCTAAAATACGGGTCTTGTTGCCCGTAATCTGAATTTTATCTTGGCAAAAGAGTGCCACCGCCTGAGGCAGCAGCTGCCATTCGCACTGCTCCATCACCCGTCGCTGCAAAACCTCCGGGGTATCCCCCTCCAGCACCGGCACCGCCTTTTGGGCGATGATGGGACCGGCGTCGCAGTCGGCAGTCACAAAGTGCACCGTAGCGCCGGTCAGCTTGACTCCGCTTTGCAGCACCGCCTCATGCACATGGAGCCCATAATAGCCCTTGCCGCAAAAAGATGGAATCAACGCCGGGTGAATGTTCATCATTTTGCCGGGAAAAGCGTCTACCACCTGTTCATCGAGAATGGTCAGGAACCCGGCATACACCACCAGATCCGCCTGCTCCGCCAGCAGCAGGTCCCGCATGGCAGCAGAATAAGCATGTGCATCCGGATACGCCTTGCGCTCCAAAACCTTACCGGGAATACCGTGGGCCGCAGCTCGCTCCAGCGCATACACGCCGGGCTTGGAAGCGATCACACAGGTAATTTGCCCACCGGGGATCTCTCCCCTGTCTTGGGCGTCCAGCAAAGCCTGCAAATTGGTGCCCCCACCGGAAACTAACACGACAATGCGCTTCATACCAGCTCCACGCCTTTCTCGCCGGACTTGATCTGGCCAATGATTGCAGCCTGCTCCCCTGCCTGTTGCAGGATCCGCACGGCCTCGTCCGCCTTCGTGGCGTCTACGGCAATCACCAAACCGGTGCCCATATTGAAGGTATTATACATATCCCGCTCCGGAATGTTGCCTTCTTTGGCGATCAGGTCAAAAATAGGCTTCTTAAAGCATTTATCTTTCTCAATCACTGCGGTGAAACCATCTTGCAGCATACGGGGCACATTCTCATAGAAGCCGCCGCCGGTAATGTGGCTGATGGCGTGCACCCGCACGCTGTCCATCAGTGCCAGCAGGGGCTTTACATAAATGCGGGTGGGCGTCAGCAGCTCCTCACCCAGGCTCTTGCCCAGCTCCGGCACCTGCACATGCAGCCGCTGAGAAGAAATGTTAAACACCTTGCGCACCAAAGAGAAGCCATTAGAATGTACGCCGGAGGAGGCCACGCCGATAAGCGCGTCTCCGGCTTGCAGCTCCTCACCGCTGACCAACTTGCTCTTTTCGCCAACGCCAACAGAGAACCCGGCCAGGTCATACTCATCCTCCGGATAAAAGCCGGGCATCTCCGCGGTCTCGCCGCCAACCAGAGCGCAGCCGGCCTGCACACAGCCCTCAGCCACACCGGCCACGATCTGCTCAATCTTCTCCGGGAAGTTTTTGCCGCAGGCAATATAATCCAGGAAGAACAGGGGCTTGGCACCGGAGCAAGCCACATCGTTGACGCACATAGCCACACAGTCGATACCTACGGTATCGTGCTTATCCATTAAAAAGGCGATCTTCAGCTTGGTGCCTACACCGTCTGTACCGCTGACCAGCACCGGCTCTTTATAGTCGTTCACCGGCAGTTGAAACATACCGCCAAAGCCGCCGATCCCACCCAGCACGCCGGGCACGGTGGTGCGCTTTACATGGGCCTTGATCCGCTCCACAGACTCATAACCGGCGGTCACATCTACACCGGCTGCCGCATAGCTTGCACTAAAACTCTTTTCCATACTCAGATCTCCTCCAGTTTCTTTTGCAGGTCTGTATCTTTTTTGGCGCACGGCAGCGGCCATATCTGCCCGCATTTGCACCAGTTTGTCCATTAAGTCGTCATTGCCCACAGCCAGGATCTCCGCGGCCAGCAGCGCTGCGTTCTTAGCCGCATTGACCCCAACGGTAGCCACCGGAATACCCGGGGGCATCATCACCGTAGCCAGCATGGCGTCCATACCGTCCAGCACCTTGGCGCTGCACGGAATGCCAATCACCGGCAGCGTGGTGGAAGCGGCCAACACGCCGCCCAGGTGCGCCGCCATACCGGCGGCTGCCAGGATCACGCCAAAGCCGTTCTCCCGGGCACTCTCTGCAAAGGCCATAGCCTCCTTGGGGGTACGGTGGGCGCTCATTACATGCACCTCGGTCTCAATGCTCAGCTCCCGCAGCTGCTTAATGGCCGGTGCCACCACCGGCAGATCGCTGTCCGAGCCCATAATGACTGCAACTTTTTTCATAAAACTGTCCTCCGTTTGCGGTGACGCACCGGGCGCGGCACCGGGTATGGCAAGTGTTTTTTCGTTTATATTACGGCTATTATACGCTATATGCGGTGCTTTTTCAATAGAAAAATACAAAAACCAACCCGTGATTCCACAGGTTGGTTTTCTCTGTTAATCGTAAATGCTTTCGTCCAGCTTACCGGCACCGATAAAACCGGCAGCGCCGTCCATATCCGCAGCGGTAATTCGCCCGTCTCCGTTAAAATCCAGCAACCGCTCATACGCGCCCTCGCCCCGGTCAATGGCGGCTGCGTACTGCTGTAAAGTCACCAGATCCCGGGCGTTCACATACCCATCTCCGGTCAAATCATAGGCCATCACCGGCACATCGCCCAAGTCTACGCTCTGTGTAGTGACCGTTACCTGCACCTGGCGGCATAAGTAAAAATCCGCCCCCACGGTCAAGGTATAAGTACCCGGCGCCACAGCAATGGAAAATGTGCCGTCCTCGCCGGTTTGCAGGCTCTCATCGCCCAACTCTATCGTCGTGCCCACCAGCAGATAATTGTGGGGGTGACTGCCGTCCGTGCTCTCCATTGCCACCGCACGCCCGGTAACAGTGTAGCTAAGCGCCGGTTGATAATTCCCATCATAGCTGCTGCCGCAGCGCCGGCAGGTGTAGCGGGTGTAGCCCTCCTCCGTTGTCGTCGGCGGGATCACCACGGCGGTATAATCGTGCCCCAACGCCGGGGTACTGACGGTGTCGGACAAATGCGCTCTGCACCGGGTGCAATAATCATAAGTATAACCCGGCAGGTGCATGTGGGCTCAACTCGGTGGGTGGCAGGCGCCGTATGCCCCAGCTTTGCAATAGGGGTGGCATAGCTGTCACCGCAAGTGCAGGTGTAAAGGATTTGGCCGTCTGCCACGCAAGTGGGTTCTGTGCGTTGGGCGGTGTACACATGGGTGTGTACTTGCACCGGCACAGCAGCCGTTTGGTCACCCCAGGTCAGAGTGGCGGTGTATGTACCCTCTGTCCAGTGATGGGCAACTTGATCGTCCGTCAAAGAAAAGACATGGCCGTTATAGTTTTCCTCTGTCAGCGGCAGGGTTACCTGATCGCCGGTATCATAAGTGATGGTAATTTGCAACCGATCGGTAAAGGCGTCAGGTCAAAGTAAGCATAGGCCTGCCCATCGCTGTCCGTGCGCGCCGTGCTATCCACACCGGTGACCAGCACCTGATCTGCCGGGAATGCGGCAGAAAAGCCGATCACTTTACCCGGATACAGATACGCCGTGTATGCCCCCAGGCTGTGGTTATTGGTCACCTGAAAATAATAGGTCTCCCCTGCCTGCAAAGTACAGGTGAGATCAAAATTCAGGTCATAAAGGGAACGGTCGTCGCTGGCTTGCCCCAGGTCCGCCTTGCTGCCGTCGCATAGGCGCACCACCGTGTCCACACTGCCCATGGAGTAAAATGGTAAGTACCGGTAGCAGTAGGGGTATAGCGATACCAATCTGTACCGCTGTAGGATTGAAATGTGTTGCCAAAGGTGGCGCCTTGGGTCAGCTCCAGCGCCGGATCAAAGGTAATCTGTGCCGCTGCGTCCGCATAATACTGGGCAGTGGTGCCGGTCAGTCCCCGCAGGGTAAAGGCAGTCATGGGGCGGCCGTCCTCGTCCTGGTGACCCAACCGCGTACTGACCAAAGCCGGTGCCCACCGGGAACTGTGCAGCGGTCAGCGCTTGCAGTCAATAAAGGCACAGGCGCCCAGCTGCAAACTGCCGGCCATATTGTCAAACTGAATATCCGTCAGCCCGGAGCAAGCGGCAAAGGCATAGCTGCCAATGCCCGTGACCCCGGCAGGAATTCGTATCGACTGCAAGGCTGCGACATGGAAAAAGGTGTTACTGCCAATGGTTCTCAAGCTCTCCGGCAACTGCACATCCGTAACAGCCGTCAACTGGCGAAGCAGATTGTCTCCCAGGTCGGTAATGCCCTCCTCCACTTGCACCGTGCGGATTTGGCTGCGGTGGGCGGCAAATGGCGGCAGACTCTCCGGGGTGTAATCCGGCGTAGCACCGGTGCCGGTAAGGGTCAAGGTTCCGGTACTCTCCTCAAACACATAATCCACCTGACTATCACCTAAAGTCCCCTGCTCCCCGGCAAAGGCAAAAAAGATGGCATCCCAACAAAATACAGTTGCCAGCAGGAAACAAAAGATCACACTGTACTTTTTCATCAGGATACCACCTCACATATTCTGTTGTCATTATACCATAAGCCTGCCGCCGGTGCAACCGTCAGTCCGCCAGCACCTTACGCAGCAGCTTGCGCACCTTTTGCAACCGGGTACGCACCGCAGAGCCGGAAATACCCAGTGCCAGACCGATCTCTTTACTGCCATAGCCCTGGCGCCGCATAGCGAGCAAAATCTGATCCTCTCGCCCCAGCATACCCAGCACCTGCGCCCACTCTACCATGGTGATGGGATCCTCCCGATCCGGCAGGTCAAAGTCCTCCGGTATTGCCACGCACACCGCCCGGGCAGCAATGGATCGGTAGTGGTCGGCGCACACGCTGCGGGCAATGGACAGCAGCAGGCTTTTGTCCGACTTGGGGAAAGCAGCCGCCGCCAGCAGCCACTGCCAATACTGCATAAAGGTCTGCTGGGTCAGCTCCTCGGCCAAATCAGCAGGCACACGGCCGCGAATCCAACGCAGCACCGCAGCATAAGATCCAGCATAAACAGCATTAAAGTGCTCATACTTTGTACTTTTTTCGGAATGCTTCATACGCTTCTTCGTCCATGACCATATTGCCTACTATGCTATTGGCCTGCACCGCGCCCAGCATCGGCTTGGGACATACGGCAACTGCACCTACGATAAACAACAGGTGCTTATCCGTGATCATCTCCGGGGTCACATCCGGCGCAAAAAACAGGCTGCTGCCCACCACGATCACCGCGCCGTCCTCCAACCGGGACAGCAAATCTGCACCTGCCCGCAGCTCTGCGGAGAACTGGTGCAAATGGTCCAGATCCCGATCCAATTCCCGGAACATACCGTTCAGGTTCTCAATCACCAGGCCGGTGCCCTGCTCTGCAACGCCTATACCGCTCAGAAAGACCCGGGCGTGCTTTTCCCCGGCAGCCCGTCGAAAGACGGTCATACCGTTACAAAGGCAAATGGCGCCCTCCGGCAGCGTAGACCCCAGCACATTCAGCCCGTTATACTGGGCCACTTTGTCCATCGGCGCAAACACCTCCTGCGCAATGGCCCCCTTGGTTATATCCGCATAAGCCTCTGCGAATGCCGGCGAAGGATTCTCCGGCAGCAAGATGGTGCTTACCGCTTGAATAGAGCTGATCTTGCGCAGCGCCTGGGGCGTATAGTTGCGCAGATCTAATACGGACACGGCCTCAATTTTCTTTTTACCGAACATCGTACATTTCCTTTCTGCCGATTTAAGCGTTTCTCATTGTGTGTACACTCTATAAGACGGCTGCCGGGGGCAAAGTGTCTGCACACTTTGGTCATTTTATAATAAACGCCACGATAAACGCCACGATCATGAAAAAAGGCGTATGTACCGGAGTACATACGCCTATAACCGTCATAATGACCTGCGCTTATACAAGCTCGATGATGCACATCTCAGCTGCGTCGCCGCGACGGGGGCCAGTCTTTACAATGCGGGTGTAACCGCCGTTTCTGTCCTCGTACTTGGGCGCGATCTCATCAAACAACTTCTTTACAACATCTTCCTTGGTAACATAGGAAAGCACCTGTCTTTTGGAAGCCAAAGTGTTCTTCTTGCCGAGAGTGATCATCTTCTCAGCCATAGCGCGAACTTCTTTCGCTCTGGTAACGGTAGTTTCAATCTTGCCGTTTTCTAAAAGAAAAGTAACCATACCTCTGAGCATTGCTTTTCTGTGGTCAGTAGGTCTGCCCAATTTTCTGGAACCTGGCATTGAAATTCCCTCCTTTAATCCTCATCGTGACTCAGGCTGAAGCCCAGGGATTGCAGCTTGGCAACCACCTCGTCCAGGGACTTGCGACCCAGGTTTCTAACCTTCATCATATCTTCTTCGAGTTTTGCTGATCAAATCCTCTCTGTGTTAATGCCTGCTCGCTTGAGACAGTTGAAAGAGCGCACGGACAGATCCAGTTCCTCAATGGTCATCTCCAGAACCTTCTCCTTACCGTCGTCGTCCTTCTCCACCATAATATCCTGGTTGCCGATCTCCTCAGAGAGATCCACAAACAGCATCAGGTGGTCGTTGAGAATCTTAGCAGCCAAAGAAGCGGCCTCGTCAGCCGGAATGGTGCCGTCCGTCTCAACATCAAGAATCAGTTTATCAAGGTCTGTCTGCTGACCTACACGGGTGTTCTCTACGGTGTAATTCACCTTGAGCACCGGGGTGTAGATAGAGTCGATTGCAATGGTGCCGATGGGTAAATCCATCAGCTGCTTGTTGCGGTCACAGGGCACATAGCCGCGGCCGCTGTCTGCCGTCAGCTCCATAGATACGCTGGCGCCGGCGTCCAGATAAGCAATGTGCAGCTCGGGATTCAGGATCTCTACATCTGCGTCATGAATAATATCGCCCGCAGTGATCTCGCCTTCTCCGCTAGCCTCAATGTGCAGCATCTTCGGCTGCTCATCGTGAATCTTCAGGATAACGTTCTTGAGATTCAAAACGATCTCCGTCACATCTTCCTTTACATGCGGAATGGTAGAAAACTCGTGCAGCACACCATCAATCTTCACGGAAGTGATGGCATAGCCGGGCAGAGAGGAGAGCAGTACTCTCCGCATACCGTTGCCCAGAGTTGCGCCGAAACCTCTTTCCAGAGGTTCCACCACAAACTTACCTACGCTTCTGCTTCCCTGAGTAGATAAATCTACAATCTCGACTTTCGGCTTATCAATTTCAATCATTTTAAAGCCTCCTATTTTGATTTTAACAGCTAAATAACAGAATGATCAACTATTATCTAGAATAGAACTCAACGATCAAGTGCTCTTCAACAGGATAATCAATGTCTTCACGGGTGGGCAGAGCCACAACCTTAGCGGTCAGCTTCTCTGCGTCAACCTCCAGCCACTTGGGGCGTTGCCATAAACGCCCTCTTCCTTCACGAGCTTAAATCTGCCGTTCTCCTTGCTCTTATCCACCACAGCGATCACATCGCCGGCCTTCACAAGGTAGGAGGGAATGTTGACCTTTTTGCCGTTCACGGTGAAGTGACCGTGAGAAACAGCCTGGCGAGCCTCACGACGGGTCTTGCAAAAACCGGTGCGGAAAGCCACATTGTCCAAACGAGTCTCTACCATGGTCAGCAGCACAGCACCGGTCTGGCCGGGAGCCTTAGCTGCCTTCTCATAGTAAGAATGGAACTGCTTCTCCAGAATGCCGTAGATGAACTTCACTTTCTGCTTTTCCTGCAGCTGCATAGCATACTCGCTCTTCTTGCGGCGATTCTTGGTATAAGAATTTCTGAATGTATCCTTATTTGTATAGCCCATAACAGCCGGAGAAAATGCCGAGTGCTTTGCAGCGCTTTGCGATGGGCTCTGAATTCTTTGCCATATCTTCTACACCTCCGTTAGATTATACACGACGTCTCTTAGGCGGACGGCAGCCGTTGTGCGGAATGGGGGTAACATCCTTAATCAGGGTTACATCCAGACCGGCAGTCTGAAGTGCGCGGATGGCAGCTTCACGGCCGGAGCCGGGGCCTTTAACGAAAACTTCCACCGTCTTCATACCATGCTCCATAGCAGCCTTAGCAGCAACCTCGGCAGCAGTCTGTGCAGCAAAGGGAGTAGACTTCTTGGAACCACGGAAACCCATTTCGCCGGCAGACGCCCAAGAACGGCATTGCCCTGCGTGTCCGTGATGGTTACGATGGTGTTGTTGAAGGTTGACTGAATATGGGCAGCACCACGTTCAATATTCTTCTTCTCGCGGCGTTTGCGAGAGCCAGTGGTCTTTTTTGTAGCCATACTACGAATATCCTCCTACGCTTATTTTCTTCTTGTTTGCTATGGTCTTCTTGGGACCTTTGCGGGTGCGGGCGTTGTTCTTGGAGGTCTGTCCTCTTACAGGCAGGCCCTGACGATGGCGCATACCGCGATAGCAGTTAATTTCAATGAGTCTCTTAATGTCAAATGCTCTGTCTCTGCGCAGATCACCTTCAACATTCAGGTTCTTCTCAATGTAATCACGAATTTTGGAAACCTGATCCTCGGTAAGATCTCTGCAACGAGTATCGGGATCAATTCCGGTTGCCTCTACGATCTGAGTAGCAGTGGTACGGCCGATACCATAGATGTAAGTAAGGCCGATCTCAACTCTCTTGTCGTTGGGCAAGTCAAACACCAGAAATACGTGCCATATTGTTTTACCTCCGAATTATTGC
>ENA-OQBU01000146-OQBU01000146.1-human-gut-metagenome-genome-assembly--contig:-NODE-146-length-19428-cov-4.810528_pt1 | contig 19428 bp, 26 predicted proteins | sample MGYA00242492_ERZ504566 | MGnify/ENA primary metagenome ERZ504566 (study PRJEB26092, sample SAMD00036261) | human gut metagenome | host: Homo sapiens | study: EMG produced TPA metagenomics assembly of...
GCAGATGGGCGTTGACGCCCATCTGCTGCCCACGCCCATGATGAACATCCTCAACGGCGGCGTGCATGCCGACAATAACGTCGACTTCCAGGAGTTCATGATCATGCCGGTGGGCGCCCGAGCTTGCCGAGGGCCTGCGTTGGTGCGCCGAGGTCTACCACACCCTCAAGGGCGTGCTGCACGAGGCCGGCCTGGGCGGCGGCGTGGGCGACGAGGGCGGCTTTGCGCCCAACCTTAAGACCAATGCCGAGCCGTTCGAGTATATTACCAAGGCCGTCGAGAAGGCTGGCTTTAAGCCCGGCGTCGACTTCATGTACGCCATGGACCCGGCCTCGACCGAGTTCTACAACGCCGAGACCGGCATGTACGAGCTCAAGGGCGAGGGTGTGGAGTACACGAGTGCCCAGATGGTTGATTACTGGGAGAAGCTCGTCGACACCTACCCCATCATCTCCATCGAGGATGGCATGGCCGAGGAGGACTGGGACGGCTGGGTCGAGCTTACCCGTCGCATTGGCAACAAGGTGCAGCTGGTGGGCGACGACCTGTTCGTCACCAACACCGAGCGCCTCAAGAAGGGCATCGAGCTGGGTGCCGCCAACGCGATCCTGGTCAAGGTCAACCAGATCGGTACGCTCACCGAGTCGCTCGAGGCCATCGAGACCGCCAAGGAGGCCGGTTACGCCTGCATCGTGAGCCACCGCTCCGGCGAGACCGAGGATTCCACGATTGCCGACCTGGTCGTGGGCGTCAATGCCGGCCAGATCAAGTCGGGCGCCCCGTGCCGCAGCGACCGTATCGCCAAGTACAACCAGCTCATCCGCATCGAGGACGAGCTCGAGGGCAGCGCGCGCTACGCCGGCAATGCCGCGTTCTATAACATTCGCTAGATAGACGAGCCTGGTGGGGAGGGGATGGACTCGGCTTCGCCCCGCTCCAGCTAGACGCTACAGAGTTCTGTCGGGCGCTGGGCCATATGGCTCAGCGCCTTTTTTATGTCGAGCAAAGGCTGGCGAAGGCGGTGCGGGCGCTCGTGCTATAACTAAAGGACTTAGCGCAAACAAACCTCAACCGCACAAGGCGCACATGGATCAGATTTACGACAACAGGTACTATTCCGCCGCATCGCGCGAGCCGTCGCCTCGCCGCGCACGTACGGTGCAGCTCGGCGGTTCCGACTACGCCGGCGCCGACCGCTCCACGCAGCGCCCGACAAGTACCTCGCGCCCCAATGCTCAAGTGAATACTTCGACAGATGGACCAGTACGTCCGACACGTTCGCCGCATTCGTCGCGTCCCTCGGCCCAGACGCACGACAAATCGAGCAGACCTTCGAGCCGTCTTTCGGGCTCGGACTTTATGCGCTACGCCAACGACAATGCGGTGGTCAAGGCGATCTATGACTTTACGCATGGCTCTCTGCGTCCGCTGTTTATCGGCATCGTTGTGGCGCTGGCGCTCGTGAGCCTGTATTTCCCCGTGCGCGACCTGTACGTGGCAAAACGCTCGAGCGACATCTTGGCCAAGCAGGTCGAGATTCGCCAGCAATACAACGACGAGATGAAAAAAGACACTGACAAGTGGTTTTCGGAAGAGGGCATTAAGGATTCGGCACGGGACCTGGGCATGGTGATGCCCGGCGAGAAGAGGATTGAAGTGCAAGGTCTGGACGAGGATTCGGATTCGTCGTCGAGCAAAAAGTCCTCAAACGCCAAGAATGCCAGCGAAGTGGCCAAGGAGATCGAAGAGGTCGGCAAGGACGCACCGTGGTACATCCAGGCGCTCGACATGCTGTTTGGGTTTAACGGCGTCGAGGGTCAGACGGTCGTGTCCAACGGCAAATAGCGCCCGGAGGGGAGCCCGCAATGACAAATTGCAAACGCTATAAGGTGGCCGCGATCGACCTGGGAACGGTGTCGTCGCGAGTGGTGTTGGCCCAGGTCGAGGGCGGAGCGATTGTGGAATCGTCCAAGCATACCGAGATTACCGACCTGGGCGAGGGCGTGGACGCGACGGGCCGCTTTTGCGAGGCGGCCGTTGAGCGCGTGCTCGCTGCGTGCCGCATGTTTGTGGTTGAGGCCCGTGCCTTTGGGGCCGCGTGCGTCTGCACCACGTGCACGAGCGCCGCGCGCGATGCGTCCAATGCCGCGCTGCTGCTGGACGGCCTGCGCGAGCTGGGGCTCGAGCCGCAGGTGATTCCGGGTGAGGTCGAGGCACGCCTGACGTTTTTTGGCGTGGCGCACGACTTTGCAGGCGAGCGCATCATCGTTGCCGATTCGGGCGGCGGGTCCACGGAGCTCGCGACGGGCGTATACGCTCCGGAGTGCAGCGTCTTTGCGCTGGAGGGAACGCGCTCGCTGGACATCGGTTGCCGTCGCGTGACGGAGCGGTTTTTCTCGGCGCTGCCACCCGCGGATGGCGAGCTTTCAGCCGCCGCTGCGTGGTCGGGCGAGCAGTTCGCCGCCTATTTTGAGGGCCTGCCCAGCGACTTTGAGCATGCAGAGCGCCTGGTCGCCGTGGGCGGCACCGTCACCACGCTCGTGGCACTGGTTCACGAGCTGGAACCGTACGATTCGAGCTTTGTGCACCTATGCGAGCTGTCGCTGGAGCAGGTCTCGGCCGCTATCGAGCGCATGTCTGTGTTGGACGCGGAAGGCATCGCCACGCTACCGGGTGTACAGCCCAAACGCGCGGGCGTGATTCTGGCCGGCGCCGTGGTGATCCGCGAGCTCATGCGTGCCGGCGGCTACAAGACGCTCACCGTAAGCGAGAACAGCCTACTCGCCGGCATGGCCGCCACCATCAACGAGACCCTCGACGGCACAACCCCCACCATCGGCTGGACCCCCAGCCTCAACGCCCTTTAACCATCCCCTCATAAGTTGCGGTGAAATACGGACTAAAATCGCCCTTTCGGGCCCCAAACAGTCCCTATTCCACCCGCAACTCACCATCTGTATCGGCATCCAAAAGAAACGGGCCCGCATCCCCAGGGGACACGGGCCCGTAACCAATACATGGTAGGGGCGGTGGGACTCGAACCCACAATCCTTGCGGCGAGAGATTTTAAGTCTCCTGCGTATGCCAATTCCGCCACGCCCCCGTGAGACTAGAAGTCTAGCACAAGCCGTCCGTTACGCGTTGACGGCCATCGAGTGCTGGCCTGACTTTTCCAAGTACTCGGCAAACTTGGCTTCGTCGCCCTTGTTCTGGTACTGCAGGGCCAGCAGGTACTCCAAGCGGCAGCGCTTGACCGGGTCGTCGCCGACATCCTCGAGCATGCGCTCCAGCTCGGGAATGTCGTTGTGACGCTTGAGGATCATCGTGTCGTACATCAGCTGGCACTCGTGCGCGACCGCCTCGGCCTGACCGCCCTCAAAGCCCTTGATTTCGTGCAGCAACTCCTTGGACTTTTTGCGGTCCTCCTGGCCAACGTAGTAGTTAAAGGCCTTGATCACCAGGTCGACGCGCTGCATCTTGGGCAGGTTGAGTCCCAGCAGCAGGTCGAACATCTCGCCGGCGCGCTCGTGGTCCTCGCGCAGCAGATAGGAGTTCAGACGCAGGTAGTCGCGGTTGTAGCGCGGGTACAGCATGCTGGTGAGTTTGCCGTCGAGCAAACGATCGAACTCGGCCCACTGTTGGCGGCCATCAACTGTTGCAGGCGTTTTAAAACGTAGTGCGTTTTTTTGACGCTAAAGAACACCGACACGGCGATACAGATGATAACGACGGCGGTCCAGAGTGTGCGGGAATCGGGCATGTTAGGATCCTTAGTCGCTCATAAAGCGAGCGGTATGACAACACGTACTAGATGTATTATACGCAGCGCACAAGCAAACTGGCATAAAAGCTCATCGAGGCTGAGTGCCATCGCTCGCTGCGGTACACTTACCTAAAGTAAACCATGAAGGGAGACATTACCTATGAAGAAGATCGTTTTGGCTTGCGGTGCTGGCGCTGCTACTTCCACGCTCGTTGCCCAGAAGGTCGCCACCATGCTCGACGCCAACGGTTACGCCGGCAAGTATGAGATCGTGCAGTGCGCCATCTCCGAGGCCAAGGACGCTTGCGACGAGGGCGCCGACCTGCTGATCGCCACCACCGTTGCCCCCGAGGGCCTCACCTGCCCGTACGTGAGCGGCGTGCCCTTCATGACCGGCATGAACCGCGTCGCTGCCGAGAAGGCCGTTCTCGACGTTATGGCTCAGTAGGCGCTGCCTGTATAAATGAGCAGAACGCCAACCCGGTAGAGCTCTTTGGCATGCGCGTCGCCCACGTGGGCATTACGCCACCGACCCGGCCGATGCCCTGGAGATCGCGGAGCTGTTCTCGACGATGATGGGCCTACCTGTCATCGAGACCCCGGTTTCGTACTTTAACGATTCGCTGATCGAGGTCATGAAGCAGAACGGTCGTGGCACCAAGGGCCACATTGGCTTTGCCGTCAACGACATCGATGCGGCCGAGAAGTGGTTTGCCGAGCGCGGACTCGAGGTCAACGAGGAGTCGCGCGTGCTGCTGCCCGACGGCGGCACCAAACTCGTGTACTTTAAGCGCGAGTTCGCCGCTTCGCCGTGCATCTGTGCCGCGAGTAGCGCACAAGCTGCTATAGCTAGCAAAAAGGGATAGGGCCGCATGGCCTTATCCCTTTATTTATGCCGAGGGGCTTTCTATCGTGGCAGGCGAATCGTAAAGCGGCTGCCGACGCCCTCGACTGAGGTCACACCGATGACGCCGCCGTGGCTGTCGACGATCCACTTGGCGATGGCGAGCCCCAGACCCGAGCCCTGCGCGCCGGCATCGCGTGCGTTGTCGGCGCGGTAGAACCGTTCGAATGCGTGAGCTGCGGATTTCTGGTTCATGCCGATGCCCTCGTCCTCAACACTTATGTCGATCGTGCCCGCGCCCGCATCCGGCGTCACGCCAAACGAGATGGATGTGCCCGCGTCCGAATACTTGGCGGCGTTTTGCACGATCACGCGCAGAGCCTGCTTCACGAGCGCCACGTCGACGGGCGCGTCGCAGCGCGGGTCGCTGGCAAGCAAGGCGTCAAAAGCCAGCCGATACGTGTGCTCGGCATCGATCATCTGTGACTCCTCGCATACCTCGCCGACCAGTGCGGCCAGGTTGGTATTCGCACGCCGCAGGACCGTGCGCCCGGCATCGCCGCGCGCCAAAAACAGCAGCTGCTCCACGAGCTCCTGCATATGCTCGCTTTCGGCCTTGAGGGACGCGATGGATTCCGCCAGCACGTCCGGGTCATCTTTGCCCCAGCGGTCGAGCATGTTTACGTAACCCTGAATCACCGCGATGGGCGTTCGTAGCTCGTGGCTTGCATCGTTGACAAAGCGCATCTGCTGCAGCTTTGCCTCTTGCATCTGGCGCAGCAGGCGGTTGAGCGCGACCTCGATGCTCGCCAGGTCGGCGTCGCCGGTGGTGACGCTCGGCGAGTCGACGCTTGCGCGCTCGATGGCCTGCTCCAGCGTTTCCATCTTGCCGCCGGAGAGCTGCATACGGCTGAGCTCGTCTACGCGCAGGGCCAGGTCGTTGAGCGGTGCCATGGTGCGGCGCACGCGGCGGGCGCCGCCGAGCATGTTGAGCACGCTGATGACCTGCCCACCTGCAACGACAAGATAGAGGGGCCACAGCGCGATGAGGTCCTGCGCGAGGGGGAAGGTCTTGGTGGTGCGCGCAAGCTCGACGGTATAGGTGAGCGTGGCGGGGTCCCAGCCGTGCGCGGGCGTCAGCGACATGCCGTGGACGGCGGCACCGGGGATCCATCCCGCGGTAAACGCGCCGTCGGGCAGCGTTTGGTTATAGCCATAGATGAGGATCGCCGCCGCAGCAACCAGCAGCCACAGGTCGAGCCAGATGTAGCTCGCCAGGCGGCGCCACATGTAGCTCCAGTTGATGGCACGGGCGATGGAGGTGACGCGCTTGGTCTCGGCGTTACGCGCGGCAGACATAGCCCACCCCGCGCACGGTTTGGATGATGCGGGCACCGCCGGCGTCTTCGATCTTGGCGCGCAGGTGCGCGATGTGCACGTCGACGTTGTTGGTGTCGCCCACGTATTCGTAGCCCAGCGCCTCGTGCGCGATGCGCTCGCGCGTGAGCACGGTTTCGGCATGCGTCATAAGCAGGGCGAGGACGTCGACTCGCGGGCCGTGAGCGCGATGGGCGAGCCGCCGACCGTGACTTCGCGGCGGTCGGGATCGAGCGCGACCGAACCCACGGCGAGCGCGGCGGGGGAGGGCGCGGCGGAAGCCTGGGTCGAGTCGCCGACCGGGGGCATCGCAGCGGCTCCGGTGCCCGCGCCGCCTGCCGTACCCGCCCCAGTACCGGCGCCGCCAACGCCCGAAGCCGCTCGCACGGCTTCCGAGCGCTTCAGCGCCACGCGGATCCGTGCGAACAGCTCCTCAATCGCAAATGGCTTGGTCAGGTAATCGTCGGCGCCGGCATCGAGCCCGGCCACTTTGTCCATCACGGCATCGCGCGCGGTGACCATAATCACCGGCACATCCTTGTGCTTGCGGACACGCCGCAAGACCTCCATGCCGTTGAGCTGCGGCAACAGCACGTCGAGCAGAATCAGATCGTAGTCGCGCTCCAGCGCCAGGTCCACGGCAGTGCGGCCATCGGCGGCGTGTTCCACCTGGTAGCCCTCGTGCTCCAGCTCGAGCGTCACAAAGCGGGCGATTTTCTCCTCGTCCTCTACGATCAGGATCCGTGCCATGCGTGCCCCCGTCTGCGATTACTTGTCGTCGTTGAGATTTTGCTTGATGTCGTCCGCGGCGTTAGCAGCGTGATTCATAAGGTTGTTGATGCTGCCGGGCACGTCGCCGTCGCTGTCGATGCGGTAGCGCATGCCAAAGAACAGGCCAATCAGCATCAGCCATATCGTGGCGCCCCAAGCAAACAGCGCGACGATGGGGATCAGGATGGGGATGTTGAGGATGATCGCATCGCGGCGCGTGGCGATAAACTTGGTGTCCAGGCTCAGGCGGAAGAGCTTTTTGAGGTACTCCCACACGCTGTCCATCTTCTTGGAGAAGTCGGTCTTTTCGCTCGACTTTTCGTAGGCGGCCTGCGCGGCGACCATCTCGGCCGAGGGCTCATCGACTGGCGCGGACTCGGTGGCGGCGTGCGCCGACGTGGTCTGGGTCTTGCCCTGCGACTCGAGCCAAATGATGGCATCCAGTACGTTGCCGTCGGCGGCGTCGAGCGCGGCCTTGGCATCGGTGTAGCTCACGTTGCACTTGGTGCGGATGGTTTCAACTTTTTCGAGGTCGTCCATGACCTATCCTTTCGTTCGATGGGCGCGACGCCGGGCGATCTACCCGGGCGCAGCGTTGCGTTCGGCGGCCTGCGTTGCGCGGTGCCGCCCCGCCCTTGGTCGAACTCTATAGTGCAGGTTATAGATTAAGCGATTCTTGAGCCAAGATTAATAGTGGATGAGTTTTTGGGTGGCGCGGAGGCGGGCGGGGGGCAGAAAAAGGCAGGTTTTGCGTGGCGTGAAGGAGGTGCAGTCTGATCTTTGGGACGGCTGACAGCGAGGTCTAATACTTTTCCGAGAAGTGAATGAGTGAAAACGGACCCCCGAAGCATCGACACTTTTCGGGTGCCGTTTCCTGCGGCTTTGATGCCAGAATCCTGCGTTTATGCCGTTGAAAAATGCGGATGCTCCAGGGGTCCAAAAACAGACGTTCACTTCGCGGAAAAGTATTAGACCTCGATAGTAGGGGATGGTGGGCCGATGACAAAGTGGTGGCAGAAAGGGGTACGCAAAGCACGCCGGTCATAGGGAATCAAAATCACGTTGCAAAAGCATGAGAATATCCTACAATTGCAACATGAAGTACTTTAGCAACATAACGGCGATAAGCGAGCTTTCCGAGAGTGAGGGCGTGTTCACCACAGCCAGGCGGCTCGTATGGACATCTCTCGAGATGCGCTGGCACACTCATGCCGCGTGGGGCGTCTTGAACGGATATGCCACGGCGCCTACCGGATGTCGGGCACGCAGCGCCGAGACACTGACGAGCTCAACGCTTTTTGGAAACTCACCAATCCCTCCCTTTGCGCGTGGGAGAGAAAAACGCCAGTGGGATGGCATCGCCGTGAGCGGTACGACAGCGGCGAACCTACAGCAAATGGGCGATTTCTATCTGTCCCCCTACAGGATGACCGCGCCCATGCGCATCAATACGAGAAACGAATCCCTTTCTTTTGCAAAGCGCGAGATCGCTGAGCAGGACATCGTCTGGCTCGACGGCCTGCCGGTAACTAAACCCGAGCGCACGCTTGTTGATCTTTGCCTCGATTGCGAGGACCCCTCATTAATTATCGATGCCTATAACGACGCGCTTGGGCGAGGGCTCGAGATACAGCGGCTGAAAGATCTTGTAGAGGAGAACTCTAAAACCGCCAAACGACGCGAGTTGATGATGCCCTTGTTGACGGCGCTGAACGAGTAATGAAAAACGGAGGACATGGTGAAGTACAAAACACCTGCCGCACTGGAGATGGCTGTTAGGGATGCCGCAAGAGAATCGCCGATGGATACTAATCGGGCGATCGTCGGTTTCTACTTTCATCGCTTCCTATGTCGCGTTTTTTCAGAAGATGACGGCCGCTTTGTACTCAAGGGTGGCCAAAGCGTCCTGGCGCGAACACTCGATGCGCGTGTCACAAGAGATATTGACTTGGTTGCTCAAGAGGAGAGCCTCGAAGAGGCTGTTGCCGATCTGGCGCGGGCGGCTTCGATTGATCTGGAGGATTTCGTTTCGTTTGTCTTTTGATCGTGCAGAGCAGATCAAAAAAGAAGATGAGTATCGGTGTGGTGCGAAGGTGTGGTTCACCCCCTTTATGGGAACCAAGAAGCTGCAGCCAATTTCAATTGACTTGGTAATTGATGAAGTGCGGGGACTTGAGCCTGAGGTTCTTGCGCCGATCGATCGTTTGAATATTGAGGGGCTCCCAGTCTGCGACTATCGAGTATGCCGAGTGGAGAGTGCCCTTGCAGATAAATTGCTCGCAATGGTAGAGATGCATGAGGGCCGTGCCTCTTCGCGAATCAAGGATATAGTCGACATCTTGGTGTACGCGAAAACTTGCTTCGTCGATGGGACTACGCTTGTCGAGAGGGTCGAGAAAGAAGCATCTGCCCGCAAGGTGGCAATGCCGGAAGAGTTCGTGGCGCCTCTCTGGTGGAAACAAAATGGTTCTGCGCAGTACATAAAGATGGCGAGGCAGGCGGGGGTACTTGATCTCGCGGGGAACATTGCTGGGGCAGAAGGGGTCGTCAATCGGTTGTATACACCGTGCTTTAATCATTCGGCGAATGTGCGCAAATGGAATCCTCAGACCACGGGATGGGAATAGGCTAGATAGTTAAGCCGCGGCAGGATTAGTTCCTGCCGCCGGCTTAAGACGTTTCTACTGCCTATGTATGCGCTACTCACAGGCCTGGTCGACCACCTGAGTAACGGCCTTCTTTGCGGCTTCGAGGTTGCGCTGGGCTTGGGCGACAGCGGCCTCGGCTTGTTTCTTGGCCCTTACGACCTCGGCAAAGCGATTGATGGATTCGCTATACTCGCGCGTACGCGGGGTCGAGTGCTGGTGGGACTTCGATCTCGAACAGATCGGTAGGGCGGATGGCGTGGCTGTACTGATTGTCGGACAATACCTGCAAAACTATGGACCCATGGCCGTCGGTGAGGTACGCCGCGACCATCTCTGCATACACCATGCGCTCCTCGTCGGTCATCGTTGGAATCGCCGGGCGAATGGCGGTGGTGTTGTGCGAGGCAACTAGATGCTGCTTTGCATCATCGATGCCGACCACAAGTAGGTTCGCGCGCCGTAACGACCGAGTATGCGCGGCATGACGATATCGCCGCAACGAAGCTCGTAACGAGCCAACACGTCTGGATTTACCTTTACAGGTTCGGAATCCAGCTCCGACGCGCCTTCCGCAACATCCTTGGGCAGCAAATAGCCGTTGCGGAAATCCTGAGATGAAATGCGGCGCACCTCGACAGCGTCGATGTCATCCGAGGTGGTGCTGTCTCGGGCATAAACGGCACCACGCGCATAAAGCTGTCGCCGAGCGTTGCGCTGTAGTTTTGAGCTACGGAGATCAGGCCAACCCTGCCTTTGGAGAGCGCGGCGTGGTGTTGGAGTAGCTTGCGCGTTTCGAGCTCGACGGTTTCAATGGAAACCGTTTTGCGTGAGTCGCACTCGATGCCGCTCCAGTCAGGGGAGAAAGCCAAGGGAAGATTGGGGTAGCGAGCCCCGTCGGCAAACCGAAGGCGTGGCATGGGCGTGGCGGCATTGCGGAATGAAACGCTGCGATTTCCCGTCGACAATACAATAAGTGCGTACATGCCGTGCATCGGAGATTCGGCGAGCGGGTGATATAGGACGCTTTCGACGAGCCCCTCGCGCAACAGAATCGCGCGTGCCTGCTCGGCGTTGTCCAAAGACTCGAACGGCAGCAGTACGGCGGCTCGAGTACGACCGGAGAGGGCTAGTGCATACAGGCACCAGAGATAGGCCTCCCAATCGCAGAAGCCCAGGTAGCCAGGCTCCAGATCATTAATGAGCGCCTCACATGCGCTGTTGATTTCGCGAAAACGTTTGCGAACGCAAGCTGTGGCATCGATAAACACCGGCGCCGCGTTGTCATTGCCCGTGTTCTGCTTGCCGGGCTCAAGTTCGCAAATATTAGGTACGCCGTTGCCGTTCAGCCTGAAGCATTCACGAAGCGCCTCGCAGCCGATGGCGCCAGGTAGGCGAACGGTGAGTAGGCGGCTGCCTTGTTCTAGGTTAAGCGCGCGCGAGAGGGCGGCGGCGGTGAGACGTGGCAATGATGTTGTTTCACGCATGTATAGAGCCCTTTCTTCTTGGTGGGCTATATAATAGCAGAAAAATTTAAAAATTTCTAATGACGAGAACAGCCTACTGTGCTATCCTCGAAGCAATCCAAAACCAACTCAATACCAACTGCTTGATGCAATCGCTACACAGCCTTTAGGCAAACCGCGCTATCAAGAGGGTGATTTCACTAACGAAGCTGCAGGTTAGGTCGATTGTCATCATCCATACCTCAGAGCATTCTAAAACTTAGAACAGACTTACACCAAACACCCGAAACCGGATAGAAAGAAACATTCATGAAGAAACGGGACAACATCTACGAGGCATTCCTCAGTGCGATCGACGAGGATCTCCGCGACATGTGCGAAATGAACGGAAAGGTAGAACGGTCTCTTCCGTGTCCGTACTGCGGCGAGAAGAACGTCGAGCGCCTGGCCAAATCGCTCGTTGGCGTGCTGGAAGAGCGCTCGCCCGATATTCCCGGGCTGGTGCCCGAGCAGTATCGAGCCGATGTACACGAGGCCCGCGAACATTTGACTGCCGCGACACTCGCTTTGCTGCCACTGTATTTTCCCCCGCGCGATAGCCGCATAGGCAGTGTAGCGACTGTGGTGAGTATGTTTAGGCACGGGCGTACTGCGGGCTTTAAATCGGCTGGTGTTCTCTTGTTCGAGGAAGTTGCGACAGGGATGAAGTACAGCACCAAGCAGGGTGCCTATATCCCGTCCTCCTTCGTGCGCCATACCGATGGCAGAAAGCCATGCGACCGGCTGCACCGCGATGGATCGCGTGGCTTTACGGCGGATGAAGATGATGCCGTCATGTTTTATAAGCGCTACCTCAAGGTGCAGCGACGCGTGTTCGATACGAGTCCGCGTTTCAACTTTGAGTTATGCGTCAAACGCCCGTTTGAGGCACTTTTGGACGAACGACACACTTTTTATTACATGGAGGAAAAGATGGAAATCGATTTGACCAACAAAGTACACGGACTCGAAAATCGCTATCTCCTCAATATCAAGCATCATAAAGATTACGACCTGCTTGACAAGCTGATGATCCATGCACTGCTTGCGTACCTGGGCGACACAACGGTCTCAACTGCTGCTCGCGAGAGTTATCTGGCGCAGGCCGAGCGCCTGATCGGTCACGCGACCAAGTCGCCGCACTCGGCACAGCTCAATGAGGACGACGGCGACGATCGCATTGCTTAACAACCACTACGCCACGGACAAGAAAGGGGTCACGCCATGCCAGTCATCAAGATGTACGGCTACGAGGCCGCGCAGCAAACGGAGTATCAGACCAAGAAGTGGGCGACTAAGGAGGAGATGCGGGCGCTGTCGTCCGGCGATGAGCAGCGCGACGTGATCCTGGCGCAGGGTGCCACGGTGGCGTTCTACGAGGACGACAAGCATTGGGAGACGAGTGTGTCCAACAATGTTTTTGCCTTTGGAGGTACCGGCAGCGGCAAAACGGCGAGTTTCATTTTGCCCAACCTGCTCAATCACCACGAATGCTGTTATGTGGTCACAGACACCAAGGGTGAGCTGCTGCGCCGTACGGGGAAAGGCTTTGAAGAGGACGGCTACGAGGTAACGGTTCTCGATACTGTTAATCCCGAGCAGTCGGCCGGATACGACCCTCTGCGTTACGTGATGGATGTCGAGGATATCCCCACCACAGTGGCGGCAATCATGGAGGGGGTCGATCCTGACGGCCGTAGCCTTAGGTATGATCCGTTCTGGAATAACGCGAGCGACCTGCTGCTTCGAGCGATTGTTGGAATCCTGTTCCTCCTGGAGACCCTTGCCGGCACCCTTACGCCGGGTGAGGACCCCAATGCCCCGCGCCGCTACCTTAAGATGAACAACGTCTTTAAACTGGCTGCGCTCATCAGGGTTACGGGAGATGGTGAGGGGCGATTCCCGTTGGACTACCTTGTAGAAGAGGTGGAGTCCAGGGAGTTTCTCGATAAGTTTGGTGCGGAGAACGCTGATCTGTATGGCGTTGAGCAGTATCGCGATTTTCGAGGTGCGGCAGATAGGACGCTTAAGAGTATTCTGATCACGCTCAATGCAACTATCTCGCGGCTTAAGACGCCTCAGCTCATGCGCGTTTTTGAGAATGACGAGATGCGTCTTGATCGTATTGACGAGGGCAAGCGCATGATCGATCTTAAGGTGAGCGACAACGATTCGGCTAATGCATGGCTTGCGAACGTTGCCCTTAAGCAGCTGTTTAACCTTGCCCAGCGCCGTGCCGATGCCAGCCCCAGCGGCCATTTGCAGCGTCGCGTGCAGTTTGTGCTCGATGAGTTTCCCAATGTGGGCCGCATCCCCGATTTTGAGCGCAGCATTGCGACTGTGCGCAGTCGCGGCATTAGCTTTTTGATGTGTGCGCAATCGCTGAGCCAGCTCGATGTCGTGTACGGCAAATCCACGGCGCTTACCATCCTCGATAACTGCGATAGTTTGGTCTATATGGGCGGCGGCAGCAACATCGCGACGCAGAACTACATAAGCGAACTGTGTGGCGAGTCGGTTTTGGGCACCAAGTACGTGGGCGCCGAGCGCACTGCCGTAGATGTGCGCGGTTGCGTGATGACCCCAGGCGAGGTTGGGCTTATGCCCCGCACCGATTGCCTGGTCAAGGTGACCGGCATGCGTCCCTTCCGCGCCAAGAAGTACTTTTGCGCCGATCATCCCAATGCTGCCAAGTGGCTGAGGGATTAGCCCTTGCAGCTTTGTGTACCCCATCTTGCATGTTTTGTCGCACGCTTCCGTTAGTCGTAAGCCGTGCGGTCCAGTTTTTGCCTCCTTACCGATTCCGTTTAGAAGGGAATTGCCATGCCCGTTATATATCGTGAGCCCAGCATCATAAAGAAGTCCAAGGACGGCCGTGTTGCCGCTGTCGATATGGCAAGCGAACTGCTCAACAGCCGTGTGCTGCTGCTGGAGGGCGAGGTCAACGATGCGACCTGCAACGGCCTTATTAAGTCCATGTTGGTGCTGGAGCATCAAAGTGCGACCGAGCCCATCACCCTCATCATCAACAGCCCGGGCGGCAGCGTCACGGCGGGGCTGGCGCTCATCGACACCATGCAGTCGCTCGATTGCCCCGTGATCACGGTGGGCGAGGGCGTCGTGGCCTCGATGGCCGCGGTGATCTTGGCCTGCGGCGACCACCGTCAGGTGTACCGCCACACGCAGGTGCTCATCCACCAACTGATGGGCGGCATGGGCATGGCGCAGCAGACCGATATCGAGATCGTGGCCCAGCATACAGCGGCCATGCGCGCCGAGCTGGACGAGCTGCTGGCCGAGCATGGCAACCTGAGCGCCCAGGAGTTCCACGAGCTCACCGAGCGCGACTGCTGGTGCAACGCCAGGCGCGCTCTGGAGCTGGGCCTGGTGGACGAGGTGATTGCGCCCAGCAAGAAGGCGCTCTAGCGGGGCGCATGCCTTACAAGTACGTTGTGCAGGGCGAACAAGTGCGTAAATTCACAGCCAGAAAGAGGTTGAACATGAACAGGATTTGGGACGTCGATGGCATTGAGTGGGAAGACCTGCCTACCGTGAGCGACCTGCTGTGCGCTGCGGACACAAAGATCCTGGCGCGTGAGGTTGCCCTTCGATACGGCGGCAAGCCGGACGGCCGCGGCCGTGGCGATAGCGAACGCAGCCTAAAGCGCGCCCGCCGCAAGGTCAAAAAGCTGCGGAAGATAGATCCCGAGCCCAGCGACAAGATCATCCTGTTGCCCAAGCATGTCATCAATCGTCGCGATGCGGGCCACGGTTTTGGCTATTACGACGTGGAGCCGTGCATCTTTATGCGCGACGGCGTGCAAAGGCTGGGGGAGGACGCACTCGCCAATGTGCTTCCGTGGGAATTGATCCTGATGGATGATGAGTCCGCGAGCGAAATGCTGGGCTTTCGCGTATGGCTCGAAGGCGAGTGGGATCTATGCGAACGTTATCGCTTTTTGGCCGTGGTGTGTGTTCGCATGTTGAACAACATCCGGGCGCAAAAGGAGCTGCGCAAGTTCCTCGAGCAGGGCGATGCGGCCTGCGATATGGACGAGGACGATGTAGTTGAGGACATTCGCCGCGACGTGCTGTATCCCGAGGAAGTAATTAACGCCAAACTCGGCGGCTATTGGGACGCGAGTTTGGGACTCAACCTGCCCTGGAAGGACGAGCATCGGCAGACTTGCACGCGGATTGACAGGGCTATCGATGACCTGTTTGCCGAGGAAACGAAGCGCTGCGCTGCGGAGCTTGGGAAGAAGCTCGAGCGCGGGTATGAGGAGCGCGGGGAGTTACTGAACGGGATGTCCTTGTGAACGGTTGCCGACGGTCCGATAAAAATCTGTCCGGACGAAATGATAGAACGATAGCGTAAATAGCATCTGCACTTTAAGGAGTTAACAATGGGAATCGCCTATAAGGAACTGTTTCGTGTAAACCGTCCTATCTGTGGGCCTGGACCAGGAGGTTTCTTCATTAAAAGATTCAAGGAAGGCGGCTACAGTGAGGCTGAATTGCTCGATTTAATTTCGGGAGTGGACTTTTTCTCTTGGTGAAGTGGATGAGGACATTAGCCTGAAAAAGAAATGCGAAATAGTCGAACAGGCGGTGAGTGGGGTGCATTATACGAGTTGGGCCCCCAGCGTGATCAGCATGATCATCTCACTTACGGTCGGAGGGTGTCTGTCTGCATGGGCGGGCAACAATTCAATCGCTGCCGGGGTTTTCGTGACGCCATGCCTGATTGCCTTGGGAATATATGCATGGTTTCGTTTATGCTTTGAGCGAAATCAAACGGTACTGTTGGGTGCGCTGAACCACATAAAGACACTTCAGCCGTAGTTGCATGAAATCGCCGATCGCCTGCCGTGGGCCCTCGGGACCGCCCTCGCGGCGCCCTTCCCGCTCTTTCCGGACATGGCGTCCTCCGATCTCCCGGGGCCGGCCGACCCGGCCCTCAGGGTATCGGATTCCCAAATTCATCCGTACATGTACGGATGAATTTGGGAGGTGTTCGGATGAAGTTGATATTCAAGGGGTGCGGCAGTTGGCAGGATCTCAAGCGCCCAACCGCCAATCTCCACATTTCTTTGCTAAACTAGCTTTGCGCGGGAAACCGTGCATAGTTCGGGAGCATGTCCCCCAACTGGATCTAGGTTCGGATGCCGTTGCCCGGACTATTGGTGAAGGTTGGGGGACTTCCTACTTTCCATAGCGCAAGAAGTCGTAGATGCGGACGCACTTCCGATAATGCGAATCTTTCAACAGAGCCCTCTTCTTGGCAGGGTCGTTTCCCACGTCAGCCAGTGCCCGCTTCAGCAACGCTTCCAAGTCGTCGACGTCCATCTCTTCCTCTGAAAGGCACGGGATGAACGCGAACGGGCTCTTTGGCGCGCATGCATTCGCAAGGCCCTTTATGCTCAGCGACCCTTCGAATCTGCGACGAGTCGCAGGCATCGATTTGCGGAACGTTTCGCTTCGATAGCTATCAATCGAGGTGAGCGTTGGGAGATAAGTCGCTATGTCCTTACCGACCTCTCCACCGAGTCCGCGCGTGTACTTGAAGACAGGCATGTTGTTGGGCCGTTGGCGCACGTACATGTTGAGGTAGTTCTCGACGATGAACTTTGGGTCATAGCGAAGGTTATCGAGCACGATGTCCTCGAAGATATCTTCAGGTGAAATCGGCTTTCCGATGCTACTTGGTGACACCGACAGGCCGATGACGATCTTCTGGTCCGGGTCAAGGTCGTTGAGGACATTGTCTATCCCTGAGACGATGATGTCGGAACTCGGGTCGATATGCTCCGCAAGCCTGAACACGCTGCCCCTCAACTCGCGGATAAATCGCGTGCTATACATTTTCCGGAGCTGCGCATCGCATCGTAGATCGACTCGAAGTCATCCGTGGTGATCTTCGTCATCGAAAGCGTACGGCCACCGAAACTCATAGCAATCTCGCCAACAGAGGTGTCGGTTGCGTGCTGAACGAAGATGAGCCGCTTGCCCAGCCGTTTGAGCTTGTCATCTGGTAGGCATTCGCAGATGTCACCCAGTATCGACCTGATGTTCTCGTCTTGAATCGAATAACCGAGGAAGATGACGGGATACTCGACGAAGAGGGTGAGCAGCTTCGCCGAGAGATACTTCCTCTTCTGCGCGAACTCCGCATAGTCAGCGCTGGTCAGGACGATGCTTCCCGCCCTCGAGACTGAGCCATGGATCTTGTATATCTCCTGAGAGAAAGCCTGGTCAGAGAACAGGAGGTCGCTTTCTCCGACGTAGGTCGTGAACCAGGGAATAGGGTCTCACACATACAGTCATAATTCGTGGTGATGATGCCGGCAACTTTTTCCCTGCCCGCCTTCGCCAGCTTCTCAGTTTCGGCGCTCTCGACGAGACGAGCTCTCGCGATCTTATCTGCGACGTAGATCTTCATGGGCGAAGCGTCCCCGGTAAGCTCGTCACTGTGATCTTCGCGGAAGGCAGCGAATTCATCCGATGCAAAGAGCTCGTGGTTTACTTCGCTTTCCATGAGCGTGGCAACGTACGGCAGTTCGGACTCGACCTCGCCGTTCTGGACAGCAATCTTCGCCTGGCTCTTGAAGCGCGCGAAGGCATATGGGTCGTCAAGCACCTCGGCGCAGATATCCGAAAGCAGCCCCTCCCATCCCGGCGTGCCGCAGTAACGACGGGAGAGGCCAGAGCCGATGAAGAGAAACGGATAACGCCCGGCATCATCAACAGCTTTGTGGATTATCGATTTGATTCTCTCGTCCATAATCTTTCCTCCTGTACCAATCGACATGCTCGTGAAATGTTATCCCACCAACTTCGGCGAGTGCGGGCTGAAAGCATCGTTGCCGTTCTGCCCGTCGACCAATCCGCACGCGAGACTCAGCGGCACAACTGCAGCGTTCTCGACCTCCACGCTAAGCACGTAGTGGAAGTCCGCCCCCTGGCTCCCACGATTCCGCTCGTAACCAATGGCGGCCAGCCGGTCGGCTAGTTCGTCTCTCGAAACCAGCTCGTTAGCCTTCACCTTGCAAAGCATGGGTTCAAGTTCGTAAGTGTTTGTCTCGCTGATTGCGTTCCTGTAGAAGCGGAAATGGGTCGTACGAAAGAGATCTTTATGATGGGAGTACACGTGCCCGTCCTTAATGGCGTAGAAGTAGAAAAGGAACTCACCGCCCTCGTTTAGCCTGCCGCTACTTTCAAGGAAGCGGTAAATTTGTGGCGCTACAACGGAGAGCCGATTACGCTTCCGAAGCGATTTGCCCCACGAGCTGAGTTTATTGAATACCACAACGATATGATATTTAAAGGGTAATTGGACTATCTCCCGACCAAACGAGGATTCGGATTGGCTTGCTGAAATGTGGCAGTGCCCTGTTCTAAGCAACGTATTTGCGATAGAGTCGCGCGGGAACGGTGCTCGGGGCCGTTGCACCAGTAGCAAATTACTTATATCGAGCGATGTGATGCTGCGATTTCGGAAATGCTTGCCTGGTTGTGGCGCCGACTTCGAAAAGCTGGTTTTTATTTCCATTACAGCTGAAACAGGCCGTCAAAATTCATGGAAGATCTTTTCGATAGTAATGGATGAACTGAGGAGGTTTGTCTGGAGGGTGGATCGAGGTTCAAGATTGTTGCGCTCTGAAACGTTTCAGCTGAGGTCGGAGAGCGATCGCATGAGTCGATTTATATTTCGGCAGCGTTGCATCCATAGAAGAGAGAGGGATGCGTATTCGTTTGGCAGCGAGGGCGTGAGTGGGCGGGAACTTCGTGGCGTACAGCAATAAGGCTATACCTAAAAGCCTTTGTGTTGAACGGGTTTTCGCGGGAGCGGAGGGTGCGTGCCGCGAGGGACGGTCCGCGGCACGACCGACCCGGCGCGGCATCCGGAGCGGACGCGGATGCGGCGCGGACGGCCTCTGACGGGCGAGCATGCGACAGTGGTTGCCCTGCTGGGCGGCAATAAGCTCGAATCGAGCACGAGCGATTCTTGTCCGGGCGAAGCGTTACAACTGGATTTGTTCTGTTGCCGACTGATCTTGAAGCATGTTGGAAGAAACGAAATTATAATTATTTATTTGTCTGTATCTATCGAAATGGAGACCGAGCGCGTGGAAAACGAGAGGAACATAACGGCAGTTGACCTTTTCGCCGGCTGCGGCGGAATGTCCCTCGGCTTCGAAAAGGCTGGCGTCAATGTTGTGGCTGCCTACGACAATTGGGACGCTGCCATTGATGTCTATCGCGCTAACTTCCAGCATCCTGTTTTCAAAGGCTCTGTTAGACCAAGATTGACATAAAAACGATGTCACCGCGAGGCGGTACCCTTCAATTAACGTCGAAGGAGCGCCCATGGATGCAGACGACCTGGTCATCACCCTCAAGAAGACGCCTGGCGAAGCTCAGCAGGACCGAGCGCCGTAAAGCCGTCGAGTTGGTCGGGGACGTCGGTCCGCGCCGCCATGTCGACGATGCGGCGGGAGATGGCCATGGAGGTAGAGCCGC
>ENA-OQBU01000148-OQBU01000148.1-human-gut-metagenome-genome-assembly--contig:-NODE-148-length-19280-cov-3.628883_pt1 | contig 19280 bp, 26 predicted proteins | sample MGYA00242492_ERZ504566 | MGnify/ENA primary metagenome ERZ504566 (study PRJEB26092, sample SAMD00036261) | human gut metagenome | host: Homo sapiens | study: EMG produced TPA metagenomics assembly of...
CCTGCGTAGCTCAGTTGGCAGAGCATCCGACTGTTAATCGGACGGTCACTGGTTCAAGCCCAGTCGCAGGAGCCATTTGAAAGCCCTTGGAAATCAAGGGCTTTGTGTATCTAGAGATCAACGAAGATGCCCATACAGCATCCCCGACTCAGAAGTGCAGGAAAAATGAGCTACATCCACATCACTGAAGAGAACATCGACAAGGAACATATCTGCTGTGCCATGTCCGGCAAGCAAAGCCTTGCGAAAAAAGAGTGGCTCAAGCAGCGTTTCAACGAAGGTCTCGTCTTCTATCGTAGCGAGGAACGAGGCAAATGCTTCATCGAATATATTCCGGCGGAAACGCATGGGTGCCGATCGATGCGGACGGGTGGATCTATATCAACTGTCTATGGGTGGCCGGTTCTTTGAAAGGTCATGGACATTCCGGTAATCTGCTGAGCGAATGCATCCGAGACGCCAAAGAGCAGGGGCGCAAAGGCATTTGCATTCTCTCAGCCGAGGGTCGCAAACGAGAGTTCCTTGCCGATCCGAGGTTTCTGTCCTACAAGGGTTTCGAAGTGACCGACATATCTGATTGCGGCATCAATCTCATGGCCCTGCCTTTTGAAGAGAATGCGGAGCTGCCGAAATTCAAGGAATGCGCCAAGCATCCCGCGGTGGACGAAGACGGGTTCGTGCTCTACTACACCGATCAATGCCCGTTTACATGCTATTGGGTTCCGCGGGTGCGGCAAACGGCGGAAGAGCACAATATTCCATTCAAAACGATTCATATCACCGATAAAGAGACCGCCCAACGTACGCCCGCGCCGGTCACCACGTATGCGTTGTTTAGGGACGGCAAATTCCTCACCCAAGGCATCCAGTCCGACAAAAAGTTTCTGGCATTGGCCGGCTTGTAACGTCCTGAATCTTCCACCCACTGGGGAACCTTCCCGCCAAGAAGGCAGTTGGCGTACGGATTGTTCCAGCGGGTGGGTGTTTTGGGGACTCGGGAGGCGGGCTATTCTCTAACACGCATGCAGGAGACCTCGAATTTGCGCGTTTGACGGAGACTCTGCTATCGGTTGCGAGGATCCAGCGGATCACGGTCGTCGTAGAATGCGTAGATATCCAGACTAGGTTCTTCCACGGGCAAAACTTAAGATTTTCCCAGCAAACGGCGTTTACCATGAACACGCAAGCAAGAAAAACACGGCAAATCATGGAAGGGAGTCCATATGTGCACTGGTGTTCGTTTCTCCGACGATGAGGGAAACACATATTTCGGCCGTAATCTCGACTGGAGCTTCTCCTACGGCGAGACCATTCTGGTCACTCCGCGAGGCTACCGGTATGACTATGCGTATGGGGCCAAAGGCAAGAGCGAGCCGAATGCGGTGATCGGCGTGGGCGTGGTTATGGCCGATCGCCCCATGTATTTCGATTGCGCCAACGAGCACGGCTTGGCCATCGCCGGATTGAACTTCCCCGGATACGCCTCCTTCGCGCACGAACCGGTCGAGGGAACCGAAAACGTCGCCACTTTCGAATTCCCGCTGTGGGTGGCACGCAATTTCGACAGTGTCGACGAAGTCGAAGAGGCGTTGAAGGACGTGACGCTCGTTTCGCAGGTCGTGCCCGGCCAGCAGGAGTCCTTGCTGCACTGGTTCATTGGCGATGGCACCCGTAGCATCGTCATCGAGCAGATGGCTGATGGCATGCATGTTCATCATGACGATGTGGATGTGCTCACCAATCAACGACCTTCGACTTCCATATGGAAAACCTGCGCAACTACATGTGCGTGAGCAACGAAATGGCGGAGCCGACCACTTGGGGCAAGGCGGAACTGAGCGCATGGGGCGCCGGCGTGAGCATGCACGGCATTCCCGGTGACGTGAGTTCGCCGTCGCGTTTCGTACGTGTCGCCTACACCAACACGCACTATCCACAGCAGAACAACGAGTCCGCCAATGTGTCTCGTCTGTTCCACACGCTGGCCTCCGTACAGATGGTTGAAGGCATGTCCAAGATGGGCAACGGCCAGTTCGAGCGCACGCTGTTCACCAGCGGTTATTCCGGAAAGACTAACACGTATTACATGAACACGTATGAGGATCCGGCGATCCGCTCGTTTGCCATGTCCGACTTCGACATGGATTCGAGCGAGCTGATCACCGCCGATTGATTCCGGGAATTTCGAGTTCGAAGATTCCGCAGTAATCGCACTATGTGCGATGGCATAAAAGGACGCAACGTCGCAGCCGGCGTTGCGTCCTTTTAATCAGTAAAACTGATGAGATTTGATTAAAAAATTAAAATGGTCGAGGCATGCTTTCAAACGTACTTTCAGGCGTTTTCTTCGTTATGTTCCTTATGCGAGGAAGCGAATCGCGACAGAACACCTGACTTACGTAAAGCGCAATACATTCCCCAGGGACCGAAACCGGCGAATGCCACCGCGCTAAGCAGCTCGCAAATAGTGCCGATGATGCCTCGCGGGCTGAAGAACGTGAATGCCTGATAGTAGAAGAACAGCAGGTAGAAGTTGTAGACGATTCCAATCGCCAAAGCAGACAGAATGGTGACGCCGAGCGTCCAACGACGGTAGCGGAACAGTGCGAATACCGCTTCTGCGGCTGCCGACTGCAGCAATGCGATTACCACCAGGCTCACACTGTATTTCGTGCCGAGTACCACCTCGACGAACGATGCGACCAAAAGCACGTAGGCCGAAGCTCCCGGCTTGCGCACGATCAGAGAGCCCAGCGTGGCGGGGAAGTAGAACAAAGCATGAAGTAGCGCCGCTGAACCAGGAAGAATCAAAGTCATCAACGGAAAAGACCATACGACAGGCCGTCGAACACCCAAAACATCACTCCCGACATCACGCCGACCGCCGCGCCGACCGCGATATCGACCACACGCCATGTGAGGGCCTTGTGTATTCCTTGGTTTGTTTTCAAAGGCTGCCTTACCTGCTTCGACAGCTTCGCGTCTGTATTATGAATAACGGTTTTAGAGAATGCTTCGCCATAATGATAATGAATCCTTGCGTTGGTCGATGCCGTGCACCGTGAGTCGGAGATCGCGGCAGTCGCCGTGGGCCGTTCCTCGACCTGCGCGGCTCGGGCAGGAACGACGAAAGGTATTATACGACGTGTTGTTTGCCGAATACGCATCATGGATTTCCCTGTATCCAAAATATCGTTACAAATATTCCAAATCCGGGCGTACGGTCCAGTCCAGTACATCTAATCCGCACGATTTCATTCAACTCAGCAGCATAAGAGCTTTTTGTTGTGAGGTGGCATTCGTCCAAAACAGCGTGGTCTGATGTTCCTTACGATGAACACGTAAGTTACGCTTTGCAGACGCAACTTAGCTAATTGTCAGGATTACATGTTCTTTTGCTATGAGATAGCATGCAACACGCCAATTAGACTTCAAGCACTTTAAGTTTTTACAGTGCAGGGTATGAGCACTACAACATGGCATACGATTCGTGAAGCATCCATGATTTCCGGACTTCCCGAATCCACTTTGCGCTACTACGAGCAAATCGGTATCATTGCCCCGATCGCACGTGACCCAAGTTCTGGCCATCGCGCCTACACCGACGAAGACATTCAATCGTTGGTCACTATTTCCTGCTTGTCTGCGACTGGCATGCCGCTTGACGCCATGCGCGAGTATCTGAAAAACCGTTTCGACGGAACCGAAGGTGCGCGCAGGCAAATGGCGCTACTGGACGCGCAGGCGTTGCGTTTGGCCGCAAAAGCCGAAAGCATCCGCATGCAGCAAGCCTATGTTTCCCTTAAAACATTGTATTGGCGTGCCGTGGCGGAAGGCCATGACGACGAAGCGCAACGACTTCTGGAGGAAAACCACGATGTCATCGAAACAGTGAAAAAACAGATTCGTAGCAAGGCTGACGCATAAGTCGAGGCGTCATCGCAGACGTTACCTTAATTCAATTCGTATAACAAAGGAGCAACTCATGAAGGCAGCGATCTTCAAGGGAGTCAAGCAGATGGCATGCGAAGAGCATGCCGAACCGACCATCATCGATGGGGGAGATGCCATCATCCGCGTGGTACGCGCATGCGTGTGCGGATCCGACCTGTGGTTCTACCGCGACGGCAGCAAGGAACCCAACACTCAGGCCGGACATGAGCCATCGGCGTGGTCGAGCAGATCGGCGACGACGTGACCGTGGCCAAGCCGGGCGATTTCGTGATCGTACCGTTCCCGTTCAGCTGCGGCAAGTGCCCGGTATGCAAGGCCGGTTTCGAATCCAGCTGCCCCCACGGCGGATATTTCGGAGACGAGGGATTGGGCTGTCAGGCGGAATACCTGCGCGTTCCCGAGGCCGATGGCACGCTGGTGGTCGTTCCGGGCGACGCGAAGAGCTTCTCCGACGAAATGCTCGCATCGCTGCTCACCCTCTCTGACGTGATGTCGACCGGTTACCATGCGGCTGCTTCCGCCGAAATCAAGCCGGGAGACACCGCAGTCGTGTTCGGCGACGGTGCGGTCGGCCTGTGCGGAGTGCTGTCCGCCAAGCTGATGGGCGCCACCCGCATCATTTCCATGAGCCGCCATGCCGACCGCCAACGTATCGCACGCGAATTCGGTGCCACCGATTTCGTGGAGGAACGTGGCGACGAGGCTGTAGCCAAGGTACTGGAAATGACTGATGGTTACGGTGCCGACGCCGTGCTTGAATGCGTAGGGTCCGCATTGTCGAACGACACTGCCATGAAGGTTGCGCGTGCGGGCGCTGTAGTCGGGCGCGTTGGCTTGCCGCACGGCGTGGAAGCCGATATTCCAGGACTGTTCTACCGCAACGTTGGTCTGCGCGGCGGTCCGGCACCGGTGCGCACGTACGATCTGCAGCGACTGCTCAAGGAAGTGCTCGACGGCAACATCAATCCCGGCATCGTCTACACCTCCGAATACACGCTCGACGATATTCAGGAAGCGTACGCGGCCATGGACGAGCGCCGCACCGTAAAGTCGCTGCTGCGCATCAGTGAGGTCTGAGCAATATACCGACGATAGAATAAGCGCAAATCAAACGAAAGGAAGCAAATCTTGTTTGAAGAGCTGCACAAACGGATGAATTCGTTCTGGAATAATGACAGGACATTGTCGCAAACCGATCCGGAATTCATTGAATTCTTCTCGAATTTCGCTTATGACGAAGTGGTGAACGAACCGGGGAGAAATCATCCTGATTTGGATGACAAAACCCGCTCTTTGGCCATTCTTGCCGTGCTGGTCGGATGCCAAGCTTGGATGCTTTCGAAATGATGCTGCCGGTGGCCTACGAAACCGGACTGTCGTCCATCGCCATCAAGGAAATGGTGTATCAGGCGACCGCATACTGTGGTTTCGGCAAAGCCCTGCCGTTCCTGAAGAGACTCAACAACTTCCTCGGCGCGGCCAACGTGCATCTTCCGCTTGAACCGCAAGGCACCACCACGCCGGAAACGCGTGCCAGGGCGGGCGAAGACAAGCAGATCGAAATCTTCGGTGAAGGAATGCGTGGATTCACGCAATCCGGCCCCGAAGATACGCGACACATCAACAAGTGGCTTGCCTGCAACTGCTTCGGCGACTACTACACGCGCGGTGGCTTGAGCACGCGTGAGCGTGAAATGATCACGTTGTGCTTCCTTGCCGCGCAGGGCGGTTGCGAGCCGCAGCTGACGTCTCATGCGAAGGCCAATATGGGCGTAGGCAATGAGAAGGCATTTCTGATTGCCGTTATTTCGCAGTGCATGCCGTATATCGGGTATCCGCGTAGCTGAATGCGATTCGTTGCATCAACGATGCAGCGGAGCAGATGCAAGGCTGATTGCGGTAGGATTTCGTTCGCTTCAGTACGAAAGGGGCTGTTTTGCCAGTCACGATTGGATTGGCAAACAGCCCCTTATATGTTTTTACAAGCGCGCTACGCGTGCGCGAGCATCACTCGCCCCATACGTCCTTGGCGACGGACTGCACGAGCGCGATCTTGGCCCACTGCTGCTCTTCGGTAAGCTTGTTGCCTTCCTCGGTGGACGCGAAACCGCACTGGGTGGACAGGCACAAGCGGTCAAGCGGCACATACTGGGCCGCTTCGGCAATGCGAGCCTTGATCACTTCCGGATCCTCAAGTTCCGGCTTCTTGGAAGTGATCAGACCGAGCACAACCTTCTTATCTCCGGAAACCTTGGCGAGCGGCTCGAAGTCGCCGGAACGATCATCGTCGAACTCCAGGTAGTAGGCGGCGACGTTTTCCTTGCCGAAAGCACGTCGGCCACAGTGGCGTATCCGCCGGCGGAAGCCCACGTGGAGTGGTAATTGCCACGGCAGTCGTGCGTGGTGATCACCAGATCCTCTGGCAGATCCTCGATGGCGGCGTTGTTCATGGCGGCATACTGTTCCTGCATGGCGGCGAACTCATCGGCGGTGTAATGCTGGTTGAAGTTCGGATCACAGAACATGCCCCACGTGCAGTCATCCAGCTGAACATTGCGGCAGCCGGCCTCATACAATGCCATGATCAGACCATGGAAGGCCTTGGCGTTGTCGTCGGCAAGCTCGTCGTAATCCTTCTGGGTGTCGCCGTAGAACTCGTGCACGGAAGCGATGTTCTCCGGGCGGAACAGCTCCGCATACAGCTGTGCCGGAGCCGGAATGGTCTGGCGTGCAATGGCGGTGTCGTCTTCGAACTGCTTGATGAACTTGAAATGCTCAACGAACGGGTGGGCCGGGTCGAAGGCGATCTTGCTGGTCAGGCGTGCGGATTCGGCGCGGGTCTCCTCATCGTGGAAGAAATAGCCCTTGTCCATCGACACCTTTTCCACGCCGGCGAAGCCCCACATGCAGTCGAGATGCCACCAGCCACGGCGGAATTCACCGTCGGTGATGACGTGCAGACCGGCGGCCTTCTGCTTGGCGACCAGTTCGGTAATGGCATTATCTTCCACGGCCTTGAGTGCGGCCTCGTCAATCTTGCCTGCTGCGAAATCGGCGCGAGCTGCTTGAGTTCTGCCGGACGCAGGTATGAGCCGACCACCGTCGCGCGGAACGGCGCGTTCTGGGAATACGTCATTGGATGCTCCTTGTTGTGCTGTCAGTGAAAATACCTAGGGAAGACTAGTCAATCCTTCAGAAAAATGCACGATTACGTCGGGAATATGAGACGGGCGCATTATAGTGTTTTGCGATTGAACGACATATGATTCGGTGGGGGGTTGATATGAGTGATGGGACCGGGCGGCAGGCAATGGCAGCGCAAAGTGGTACGTCGGATAATCCGAAATCCTCCAATCAGGAATCATCGAAAAAGCCGAAAACGCTCGGCAAATATCTGTTGGTGTCGGCAACGCAAACCATTGTGGAATTCGGATCGTTCACCTTGCTGCATGTGCTTTCCGTACCATCCGCCATCGCGAACGGCGTGGCCATCGTGCTGTCGGCTTCGTACAACTTCCTGATGAACCGCAATGTCACGTTCAAATCGTCCAGCAATTTCGGCCGTAGCGTGGCTTTGTTCATGCTGCTGTGGGTTTGGAATTACCTGTTCGGTTCGATCATGCTGGCATGGCTGCCTTCCGCATTCGGATGGAATGCGGTGTTGGTGAAGTTCCTGACTATGGCATGTCAGTTCGCGTGGGGCTATCCGCTGTGCAAGGAAGTGATTTTTCGCTGAACCTGCAAGCGTGTCAATCCGGGTGGCACCCTATGACAGCACCCTATGTATGATTGAATATGTCTTGTATTAACTCCAGAAAGAAATGGAAAGGCAATGAACGAATCGCAAGATTCCAACGACAGTAGTACGAGCAATCCGAACGATATTCGCCAACAGGAGGCAGAACATCAAGGAGCGGCCGTAAAAGCGGCGCTCGGAGCCAACATTGGTGTGGCCATCGCCAAGCTCGCTGCGGCGTTCTTTACCGGATCGTCCGCGATGCTTTCCGAATCGGTGCATTCCATCGCCGACTGTTCCAACGAAATCGTGCTCATGGCAGGCGGTCGCTTCTCCAAGCATAAGACGGACGGCGATCATCCGTTCGGTCTGTACCGCGCCAAATATCTCGCTTCGTTCGTAGTGGCGACGCTGCTGTTTTTCGTCGGTGGTTTCTTCTCCACTTCGGAGGCGGTGAAGAAATTGTTCGCCATTGCCGAAGACCCCGCACTGCGTGACGCCAACCAGATGGAACTGCTGGTGGCGTTTATCGTGGTGTTTATCAGCGCTTGTTTGGAAGGCTACGGCCTGCATCAAAGCATCAAGGAAGCGAACGAGCGTATGGAGCGCACGGGTGTGGCCCATATGGGTGTGTTCCGTTTTTGGAGGCGTACCAAGTCGGCGGAGCTTGCGTCCGTCATTATGGAAGACACGCTTGCTTTGATCGGCTTGGCATTCGCAGGGGCTGGCATCGGTCTTGCGATTCTGTTTGATAATGAGATATTTGATGCATTCGGCGGTTTGATGGTTGGTCTTGTATTGATTGCGGGATCGTTGCTGCTCATGTTCAAATCCGGTTCGCTGTTGATTGGTGAGGCCGTCGATTCGGATACGCGCAAGAAGATTGAGCAGGCTGTTATTTCAACGCCTGGTGTGGAACGACTGCTGAATATGCAGACCGTGCATATGTCCGAGGATGACATTCTGCTGTGCGTCAAGGTGCAGACCAGCAAGCTCGACCGCGATTACGATGTTGAAACCGTGAACAAAATCGAACGAAGCGTGCGTACCGCGCTGCCGTGGTTCCGTTTCGAAATCTACGTAGAGCCCGACCTCTACCGCGCCGACCACAAAATCGTCTCGTAGTGGTGTGCGGTGTACCTATGGTTATGAGACGTAGAGTATGAGGCGACGATACGGTTTTCAGGAGGAGCTGGCATTCCGATGAGTTCGGAGTGCCAGCTCCTCCTTTTCATGTGCTTTCTTGTTATGCGTCTCCTTGAGCCCATACATATGCATCCTTTCCAACATCCGAGCTTTAGCCTCATCAACCTCGGCGCGAGTAATGCCGCTATCCAGTATGAACTGCTCAATGCTATAGCTCATTACATTTCCTTTCGTATGATTCCTCTAATCTAATGGATTACCCCCATATCTAATAGATCGTAAAACCCGTTTTCTTTGAAGCAAAGGCGTCTAGGTGGAGGTATGTCTCGGATGCGATTGGTTTGTTTATCTCGAGATGTGAGACACACTTACCCCCCCTAAAGTGGTAGGGTGGGTGGTGCATTCGGGGACGCATGCGCCCTGTCATAACGCTCCGGGAGACAGGATGGAGAAAATGGAGAATATGGAGAATCCGAAGAAACTGGCCGTTGCGACCATCGCAGGCTTGACCGAGGTGGCCGGTATGGCCGCGCCCGCCATGGCAGATGAGACGGCCGCCGATCCGATGGTGGGCCAGACCCAGTCGGCCGATCCGACGAAGGATGCGCTCGACAAGGCCAACACGGCCGTATCCGAATCCCAGACCGCTTATGATAATGCCCAGCAGAATGTGCAGGACGCTCAATCCAAGGTGGATGATGCGTATGCTTCCGACCCGGCCACGAATGCGGCGCAGTCCGAACTGGATGCCGCCCAGTCGGCTAAGAAGGATGCCGACCAGTCGGCGGCTGACGCGCAGGCCGATGTGGATGCCGCCCAGGCTGCTCTGGCTGAAGTGAACGCCACGCTGAAGACAGCCGAAACCGCATTGGCCACGGCGAAGTCCGACGCGGAATCCGCGCAGGACGCGTACGACAAGGCCCACAAGGTTGTCACCCCGTCGAAGGATACGACCATCACGGTTGATACTCCGGACAGTGCGAACAGTGCGAACAGTGCGAACAGGGCGGCCGTGAAGACCTCCACGCAGGCCAAGCTTGGCGACACGGGCGTGGACGTGATGGAGACCGCCGTGTTTACCATTATGGCCGCCGGTACCGCCGGAGCCACGCTCATGCTGAAGCGTCGTGGTGACGGCCGTTACGGTCTTATGGCACGCCACGCCAAGTAGGTTTTTGCCATAAAAATCCTAGAAAATGATGTGCGGATGGGAACGAACGATTCCCATCCGCTTTTTCCTAAAACGTATGTGACATAACTCATCGAAAGCACAAGTATGCAGGGAAAACTATCTGAAGTTTCCAACCCGAATATAAGCGATGCCGGGTCAAAGAATGTAACTGAAAACAAGAAGAAGAGCAGAAAGCCTGCTGTGATCGCCGTGGCTTCGGTCGCGGCCGTGGCTGTGCTGGCTGGTGGCGGCTGGTTCGTTTGGAAGACCTACGCGAACCATGAGCTGGCCGAGGCGAGACAGGCGTGTGTGGAAGCGTCGGAAAGCTACCGCAAGGCGGCGGACTCGTATTCCGGGCTGGTGGATGGCGACGCGGCCACAGCCTCCCAGATCACCGTGAAGCAGGTGGCGGATGCGAAGACCGTGGATGCGTTGGCCGAAGCGTTGAAGGCGAACGAGCCTGACGTGGTCGCTGCGTGGCCGATTCGAAGGCGGATTACGAGTCGAAGACCAGCCTGATTGAAAAGAACACCGGCTGGTACGGGAAACACGAGAAGAGCTTGGAAGAAGCGGTGAAGGCCGTGAACGATTCGAAACTGGAGAAGACCGTTTCCGATGCGGAACGGTTGTTGAAGAATTCGGACGGCAAGGTCGCCGATGCGGCGACGCGCGACGAACTGTCCAAGGCAGTCAAGGCCAGGGATGCGGACAAGATCGCGGCCGCGTCGAAGAAGGTCAACGACTCGGTGACGGCGAAGACGAAGGCGGACGAGGAGGCGCAGCGCAAGGCCGAGGAGGAGGCCGCCGCACAGGCCGCCGCACAGGCCCAGACGCAGCAGTCGTATTCGGCGCCGCAACAGTCGTACACGCCCTCGTATTCAGGCGGTTCGACATCGAGTGGCGGCGGTTCCAGCAGCGTGCCGGACTTCGTTCCAAGCAGCGGAGGTCTCGGATGCACGACAGACTGCCCTCCGTCCTCAAGCGATGGATTGATTCACCACTGATTTAGATGACTCTTCTTCTCAAGGGACTTCGGGGTCCCTTTTCGTATCCGCAGCCTTCCGGGAAAATGTCCAACCCGACACGCCCGAAACCGTGGTTGCATAGCAGGTGGATGACGGAAACGAATCCGATATCGACGTTTGTCGACGGCCGGGCATGTGAAGTGTTCGGACGGGATTTGTTCTCCTGTCCGACCCCACCGGGAGTGGGGTGAACATCTGCAGATGAATCTCTGAAAGGAGACGGAACATTGGGTTCCAAGAACAGTAACGGAAGGCGAAAGACGCTGGCCCTGCTCGCCGCCACGGCGACATTGGCCGGAGGCCTGACCGCCGGCACCGCCTGGGCGGGCGGCGGCGGAGACCAGGGAGGCACCGGCGGAGGCGGCTCGGCCGCGCAGTTCTGGGCCTACAAGGACGACGCGACGGGCTCGTGGGGTTCCGCGACCGACCTGAACAGCGTGAGCCGCGCCATGGCCTGGAAAGGCGTGACCATGGACGATTCGGCCGGCAAGGCCGCCAAGGCGTGAGCGACGCGAACGCGGAATGCGTGGCCGGCTTCCGCCAGAGGCATCCGGGCGAGAGCGACGGCGACTGCCGCGTCGTGGCCGTGGGCGCGGCGTCCGGCAACGGGTCCACCACCAGCGTGTGGAACGGGTCCGGCGTCTACGACGCGAAGATATGGAAGGACAACTGGTACAAGTACGTCGCACCGAACACTTACAACTACGCTGGATCTCAGTCTTATCACACCGGCGATGGCTTCAGCGATGATCCGTCGAACAGCGTCGACAAGATCATGGAACGCCATGTCGACTCGACCCGCAGCATCGTCGTGATCGTGCTCGACAAATACCAGCCCGCCCCGCCGAACTACACGCTGAGCGTGGCCACGAAGGCATCCGGCACGACCACCAAGGCCGGCGACACGCAGAACGTGGCGGACACGGTCACCACCAGCCGTAACGGCAGCTCGATCAGTGAGAACGTGACCGGCACCAGCACGCTCCGCTGGGCCGGCGTGGACGGCACCACCCACAACACATGGAACGGTGATACCGAAGTCACCGCCGAAGGCTACTACTACGCATCCGAGGACGAAACCATCCTCCAGCCCGTCGCACGCAAAGACGGCGAAACCGTCGACCAGATCACCAGCACGCTGAGGTGACTGTGAACGCCCGAATCTTCCAGCTACTGGAAGATTCTTCCCGCTGACGAGCACATGAGCGCACCAAATTCTCCAGTGGGTGGAGGAATCTGCCCATTAACGGTTACGATCGCATGGTCGGCACATGCGAGAAGAATCAGTGGCATGACTGAAGCCGCACATGATGATTATCAGTTGCCCGAAGAATTCGAACACTGTTCGAAACTTGCCCCTGTACGCGATGCGCCTAGCGCGTTGGACCGTGTCAAGCAGGTCGTACGCATTCTGCACGAACCAGGCGGATGCCCTTGGGACGGCGAGCAGACCAATACAAGCCTGCTTAAACCACTGTTGGAAGAAACCTACGAATACATCGACGCCGTGGAAACGAACGATCGCGACAACATGCGTGAAGAACTCGGCGACATGCTGCTGCAATCCGTTTTCCAAGCGCAAGTATGCGCCGTGGATGCGCAGGATCCGTTCGGCATCGACGAAGTGTGCAATCGTCTCGTCGACAAGCTCATCACCCGACATCCGCACGTCTTCCAATCAGACGACGCTACCGACGCTTCCGCGCCAGCACCGGAAAATGCGCAAGATACGTTGAAACTGTGGGAAGCGATGAAACAGAAAGAAAAGCATCGCAAGTCCATGCTCGAAGGCATCTCCCACGCGCAAGGCGCATTGCCGCGCGCCACGAAAATCGTATCGAGAGTACACAAATCGCAGTATTGCGATCAGCTTGAAACAGCATTCACAACAAGCGCAAGTCAAATGGACGAACAGCATGATGGCGATCATCCTTACGCTGACGAAATCATCGCCATCATCCGCAAAGCGCAACGTGACGGCGTAGACGTGGAATCCGACCTGCGTTGCCGCCTGCGCGACATAGAATCCGAAATCGAACATATCGAAAGGACCATGAACCATGAGTGACGTCAAAGCACTCGACCCTGCGCTGCTCAAACAGTATTCCACAGACTTCAACGCTGACCGCGCCAATCTGGTGGCAGCCAACGCGGCAGTATCATCCGGTGTGCTCGCCGCAGCCACCGACTATAAGGGCGAGCGCGTGCTGCAGAATGATTTCTCCATCGAGCTGAAGCAGGGGAGTATCACCAATCAGCGTAGTTCGGGGCGTGTTGGATGTTTGCGGCGCTTAATACGTTGCGTTATGAGTTGATGCATCGTTGGAATTTGGAGGATTTCGAGTTTTCGGAAACCTACCTGTTTTTCTGGGATGCGATGGAGAAGTCGAACACGTATTTGGAGAATGTGCTTGCCACGTTGGATGAGCCGCTGGATAGTCGTGTGTTCGAGGCGATTAATTATGGTCCGGCCGATGATGGTGGTTGGTGGCAGATGTTCGCTGATTTGGTGAACAAGTATGGTTTGGTGCCGAAGAGTGCTTATCCGGAGTCGGCTAATTCGAAGAGTTCGGATGCGTTCAAGCAGTATTTGAATACGAAGCTACGTGAGTTCGCGTCCGATTTGCGTGACCGTCATACAGCTGGAACGTCGTTGGATGAGTTGCGTGCGTTGAAGAATGCGGATATGGCTACGGTGTATCGCATGTGTGCGATTGCATTGGGTGAGCCTCCGGAGCGTTTTGATTTTCTTGCGCGTACGAGCGATGACAAGGATGACGGCAAGAAGAAAACCACGGGGGAGGGGCCGTCTGAAAAGGCTGCGAAAACCGGGTAAGGATGAGCGTCCGCAGATTCGTGAATTCGGTATCACTCCGATGGAGTTTTATAAGAAGTACGTGCCGGTGGATGTGAACGATCTGGTCACGCTATGCAATGTGCCGATGGAGAGTCGTCCGTTTGGCAAGCGGTATCGTATTCGTTTTTCCGCCAATGTGGCGGAAGCGGGTGATATGGAGTTTGCGAACGTGCCTCTTGACGTGTTCAAGAAGGCTGCTGTGGACCAGATCAGTGACGGTCATCCGATTTGGTTCGCTTGTGATTGCATGCAGTTCTCGTTGCGTGGCGATGGCTATTTTGATTGCGATACCGTGCGCGTTGACCAGCTTTTCGGTACGAAATTCACGTTCGACAAGGCCAAGGGATTGGAGTATGGCGATTGCCCAAGCAATCATGCCATGACGTTGACTGGCGTGAATTTGGATGCTGACGGGCGTCCGAACCGTTGGAAGGTGGAGAACAGTTGGGGCAAGGATAATGGTCAGGATGGCTATTATGTGGCGTCCGATGCTTGGTTCGACCGTTATGTTACCGAACTGATCATTCGCAAGGAGTATCTCGATGAGACCACACGCGAAATACTGGCCGATCAGCCGGTCGAGCTTGAACCTTGGGAGCCGCTCACCAAGCGAAGCCGGTGAAGGCTTGCGCATATCGCGCATGATTCGGTTTGATTGCAATAAGGAATGAGATAAACAGTGGAGGGCGTCGATTGACAGATTCGGCGCCCTCCACTTATTGCAGTATTTAGTCATTATTTAATTGCTATTCGGCAGTACCAAGGCATGCTTCGAAGGAACGGCGGGTGAGGCGTCCACGGTTGACGACGCCCACGAGCTTGCCTTGTTCAACCACCGGCACTTTCTTGTACTGCTGATAGCTGAACATCTGGCAGACTTGCGCGATATTGGCATCCGATTGCACAGTGACGGCCGGCTTTGCGGCAATAACCATGACGTTCATATCAAGCAGTTCTGCGTGAGACAGTTCCGGGAATTCGCCGCGGGCCATGCCAGTGACCAGCGTGGAAATGTCGGAAACCGGCGCGTTGTCTTGTGCGAAGCGGCGCAGTACGTCGCTATCGGAGATGAAGCCGACCACGTGGCGTTCGTCATCGACGATAGGCATGCCGCTGATGTTCTTTTCCAACATCATGCGCACTGCGTCACGTACCTCGGCATCCGAGGCTACCGTGTAAACGTCATGCTGCATCACATCGGCAACGGTCTTGACATCCAAAGCGGGAACATGCTGTTGCGCGGACTTGTTCCATCCGGCGGCATCGCCGATGGCGTGAACTATCTTGCCGGACAATGGTGCGACGATCAGCATCTGAATCGGCAACGCGATGGTGAAATTGTAGGGGAACATGCGCCAGAATCCCGTGAACGCGCCGAATGTGAAACCGAATGCCATGATGGCGCCGAATACGGTCATCAGCACCACCATGAGGAATTTGACCGTGATGCCTTTCCATACCGCACGGTCGGTTGCCGCGCAGAATGTATTCATAATCGCGCGGGAGCTTGGCGTGCAGATGCACAAATCGCAAATCATGCCGACCACGTAGGCCAACGGCCAGTCGAACAATGCGTAGCTCCACGCCGCCGCACCGACGTCACCGATACGTACGCCGTAATTGAGTGCCGCCATCACATAAATCATGATCGCGGACATGATGAAACTGAAGAGAATGCCCTCCTTGCCGTTACGTGGCACGGAACTTCCTTTCGCTATGCGTTCGATGTGTTGCTGCATCGGCCCCTCTGGTCTGTTCCGCACGTCATGTTCCAACAGGAGCGCGGAAGGCTAGGGGGCGCATAACGAAATCCGAAAAGGTTCGGACGATCGCAATGGCGACTTCCTGGCAAACGAATCGACTCAAGCCCTCAATGGGCATGCAAGATGCGATTCATGAGTCGGGGGCCGCTTGCAAAATCACAGATTGTTCGCAGACCCCAAGACAAATACGGAAATACCGAACGTGCTCGAAACGCATGTGGAAAGAAAAAGCCGGACGTTTTCGCGTCCGGCATAAATACAATCCGAATAAAACTCGAATTACTCGGCTTACTCTTCGGCGACCAATTCCAGATAGGAATCATTCCACAGGTCTTCGTCGCCGTCAGGCATGAGCAGCACACGTTCAGGGTTCAATGCCTGCACCGCACCCTCATCGTGGGTGACGAGCACAATAGCACCCTCATACTTGGCGATGGCCTTGAGAATCTCATCGCGTGAGGCCGGATCAAGATTGTTGGTCGGTTCGTCAAGCAGCAGCACGTTCGCACGGCTCGTCACCAATGTCGCCAACGCCAAGCGGGTCTTTTCGCCACCGGAAAGCACGCGAGCCGGCTTCAACGCATCATCCCCGGAAAAACAGGAACGAGCCGAGAATCGAACGCGCCCTGCGTATCATTCAGTTCCGGAGCCACATGAATGAGGTTTTCCAACACTGTGGCATTCAGGTCAAGCGTGTCATGTTCCTGCGCGAAATAGCCGATTTTACAGCCGTGACCGTAGTCCACGGAACCGGTGTCCGGCTCTTCCAAATGCGCGAGCAGACGCAGGGTGGTGGTCTTACCAGCACCGTTGTATCCCAAAATCACCACACGCGAGCCCTTGTCAATAGCCAGATTCACGCCGGCGAATACAATGTTCGAACCATACGCTTTCGACACATCCTTCGCCATGATCGGCGTGCGACCGCACGGAGCCGGCTCCGGGAACCGGATATCCGCCACTTTCTCCTGCTTTTGCGCTTCGGACGTGTTCTCGAGAAGTTTCTCCGCACGACGCATCATGTTCTGCGCGGCCACGGCCTTGGTCGCCTTCGCATGCAGGCGGATACCCTGCTGCATGAGGCGTTCCGCCTTCTTCTCGGCCACTTCACGTTCGCGACGGCGACGTTCCTCATCAACCACGCGCTGATGCAGGTAGGCTTTCCAACCAAGGGAATACATGTCGATCTGTCCGAGCTGCGCATCCAGATGCCATACCTTGTTCACCACTTCGTCCAACAGTTCGGTGGAGTGGGAGATGACCAGGAATCCACCCTCGTATTTCTTCAGGTATCCGCGTAACCATTCGATGGAGTCGGCGTCCAAATGGTTGGTCGGCTCGTCAAGGATTAGCGTATCCGCGTCAGAGAACAGGATGCGGGCCAATTCGATACGACGACGCTGGCCGCCGGAAAGCGTACCCAATTGCTGGCCCATGACCTCCTGCGGCAGGCCAAGGCTTGCCGCCATCGCAGTTGCCTCGGACTGTGCCGCATAGCCGCCGGCCTTTTCGAAATCCTGCATGGCCTTGTCGTAACGGTTCATCGCTCGGGTCATGACGTCCGGATCCGGATCGGTCATCTCCTTTTCGGCCTTGCGGATACGACTGATGATGGAAGCGATGTCTCGCGCGCTCATCATGCGGTCGAGCGCGGTCTGTTCCGGATCGGCAGCATGCGTGTCCTGCGGCAGATAGCCGAGCTTGCCCGATACACGCACTTTGCCGGCGGTGGGCAGCATGTCGCCGGTGATCACGCGGGTGAGCGTGGTCTTGCCGGCGCCGTTACGTCCGACCAGACCGATCTTGTCGCCCTTGGCGACGTGGAAATTCGTGGGATGCAGCAACGTGCGCGCGCCGATCTGAATCTCAAGCTCCTGCGCTTCAATTGCCATGCCTCAACACCTCTGCACTTTCGTTACTGTCGTTCCAAACTGGCTGTGCCGCACATAACGGCCTGCCCATCATTCATAAGGCCAAACGCCAATCGAACATCATACCGAACGCCTGTAACCACGTGAATCCCACCGCGTGGTACGCAATCGCAAATGGAATAGATTGCGCGGAAGCGTAACAATCAGATTATTCTGGTGAGCAGGCAAATTCGGAAGGGAGCAAACATGAAGAAAGCTTTGATCATTGTGGATGTGCAGCCGACATTTTGCGAAGGCGGCGAACTGGGTGTAGCCGGTGGCAATGCCGTCGCGGAACGTATCGCGGATTACGTGAATGCGCATCGCGGCGAGTACGAATACATCGCAACCACGCAGGATTGGCATATCGAGCCCGGCTCACACTGGTCGGAGCAACCCGACTATGTGGATACGTGGCCCGTGCACGGCAAGGCCGGCACTCCCGGCGCCGAACTTCATCCAGCGATCGCCGCGCTGCATGTAGAGCATCATTTCAAGAAGGGACAGTATTCGCCGTCATATTCGGGGTTCGAAGGATACGAGGATAATACGGATTCGATTCCTTCCCGCGAACAGGTCGCCTCTGACATGGCTACAGGGCGTACGCTTGCCGTTGCATTGGAATCCGCGGGTATCGAATGCGTCGACGTGGTTGGCTTGGCCGAATCGCACTGTGTCAAGGAAACCGCGCTGGACGCCCGTAAGCTTGGACTTGAAGTGCATGTCATCGAAAACCTGACCGAACCGGTCAGTGAAGAACTCGGCATCGCAGCCCGCCAGCAAATGCTCTCCGCCGGCGTCATCCTCGACTAGTTTCTTGAGGAATGGGACAACGAATGGAGAAGGGATTGTTCAGCAGGCGTGTTTATGAGGTGGTGCGGCGCATTCCGAAGGGTAAAGTCGCCACCTATGGGCAGGTTGCGGCTTTGGCCGGAGCGCCACGCAACGCGCGTTTTGTCGGCTATGCCCTGCATTCGAATCCTGAGCCGGGTGTGATTCCATGTCATCGTGTGGTGTTCCGAGACGGCTCGTTGGCACCCGGATTCGCGTTCGGCGGTCCGGAAAGACAGCGGCTTCTGCTCGAAGAGGAAGGCGTTGTCTTCATCTCTCCGAAAGGTATGCCCGAACTAAGCGAGTCAGGCAAGATGAAAGACTCGAACGCCGGAGCTTCCGGACTGCGAGTCGATCTCGCCCGTTGTCAGTGGGACGCCTAGTCGCTTTCAATCCGTGTCAACCGCTTACGCCCCCAACGACATTTGCTTTATCCGCCGTGGTTGGATAATGGGTGCCTGCCATAGAGGACGAAGAAGCAACGGGGACGCAAAGGTGGAACGGCAAGGCATGTGGCAACAGGACGCACCAGGGGCGATATCGGTCGGAATGCCGGTTGTATCGTTGGCACCGGCTCCGCGAACCATGGCATAACATCGGCTTAAGTCGTTGGAAAATAGCGCGACACGCCGCGATTTGCGGAGTTGGCATGCTTCATGTATATTTTCTACTCGTTGCCCACCACGGTGGAAACAACTTGCGGACATAGCTTAGTTGGTAAAGCGCAACCTTGCCAAGGTTGAGACCGCGGGTTCGAGTCCCGTTGTCCGCTCCATTCGAAAGCTTCCGGAAGGAAGCTTTTTTCATATCCGACCGCAAATCCGGGCGCATCCTCAATTCATCCCGACCGAAATCCGAAACCTGGAATCCTCCTCTGTTGAGAAAAC
>ENA-OQBU01000149-OQBU01000149.1-human-gut-metagenome-genome-assembly--contig:-NODE-149-length-19247-cov-2.538860_pt1 | contig 19247 bp, 20 predicted proteins | sample MGYA00242492_ERZ504566 | MGnify/ENA primary metagenome ERZ504566 (study PRJEB26092, sample SAMD00036261) | human gut metagenome | host: Homo sapiens | study: EMG produced TPA metagenomics assembly of...
ATATTTATGCCGTTTTCTCCTGCCCTATACTCATAACTTCACCCCATAGTTCCTCAGTCACCCAGCAATTGGTGTCTTACGCCTGAGTCCCTACCGGTACTGCAACAACTGCCGTGAGCCCTTGATGTGCGGCCAGATATTCATGCAACGGCTGGCTGTATGGCATATCCAGCTCGCCGTAATTGGTTCCGGCACGGAAGGCGGGGTAACTGTCGCCGCCCTGAAGCAGATATGAATTGGACGCGATAATCACCAGGTCATCGTCCGCAATCGGTCGGCCGTCAACGGCGAGGTTCGCGATACGAACCGCCGCATGTTCGTCGGCAGCACACTCGTCAGCGTCAGCGTTGGTATCAGCGCCGGAATCAGTATCAACGCCGGCATCGGCATTGCCGCTCTCACCAGCCGTACCGCATTCGGCATACCGATACGTCACGTTCGAGGAGATGCCGAGCCAGCGCCGCTCCAGTCGCCCATCGTCACGGTGGAATTGCTCGGCGAGCACTCTCTTCACATCGCGCCCGGTGAGCGTCTCATGCGCGGCCTTGAACTGCAAGGCCATGAGACTATCCACCTCGCGCACGGTGACTTTGCCATCGCCATTCATATCAAGCCGTGGAGTCCGCAGACTGCCATTATTCGAAAATCCGATTATCGGCAAACGATTTCCGGCATACACATGCTTCATGATTGACTCGCGGTTCGCGTCCGCCACCAGCACACCGACCGTATTCCCGTGCTTATCCGAACCTTGTTTGTCGAAATACACGCCGGAGGCCAAGGTGCCAATCACCGCGTTGCCGGCATGATTCGAATATGTTGCCGCCGCCTGGTAAATATGCTGCGCGCGCGATACCTCATCGTTCTCCTCAGCACCGGCAGACATCCAAGCGGCTTGCGCCGGATGCGCATTAAGCCCATCCACGCCCAGCACGCCGTCAACCGCCGTATGGCTGGTGCCATTGCCGAGGTCAACGTCGGCCACTCGCACCGTGGCGCGACGCCCGGCACCGGTGATGATCAAATCCTGCACGGCCATGTTCCGCCCGAAGCTGCCCGCCTCGTAAATAGGCGCGCCACCCGCGGTTGTACCGTGCTTGATCGCGTGACTGTGACCGGTGTATACCACATCAACATCTCGCCCAATATCGGCGGCGGCTGAAGCATCGGCATGCAGCAAGGCCACCACCGCATCCACCTTTCCGGAGCGCTTGAGTTCACGGGCCACACGATTGATCGCGTCCACCGCCCGTTCGTCAAGGTCGGCATCACGAGTGATCTGCGGAGTGGCCACCGAGCCGAGCGCATCAGTAAGGGCGCCCACGAAACCGATCCGCTTGCCGTTCACCGTTCGAATCGTAGAGTCACGTACGTGGCTCAGCAGTCCGTCAGGCGACTTATTGGCGGCAGACGCGTTGGCGCACAGCCAGTCGATGCCGTTGCTGGGATCAGCGATACGATTGTTGAAATCGGCGACACCGCGGTCGAACTCATGGTTGCCTATCGCCGAAATCGTCAATCCCCACGCTTTGGCCATATCCAGCGTGGGTTGGTCCTTCTCCACCGCCGACTCATACGGGGAGCCTCCCACCAAATCGCCGGTCGATACCGGAATCATATTGCCGGGATTATGGCTGTCGGCCACGGTGAAGGCGGTGGCGTTGTCTGCACCACGTTCGATATGCCCGTGAAAATCAGTGATGTCGGCGATGGTCACCGTACGGGTGCCGGAAGATGGATTATCGCCGGAAAAAGGAACGGCTCCCCGTGGTTCCCCGCACAAGCATAAGGAACCACCAGAGCCGTAAGGATAAGCGCTACTGCACCAAAAGCGATCCCCGATCGCTTGCCGGCCCACCGCCGGTTCTTCATATTCCTGCTCACACCAGTCACGCTAGAATCGTCGATTGAATGGCCATGCCTAGGAAGGCGACTCTCAGGTGAATTCTTAGCGGCGTCTTGGGATGGGAAAGGCCTGACCCCGTACTATCAGGGTCAGACCTTTGCAACCCGAGTCACTACGAATGCGTCGGCAAGGGGAGATTACTCGCCAAATTCCTCGGCACAGATCTCAGCTACCGCACCCACGCACGCCTCGGCAATCAGACGGCCGCGTTCGGCGCTTGAGCCGGCCGGATTGGCGAGTCCGCCGTGAGCGGGAACGTCACCTTGGCGCACAGGGTAGCGGACATAGGATTTCGCCGTGGCACCGGCTTCCTCGACCATACGGTCCATGTGCACCAGTTCCGGCGCATAGTGGAGCATCAACGAAGTTTCGGTGACGGCCGCATGCTCCAATGCCCAGCCGGGGAACACCAATCCATCGAACACCTTGTCGATAACCGACTGCGGAACTGGATCCCACCAATTGGTTTCCACGATGGTGGCTACTCCCCCGGTTTCGCGGGTGCCAGATCGATGGCCTCGACGATGAACGCCTCGTTTTCAAAATGCGCGTTCATGACGACGATCTTGGTGAAGCCATCGGCGATGAGTTCGCTCAGCACGTCGTGCATTTGGTTGATCACTGTCACGCCGTTCATGTCGATAGTGCCCGGGAACAGCGGCCCGCCACCGGAGAGCGGCTTGGACTTGTATCCGTAGCTCAGGGTGGGCAGCACGGTGCCGTCGATGCGTTCCGCCAGATCTTCGGCGACCCGCGTGGCGAGTACCGCGTCGGTGCCGATGGGCAGATGCTGGCCGTGCTGTTCGGTCGAACCGATCGGCACGATGACGGGACGAGTCTTCGCCTCCTTGAATTCCGGCCAGGTCATGTGGTCCATACGGCGGTTGCTACCCATTGCAGTACTCCTTTAGGTTGGTGGTGGATTGGATGGTCGATGAATACGCCCGCTCCCTCGGGGAAGGAGCCGGAGCTGAGGAGATCAGATGTGATTCAGATCCTTGTCGGTGTTTTCGTGGGAGAGGATCATCGCGACCAAGGCGATGGCCGCAACGCCCACCATGTACCAGGCCGGGGCGATGGACGAACCGGTCAGGGCAATCAGGACAGTGGCGATGAACGAGGCCGTACCACCGAAGATGGCGTTGGCCAGATTGAAGCTGAACGCGAATCCGGTGAAGCGCACGGAGGTGGGGAACGTCTCGGTCAGGTAGCTGGACAGGGTACCGTCGTTGGCGGTCAGGGTGGCGCACATTGCCAGCTCAACCAGCAGCACGGGCCAGAACTGGGAGGTGTTGAGGATGAGGAAGGCAGGAACGGTGAGGACGATGAACGCCACGCAAGCGCCGATGAGCACCTTCTTGCGGCCGAATTTGTCGGAGATGTGGCCCATGCCGAACACCATGAACACGTAGGCGACCAGGCAGATGGTGGTGATGGTGCCGGACTGGGGGGCGTCCATGCCGACGGTGTCAGACAGATAGGTCGGCAGGTAGGTGAGCACGGTGTAGAAGCCGACCGCGTTCAGCACGCAGGCTCCGAAGCTGATGATCAGAGCCTTGAGATGGTTGTGGAACAACTCGGCGAGCGGGGCGAACATGCCGCTCTTGGCAGCGATTTGACCGTCGGCGGAGGCGGCGCCCTTGGACTCAAGCGCATCGTTCATCGACTGGTAGACGGGGGAATCAGCGAGCTTGGCGCGGATGTACAGCACAATCAGACCGAGCGGGCCGGCCAGCAGGAACGGCACACGCCATCCCCAACCGACCATCGCGCTAGAGTTCATGTTGGCGGTCATCAGCGTGGCCAGAGTAGAACCGGCGAGCAGACCGATAGCGGTGAAAGCCGGAATCAGCGAGCAGTAGATGCCGTCGCTTTGAAGTGGGCGCATATTCGCCGAGGAACGTGGCCGCACCGGCATATTCACCGGAGGCGGAGAAGCCCTGCACCATGCGCAGCAGTAGAAGCAGAATCGGCGCGCCAACGCCAATCACCGAGTAAGACGGCAGGCAGCCGATCAGGAAGCTCGCACCGGACATGAACATAATCGAGTGGGCCAGTGCGGCTTTACGGCCTTTCTTATCTCCATAGCTACCCCAGAACAGTGCGCCGATTGGACGCAGGATGAAGGATAGCGCGAACACGCCGAAGGTCTGCAGCATGGCGACGGTGTGATTGTCGGTTGGGAAGAACACCAGGGCGATAGTGGTGGCGAAGTACGAATAGGAGGCGTAGTCGAACCACTCGATGAAGTTGCCGAGGAAGGAAGATACCGCGACTTTTCTGACCATGGCCTGTTCTTCAGTTTGCGGGGTGGAATTCATCAGTCGTGCAGATGTAGTAATCGTTGCGGAACTCATGATGTCACCGTCCTTTCAAGGATGTGCTGTTCGTGTGACTGAATGAGATTCAAGTGGGAATCCGTTTCGCAGCAGGTCGACCAGCGCCGCGATAGCCTCGACTATGCCCTTGAGTATTTGCTGAAACGTGAATCGTCGATTAACCAGTTCGGCGTAGAAGTGGACAGGTTGCCCAGTGGCACTGCCGTATTATTCACCATGCTGTTCTTGCCATGATTTCGTGAGTTTGGCGGCGAATAGCAGCATCACCCAGTTCGGTTTGTCGTTATAGTCGACGCCGACCATTTGTGTCACTTTGTCCAGTCGGTTGTACAGGGTTTGCCGTCTGATACCCAATTGCTCGCACGCGCCGGTTTTGCTGTCGAGGTTGTCGAAGCAGGCGCACAGTGTGTCCAGCAACAGCGGGGAGGCGGCGACCTCGAATCCGATGGTCTGCACCACGAGCATGCGCATCGCCTTGTCCATATCAGAGGATGCGACGAAACGGTCGACGAGTGCGGACATGGTACTTACGACTCGCCCGTATGCCGGTTCATGATTGGCGATGTCACGCAATACCGCGAACCCGTCGACCAGCGTCACCGTGTCCAATGCCACTCGGCCATGCACCACGTATATACCGTCGCCTTCCAGTACGGCAAGCGCATCCATGCAATGGCGTCCGAATGCGGCCGCACCGTCTGAGGAATCGGTGGTGGAGCACCATCCGACCATCAAGTCACCTTCCAGCATGCAGGAGACGGCGCATCCCGACCGTTCTTCGAACCGTTCGACCATCGTCGATACATGGTTGATGCCTTCCACCACCGATCTGAACCGAAAAGCGAATGGCATATAGATGCATGATCCGGCAAAACCCAGCGCTTCGAGCATCGCATGCGCTTCCTGCGCCTCAAATGTATTGACGTGCACGCCGTCGGCCGGACCCATACTCAGATGATGCATCATGCCCATGCGCGCACCGCCGTCAATATAAAGGGCAGCCACCGGAGACACGATGGTGGCGATGGCCCGACGCATCGTGGCGTCGGAAGTCATGGTGCGTTGCGTGATCTCCAATGCTCCCACCGGCCGGGAGCGACTTTCAAGGGCGATGACGGCGCTCGATTCGTTGCCGGCATCGAACGCACGACCCGCTCGAGCGGCCAACAGACCGTCACCATCGAAAATGGCGACGCTTTCGCCGAACAGCGACGCAATGGTTTCGGCCACAGCCTCGATATTGCCGGTACGGGACAATCCCTCACGTAATGAAGTGGACATTGTGTCCACCTCCAATTGCAAGTGCATCTGTTCGTGCACGATAGCGGTATTGACGCTCTGACAGATGTCGACAAAAGGTACGCGAGATTTCAAACCAATCAACGTCAACCCATGCAGCCTGGCCGCAGACACCAGTTCGTCCGGCATCCGCACCACACCCTCCACCAGTTCGACCACCAAAGCGGCGACACCAGCCTGTGCCAGGCTTGCTACATATTGTCCTAGCGTGCCGTGCCAATCGGCGGCGAGCAGAGCGTTGCCCTCGATAATCAGCATCTCACCGCCCGAAAGGAAGCTGGAGACATCCTCTCGCTCGTTGGTGAACACCCATCGCACTGGCGTATCGAGGTCTTTGCCTTCGACCTCCACCACAGGATCGGCTCGTTTGAACTGCGTGTTATGAAGCACACTGCGAATCGATACAGTCATACAATCTGTCCATTCCCCCGCGGAACACCGGTCGTTCCGGTTAACCTCACCGCAAAGCGTGCTGTTGACAATAACCTCAGTTGGTTACGCGGGCAGTCGGTTCACGTAACCGTTCGGCAACACACCAGTGAAGGAGCGACGATGACTACCACACTGTTCACCAACGCACATATCGCCACCGGAGAACCCGGAAGCACGGCTGCAAGCACCCTGCCATTGCAGGACATTCTCGTCACGGATGGTGTGTTCACCGCATTCGGCCCCGGACTCGCGCAACAATATGAGGCTCAGGGTGGTGATCTGGCGGCCATTGAGGTGGTCGATCTGGGCGGCAAACTTGTCTGCCCACCGTTCTGCGATACGCATCTGCACCTTGATTACGTATTCACGGCCCGCAAGCCCGGTGCGGTGAATGAAAGCGGAACCTTGTTTGAGGGCATCCAGCGATGGAGTGAGACCAAGTCCGACTTGACGGTCGACGAGATCAAGCAGCGCGCGAAAATCGGCATTAAGAAAGAAATGCTGCATGGCGTGCAGCTCATTCGATCCCATGCCGATGTGACCGACCCGAACCTGACCTCGTTAAAGGCGCTGCTGGAGCTTAAGGAGGAATTGAAGGATACGGTCACTCTCCAGATCGTCAGCTTCCCGCAGGAGGGCATGTACTCCTACGAGGGCCCGCATGGCGAATCGGGTGCCGAGCTGGTGGAGGAAGGACTCAAGATGGGTGCCGACTGCGTGGGCGGCATCCCCCATTTCGAACAGTGCCGTGAGTTTGGCGAGCATTCCATGCACACGGTAGTTGAGTTGGCTTCGAAATACGACAAGCTCATCGACGTGCATTGCGATGAGACGGATGATCCGAATTCCCGTTACGTGGAGCTGCTTTCGGCGCTGGCATATAAGGCTGGCATTGGCCCGAAGGTCACCGCCAGCCACACCTGTTCGCTGGGATCGGCGGACAACGCCTACTTCTTCCACCTGACCAAGCTGCTTAAGGCGGCGCATATCAACTTCGCCTGCGCCCCCACCGAGAACCTGTATTTGCAGGGCCGTCAGGATACCTTCCCCAAGCGCCGTGGCATCACGCGAGTCAAGGAGCTCACTGAGGCGGGTGTCAATGTGTCATTGGGCCAGGATTCAATGCAGGACCCGTGGTACCCGTTGGGCAATGGCAATATGATGCTCATTCTTGATTATGTGCTGCATTTGGCACAGATGATGAGCTTTGAAGAAATCGACGATGCGTTGAAGTTCCTGACCGTCAACGGTGCCACTACGTTGGGCCTGCGCGATATGTACGGCTTGGAAACGGGCAAGCCAGCAAACTTCATTGTGCTGGACGCCGATAGCGTGTTCAACGCCGTGTATGAGCGCTGCTCGGTATTGCGTTCGGTGCGCGCCGGCCGCACGCTGTTTACCCGCGAGGAGACCATCGACACCGGACTCGCCCTGCTGTAATAATCCGACACAAACAGTAGCTCCCCTTGACAGGGGAGCTGTCGCCAGAGGCAACTGAGGGGTAGACCACAAACGTGCACATCATGTGTGCGCAGGTCTACCCCTCAGTCAGCTTCGCTGACAGCTCCCCTGTCAAGGGGAGCTTTGCTGGTATGCGCTAGCTACGCTATCGAAACGGACTACTCCTGCGGAGCGTCACCGGAATCGGCGGGAGCGGATTCGGCCGGCTCAGTGGCCGGAGTGGCGTCGGCTGGAGTCTCGCCATCAGTGGCGGCACCGTCTTCGGCGGGCTTATCGGCGGCGGCCGGCTCCTCGAACTCCTCACCCTTGAAGGTGAATTCGCCGAGGATACCCTCGCCTTCCGCATCCACAATCACGCGCTGACCGTCTTCGAGATCGCCCATCAGGATCTTCTCGGAGATGGCGTCCTCGATGTCGCGCTGAATCACGCGGCGCAGCGGACGGGCACCGAGCAGCGGGTCGAAGCCCTTCTGCGCGAGCAGGTCCTTGGCGGCGTCGGTGAGTTCGAGCGACATATGACGGTCGAACAGGCGGTCGTTGAGCTGCTTGACGTCCAGATCCACGATCTGGCGCACCTGCGGCTCGGTGAGCTGCTTGAACACGATGATGTCGTCCAGACGGTTCAGGAACTCCGGGCGGAACTGCTGCTTCAATTCGGAGCTGACCTGGTCCTTCATGCGCTGGTAGCTGGACTCGTTGTTGGCACCTAGGTTGAAGCCCGTGTTGGCGGCCTTGGCGATGTCTCGCGTACCGAGGTTGGTGGTCAGGATGATGATGGTGTTCTTAAAGTCCACCTTGCGGCCCTGACCGTCGGTCAGGTGGCCGTCATCGAGCACCTGCAGCAACGTGTTGAAGATGTCCGGATGAGCCTTTTCGATCTCGTCGAACAGCACCACGGAGAACGGCTTGCGGCGCACCTTTTCGGTGAGCTCGCCGCCTTCCTCGTAGCCGACGTATCCCGGAGGCGCACCGAAGAGTCGCGAAGCCGCGTACTTCTCGGAGAACTCGGACATATCCACGCGAATCAGCGCGTCCTCATCGTCGAACAGGAATTCGGCGAGCGTCTTGGCCAGCTCGGTCTTGCCGCGCCGGTGGGGCCGGCGAAGATGAACGAACCGGACGGGCGCTTCGGGTCCTTCAGACCCACGCGAGTACGGCGGATAGAGCGGGACAGGGCGGAAACCGCCTCGTCCTGGCCGATGATGCGCTTGTGCAGTTCGGCTTCCATGTTGAGCAGTTTCTTGGACTCGGCCTGAGTCAGCTTGAACACCGGGATACCGGTGGTGGAGCTGATGACCTCGGCGATCACGTCCTCGTCCACGACCATCTTGCGTCGGACTCGCCTTCGCGCCAGGAGTCTTCCTTCTGCTTGCGATCGGCTTCCAGCTTCTCCTGCTTGTCGCGCAGTTCGGCGGCCTTCTCGAAGTCCTGGCCCTTGATGGCCTCGTCCTTGTCGGCGGCGATCTTGGCGATCTTCTCGTCGAGTTCCTTGAGCTCAGGCGGGGCGGTCAGGCGCTTGATGCGCAGGCGTGCACCGGCCTCATCGATCAGGTCGATGGCCTTGTCAGGCAGGTTACGGTCCTGGATGTACCGGCTGGACAGCTCTGCGGCAGACTGCAGCGCGCCATCGGTGATGGTCACGTGGTGGTGGTTCTCGTAACGGGAACGCAGGCCCTTCAGGATCTCGATGGTCTCGGCGATGGTCGGCTCGTGCACCTGAATCGGCTGGAAACGGCGTTCCAGAGCCGCGTCCTTCTCGATGTACTTGCGGTACTCGTCGGTGGTGGTGGCACCAATGGTCTGGAGCTCGCCACGGGCCAGCATCGGCTTCAACATGTCGGAGGCACCCAGCGCGCCGTCAGCCGAGCCGGCGCCCACGATGGTGTGAATCTCGTCGATGAACAGCACGATGTCGCCACGAGTCTTGATTTCCTTCAGCACCTTCTTCAGGCGCTCCTCGAAATCACCACGGTAGCGGGAGCCGGCCACCATGGAACCGAGGTCCAGCGAGTAGACCTGCTTGCCCTTCAGGGTTTCCGGCACGTCGCCGGCTTGGATCTTCTGGGCCAAGCCTTCGACCACAGCGGTCTTGCCCACGCCGGGCTCGCCGATCAGCACCGGGTTGTTCTTGGTGCGGCGGGAAAGCACGACCATAACGCGCTCAATCTCGTTGGTACGGCCGATGACCGGGTCCAGCTTGCCTTCAGCGGCTTCGGCGGTCAGGTTGCGGCCGAACTGATCGAGGATGGCGGAACCGGACTTGTTCTGCTTGTCCGTCACGCCGCCGGCGTTGGCCAAGTCGCCCTTGCCGTCACCGGTGCCGGTGCCGGAGTTGCCGCGAATCATATCGATGGTCGCGCTACGCAACTCGCCCAGATCGACGTCCATCTTGATGAGCACCTGGGTGCCCACGCCTTCGCCTTCGCGAATCAGGCCGAGCAGGATGTGCTCGGTGCCGATGTAGCTGTGGCCCAGCTGCAGGGCTTCACGCAGCGAAAACTCCAACACCTGCTTGGCGTGCGGAGTAAAGGGGATGTGCCCGTTCGGAGCCGCGTTGCCCTTGCCGATCATTTCTTCAACCTGCTTGCGGGTGGCATCCAGCTCCACGCCCTTCGAGGCGAGTGCCTTGGCGGCTACACCCTCACCTTCGCGGATCAGGCCGAGCAGCAGGTGTTCGGTGCCGATGTAGTTGTGCTGAAGGGCCCTCGCCTCTTCCTGCGCCAACACGATCACGCGCCGTGCACGGTCGGTAAACCGTTCGAACATGCTTGTCCTTCCTCAATTGACATTCCGTCTTACTCTACCGATTCACGATGACGTTTATTCATCGGATTCCACGAATTGCGCCGTGAGAGGAGAAGAAAACGATATGCTGGTTCTAGATTCACCCGTAGTCGATTACAAGGAGGCTCGAAATGAGTGAAGCTGCAACCAAGCCCGACATCGTTGTCGGTGTGGATGGTTCCGATGAATCCTTTGCCGCGCTGAAGTGGGCGCTTGAGGAGGCCTCGTTAACCGGTCAGAGCGTCAACGCCGTGTTTGGCTGGACGCATTCCTGGGATATGGGGTCCGAACCGGACAGCGACGAGGCCTGGGCCAAGGTCCGCCACGATATTGCCAACGAGCTGCGTGTGTGGGTCGACAAGGCCGCTGCAGGCATCGACTTCGATCCGGCGAATCTGAAGCTCACCTCGGTGAAGGCCTCCGGTACTTCGGCCCTGCTGCAGATCGGCCATGATTCGCAGCAGATCGTGGTCGGCCGCCGCTCGCTGAGCCGTATGGCCCGCTGGTTCATGGGGTCCCTGTCCGCTTCGCTGGCCGAGGCCGCCGAAGTGCCGGTGACCGTGGTGCGCATCGCCGGCAGCGAGGATGAGACCGTGACCGAGGCCATTGCCAACGCCCTGACTCCGGGAGACAAGCCCGTTCACTACACGCAGCCTCAGCCGGTGGTTGAGGAGGCTCGCCGCCCGGTGGTGGTTGGTGTGGATGGTTTCCGAGACTTCCCGCCGTGCGTTCGATTTCGCACTGGAAGAAGCACGACTGCACGACGCGCCGCTGCATGTGATGTTCTGCTGGCAGCTCAAGGATTTGGGCGTTATTCCGGGCTATGAGAACGCCGTGGCACCGGTGAAGGTCGGTCAGCGCCGCGCCGAGGAGATTCTCTCTGAGCTGATGGCCAAGGCCCGGATTCCCGATGGCGTCAAGGTCAGCACAAACGCCTTCCATATTCCCGCATCCAAAGGTCTGATCGCGGCCTCGCGGTACGCCAGCCATCTGGTGGTCGGCTCGCGTGGCCTGTCCGGGCTGGACGCGCACTTCCTGGGATCGGTGTCCCGCCAGATCGTGAACTTCGCCGAATGCACGGTGACCGTGGTGCACTGATTCACCAAAATCGGCATGGAGTGCTAACGCACGCCTCGGTGATGGGCTTGCAGGGAGGAATTCTTTATTCCTGCAACCCCATCACCATCTACTTTTCGCGGAATTCGGAGTTTATTCCTCGTCCGCCCTGTTCTGGCGCAGCTGCTCAATGAGATCGATGACGGTTTCGAGTTCAGGAGTCACATCGTCTGAAGGACGAACGTTATCCTCTTCGTCGTCCATCTCATCATCCTCATCATCATCGGCAACGGTGTTGTTGAGGATATCCTCTTCGGTGGCCTCGTCGTCAGCATCAGACTTGGAATCGTCGCTGGAATCAGCTGCATCAACATCCACAACGGAATCAGATACGTTCTGTGCAACGGACTCATCACCGGCAGACTGGGATTGCGAGGTCCCGTCGCCTGCCGCCTCCTCAGCGGGCTCAGTATCGACGGCGTTCCCGTCAACAGTCTTCTGTGCTTCGATATCATCACCGGCAGGCTCGCCTGTCTTGTCGGTTTCGCCTTCGGCCTCGTCCTGGGCAGCCGGCTCCTGCTTGCGCGGACGGTTGGCCACCACGTCGATATGCAGATCGTCGAAAGCAGGCTTGGACTGCACCCACAGCTGGCTTGGCTCGGGAGGTTCGATTTCGGAATGCTCGCCGCAGCCGTGGTCCAAGGAAACCACGCGGCCGTCATCCGGACTCCACTTGTTGGCGCACACGCCGAACATACGGTCGAGCTCGCCCGCGAGCGGCACGAAGAAACCACAGGTGGAGCACAGGTTGCCTTCGGCGGTTTTGGTGCTCAACGCTTTGGGGCCTCGCGGACCTTCATACCAGCGCTTGGCAGCCTGCGCGCGGCCCAGCGAGGTCAGCACGTGACGGCGGGTCAGTCGGAAGGTCTCGACGGCGTCGTTGACATCCTGCAGCGAGGATTCCTCGACTTCGCCTTCCTCGATGCGCTCGTCATCCGGATCGGTACCGATCGAATCGGTGGGAGCCAGATCCGTGGGCTCAAGGCGATCCTTCCAAGGAATCCACTTGGGCGGCATCAACGCGTCCTCAGTGGGGATCAAGGAGGATTCGTTGACGGTCCAAGAGTCGATCTCCTCGTCGTGATACAGCGTCACCGACCATTGCCATCCTTCGTAGCCACGGATATTCGCGGCGAAGCGGAAGTCAGTGACGTGATCCTCAAGATCATATGAGGTAACGAAATCCCCCACCTGATCGCTCTCGCCGGCCACTTCGAGCAGCACGCGCGCGCGATGGCGTGAGGGTCCGGTGTCACGATGGTTTCGGTGGTATCAGTCATAGATCAGATCAGTCCTGTACATCGAATTGATCCGCCACCGCACGCAGCAACGTGGCCAGCTTTTTGCTGTCGGCAGCAGATGGGTAACGGTGACGGCGCAACGTATTGCCGGCCGCATCAAGCATCTTGATGAGGTCCTCGCAGATGGCGGCCATGTCATCCGCCTTCGGGCGGGTGGCCTTGACCAAGCTGGGAGCGGAGGCGATCAGGCGAACATCCATGGCCTGCGGCCCACGACGGCCGTCCACCACGGAATACTCCACCTTGGCCCCCTTGCGCAACGTGGTGACGCCAGTGGGTAGGGCCTGAGCCGGCAGGAACACGTCCTTGCCTTCCTCACTGGTGATGAAGCCATAACCCTTGGCTGCGTCAAACCAACGAACTCGACCGGTGGGCATTGCGAACCTTCCTTAATCCTCAATGGAAATAGTAAACCGAAGGTACAGTTTACCTCACAGGGCTTGACCTCACGCTTTGGGCTGAGTCGCCTGAGTCTTACGCTCAGAGCTGAACCAAGAAGTCTTCTGTTTGGCGTCCTTGGTTTTGCCGGTGGACTGCTTGGGCTCAGGAGCGGCGATCTGCTCAATCGGCAGCACCACGGTGAAGGTCAGGCCTCCCCCATCGGTGCCGGTGGCGCAGATAAAGCCGTGATGTGCTTTGACCACGGATTGCGCGATGGCCATGCCCAAACCAGTACCGCCCTTTTCGCGGGCACGGGATGGGTCCGCGGTGTAGAAGCGTTCGAAAATCTTCGAGCGCGATTCAGGCGGCACGCCGGGGCCATGGTCCACGAAACGCAATACGGCATATCGATAGCCGGTCTGCATCGAGGCACCTACTTCGGCAGCGTCGATGAACCGCCGCATTGACGCGTCGCTGGCGGGCATGCGGGCGAGCTGTCTTGGATCGATGGCGGCCGGCATCACACCGAGCGCGGCTTCAGCGGGCGAATCGGCAGGCGTGTAGCGGTGGATGTTGCCCACGATGTTGGTCACCACCTGGCGCAGTCGAGAGGCATCACCGGGCAGTACGACCTCAGGCCAATCGCCTTCGGCAAGGCTGAATTCGGCGGGATGGTTCAAATCGCGCGCCGGTTCGAGGGAAATCTGCATGCGGCGAACGGCACGGTCCGGGTCGAGCGCATGCAAATCGTCGACGGCGTCGGTGACCAGCGACGAGAGTTTCACCCGTGCCGGTCATATCGATGCCGCGCCCCTCATCGAGACGGGCCAAAGACAGCAGATCCTCAACAAGAACAGTCATGCGCTGGCTGGACCGTTCGATATGTTCGATGGACTCGTCCGCACGCTCCAAGGCACCAGGCATATCGCGCTGCATCTTATACAGCTCCGCATAGCCATGGATGGCGGCCAACGGGGTGCGCAGCTCATGGCTGGCGTCGGAGACGAACCGTTTCATCTTGTCGGTGGTCTCCTCCTGCTCATGGAAACTGGATTCTATTCGGGTGAGCATGGAATTCAGCGAGGCGGCCAGAGAGCCGACCTCGGTGTTTTCCGGCGCGGAAGGAATACGTTGGCTCAGGTCGCCGGCTGCAATTTTCGCGGCGGTCTTCTCGATGCGCTTCAGCGGCGTCATCGTGTGCTGGATGATCAGCGTGGACAGGGAGCCGCCGAGCAGCACCACGGCGATGCCGACCACAATGCAGTATCGGGTGAGTGTGTTGACGGTGTCGATTTGGTCGGCCAGCGACAAGCCGATGTACACCACGGCACGGTCCTTGCCGTTTTGCTGGAAGGTCACCGGCAGAATACGCCATGGTGCCCTCGCCGTGACGATGGCGGCATGGTTGGCATTGGCAGTGGGGTTGGCCAGTACCTTGGTGATGGTGTCAGAGGAATTGGAGTTTCCGTTGGCCGGATCGTTCTGGCTGTCCGCACTGTCGGACTGCACCGTGATGATCTGCTTGGCCACCGCCTGCGTAGTGAATGCCTGACCGAGCGTGATGCCATTGGTATCGCCATAGGTAGGCAGAATCGGCACCGATACGATACCGTCCTGCATCTGCGGCATCAGCGGGGTCACGACCAGAGGATTGCCTTCTTTGTCTTTGGTTCCGTCGGTGTATTGAATCTGCAGAAAGTACGAGTTCGGCCCCGATGAGTCATTTTTTGACAGCAGATCGATATTGTTGACCACCAGTTGGCTTTGCGAGCTTAACTGGGTGTCGGTTTTCTGCAGCATGTAGTTGTTCACCAACGCGCGGATGGAGAAGGAAATCACCGACACGCCGATGAGCAGCACGGCGATGGTGCAGGCCACCAGCTTGCTGCTCAACGAGATACGGTCGATATGCCGCATCAGCATGTTTTTCTTACGCTCGCGCTGCTCTTGGAAATGGGCGGCGAACGGCGACATTGCAGGCATGGGATTCGTGTTCGGGGCGGCGTTCGGCGTGCTGCTCGGCGGTACGCCGCCTGAGTGCTTATCGGGGATACTCATGAGATTGCGATACGTTATGGATGGAGGCGATTAGTTCTTCGGTTCGCGAATCATGTATCCGATGCCGCGCTTGGTTTCGATCAGCGGAGTCACCTTGCGCTTGCCGCCTTCGCCGTCGTCGACCTCGATGCCGTCGACTTTCTTGCGCAGGTAGGAGATGTACGATTCGACGATGGCTGCGTCGCCGCCCCAGTCGTATTGCCAGACATGGTCGAGAATCTGTGCCTTGGACAGTACTCGGCCCTCGTTGTCCATCAGGTAGCGCAGCAGCTTGTATTCGGTAGGGCTCAGGTCAACCGGCTGCCCTGCACGGGTCACGTCGTGGGAGTCCTCGTTGATTTCCAAGTCGGCGACGCGAATAATCGGATCGTCTTCCACCTGTTCGCGGGTACGGCGCAGAATGGCGCGGATGCGAGCCACGACTTCCTCGAGGCTGAACGGCTTGGTGACGTAATCGTCACCGCCGACGGTCAGGCCCATGATCTTGTCTTGGGTGTCGTCACGAGCGGTGAGAAACAGCACAGGGGCGTTAATGCCTTCCTGGCGGATGCGACGGGTGACGGTGAATCCATCGATGTCAGGCAGCATGACGTCCAACACGATGAGGTCAGGCTGCACTTTTTCGATAACCTCAATGGCTTCGGAACCGGAAGCGGCGGTGTTTACCTCGAATCCGGCGAAGTGCAGGGAAGCGACCAGCAGTTCTCGGATGGACGGCTCGTCGTCGACAACAACAATCGATGCTTCAATAGGCTTACTCATGCTTCCTAGAGTGTCGCGCTCTTCTGGGCGTTTCCTGAATGTCATCTTGGAGTTCGGCCTTGGAATCCTTCTTGATCTCCTTGCGCCGATGAATCACCACCATGACCACGATGATGATGACCAGCGCCACCAATACCACACCCATGATGATTATGCCTACGATCACCGTGGACGATGAGGTGGAGGCTTTTTTGGATTTCACGATTTGATCCATCATTGCCGTTGCCGCGCCAGACCAGCTCGGCGGGTTTTCCAGTAACGGCTGCTGTGCGGCTTCGGATAGCTTATCGACGGTTTTGTTATCGAGAAGCCACGTATCGGAGTTCTTGGACACGACGACCACCAGGTTGCCGTCATTCGAGGCCACGGCAAGCATCACTGTGTTCGGCTTGGGATTCATGGACTCCATCACGGTTGCCGCCCAGTCTCCCGGTTTCTGTTGACTATTGAAACTGGAAAGATACAGCAGATGCACGTGTACACCGGTTTCCTTCTCGGTTTTGGCGATGGCATCCGTGACTTCGGCCGCATGGGAGCCCAGGAGATTTTCCGTATCCGTGATGTTCTCGGTGATGGTCACGCCGCTGTCGGTGCTGCTGCTGGAGCTGTCAGAGCTGTCGCTCGAGTTATCCCCATAGGCATTTGCAGTTATCCACATTGCGTTCATCGCTACTGCAGCAAGGGCGCAAATGGCGCAAACAAGCCATTTTCGGACCATATTCCCGAAGGCCGAATAGGACGGCTCCGAAGCTAGGACCACAATAGTTGTTTTTCCGTCTTCCCGATTCGTTGTTGACATATCCTCCACCTTAACGGCCGGTATTGGCAATCGGCCGCCATACATACCATTAACCCTCTAGAAAAGGAGCAACGATGCCCCAATATCAGGTAGATTCCGAGCGAATCCAATCATCCTCGGCCGCAGTGGCCACTTCGATCTCGCAAATCAGGCAGGCCGTGGGCGGCATGTACACCAATCTCAATGCCTTGCAGGACGCATGGCGAGGTTCGGCGGCCACCCAGTTCACCGCGGTAGCCGAACAGTGGCGTGCGGCCCAACAGCAGATGGAGGCCTCACTCGAGTCCATCCAACGCTCGCTGACGCAAGCCTCCACCGTGTACGCTGCGCCCGAAATCCAAGCTTCGCGCCTGTTTGCCAGCTAGTTTCTTGGCTCCCCTCAAAGAGGGGAGCCAGAATACAAAAGGGGACTCCCGAAGGAGTCCCCTTTCAGCTCAATCAGCTAGCGATCGTTTGCGGATCAGTAGCCCATGTCGGCACCGGCGGCCGGGGCAGCAGACTTCGGCTCCGGCTTGTTGGCAACGACGGCCTCGGTGGTCAGGAACAGACCAGCGATGGAGGCGGCGTTCTGCAGAGCGGAGCGGGTCACCTTGACCGGGTCGGTCACACCGGCGGCCAGCAGGTCTTCGTAGGTGTCGGTGGCGGCGTTGAAGCCTTCGCCATCAGGCAGGGAGCGGACGGTGTTGATGACCACGTCACCGGACACGCCGGCGTTCTCGGCGATCTGCTTGATCGGGGCCTCGATGGCGCGGACACGATGGCGGCACCGGTAGCCTCTTCGCCGGTCAGGGAGGTGACGGCCTCGGTCTTCTCGGCCTTGGCAGCAGCCTGAACGAGGGCCACGCCACCGCCAGGCAGCAGGCCTTCCTCGATGGCGGCCTTGGCGTTACGCACGGCATCTTCGATGCGGTGCTTGCGCTCCTTGGCCTCGACCTCGGTGGCAGCGCCGACCTTGATGACAGCCACGCCGCCAGCCAGCTTAGCCAGACGCTCCTGCAGCTTCTCACGGTCGTAATCGGAGTCGGTGTTCTCGATCTCAGCGCGGATCTGGGCCACGCGAGCGTCGATGTCTTCCTTGGAGCCAGCGCCCTGAACGATGGTGGTCTCGTCCTTGGAGACGATGACCTTCTTGGCGTGGCCGAGCACGGAGGTGTCGACGGACTCGAGCTTCAGGCCCAGTTCGTCGGAGACAACCTGAGCACCGGTCAGGATGGCCATATCCTGCAGCATGGCCTTGCGACGGTCGCCAAAGCCCGGGGCCTTGACGGCGCAGGACTTGAAGGTGCCACGGATGTTGTTCAGGATCAAGGTCGGCAGTGCTTCGCCGTCGACGTCCTCAGCGATGATCAGCAGCGGCTTGCCGGTCTTCATGACCAGCTCGGCCACGTGCACGATGTCCTGCTGGGATGAGACCTTGCCGGAGGTCAGCAGAATGTACGGATCTTCGAGCACTGCGGTCTGGTCGTCAGCGTTGGTGACGAAGTACGGGGCGATGTAGCCCTTGTCAAAAACGCATGCCCTCGGTGAAGTCGAGGTCCAGGCCGAAGCGGTTGTTGTCTTCAACGGTCACAACGCCGTCCTGGCCGACCTTGTCCAGAGCCTCAGCGATCTTCTCGCCGACCTCAGGGTCAGCGGCGGAGATGGTGGCGGTAGCAGCGATCTGGTCCTTGGTCTCGACGTCCTTGGCGGCAGCGACGAGTTCCTTGACGATGACCTCGGTGGCCTTCTCGATGCCGCGACGCAGGGCGATCGGGTTGGAGCCGGCGACCACGTTCTTCAGACCCTCGTGAACCAGGGACTGAGCAAGCACGGTTGCAGTGGTGGTGCCGTCACCGGCGACGTCGTCGGTCTTCTTGGCGACTTCCTTGACCAGCTCGGCGCCGATGCGCTCGTACGGGTCTTCAAGGTCGATTTCCTTGGCGATGGACACGCCATCGTTGGTGATGGTCGGAGCGCCGTAGGTCTTGTCGAGCACGACGTTGCGGCCCTTCGGGCCCAGAGTGACCTTGACGGTGTTGGCGAGCTTGTCAAGGCCCTCCAGCATGCCCTGACGGGCTTCCTCATCATAAGAGATGATCTTTGCCATGGTTGCGTATTCCTCCAAATGGCTAGGTATACCGGTTATCACTCGCAAGCGTCGAGTCGTGACGACCAGCCGTCAGCTGCCGATTATCACTCTCGACCTCCGAGTGCTAACCCAGACATTAGCACTCGCGCCCGCCGAGTGCCAACACCATCGGCGGCGATTGCGCTTTGGGCATGAAAAAGCCCCAACCGTCGAAACGGTCAGGGCCTTCAATGCACATCCTTGCGTGCGTGTTGCTCACTCGGAGCGGGCTTCACCCGAAGACAGCTTGACAACATCCTTTGCCTGCGTGCCTTTGCCGGACGAAGCGGGCGTATACTCCACGCGATCGCCTCGTACAGCATTTTGAACTTATTGGTGCTGCCGTCGTCCTTGATTTCCGCGTAGTGCACGAAAACGTCCTCGCCGCCGTCATCCGGCTGGATGAACCCGAACCCCTTCTTGGCAAGGAAGAACTTCACGGTACCTTGTGCCATATCTGGTCTTCCTTTGTTCCCTTGGGCTCGCGACACAAAACCTATAG
>ENA-OQBU01000150-OQBU01000150.1-human-gut-metagenome-genome-assembly--contig:-NODE-150-length-19220-cov-3.366731_pt1 | contig 19220 bp, 23 predicted proteins | sample MGYA00242492_ERZ504566 | MGnify/ENA primary metagenome ERZ504566 (study PRJEB26092, sample SAMD00036261) | human gut metagenome | host: Homo sapiens | study: EMG produced TPA metagenomics assembly of...
GGCATCGCCACCGAGGAACGTGGAGGTCTTGCCTTCCTTTGGTGCCCGGGATCGGAGCGACGCCGACCTCGAAGCCTCCGTCCTTCTCAGCATCGAACAGAGCAGTGGTGGAGGTGTTTCGGGTAAGGCATGACACCGATCTTGCGTTCGCGAACGGAGCGGTCCAAGTGGCACCGGTCTCTTTCCTTTGGAGCCTGCGCCCAAACCGTTGGTGGTGTTGGCCAGCTCCTTGTAAGCGTCCAAGACGCCCTTCATGGAGTCGTTGTCCAGGGTGGCCTCGGAGCCATCCTTGTTCATGACGGATTCGCCGTCAGCCCACACGGACGGGAAGAGGTCGAAGACCAGAGCACCACCGGACTGACCGGCAAGGTAGGAACCGGCAACGCCATCCTTGTTGAGGGCGGCGACCTTCTTGGCCTGCTCGGTGAACTCAGCGATGGACTTCGGGCCCTGCTCCGGATCCAGGCCAGCTTCCTTGTACAGGTTCTTGTTCCAGACCATCACGGAAACGTCAGTGATGAACGGCAGGGTGTACTCGGCGCCGTCAACAGTACCGGCTTCGATGTGGCCCTGCTGCAGGTCGCCTTGTTATCCAGGCCATCGATTTGCTTGGTGATGTCGGTGAAGATGCCCTCGGAAGCCCAGTACGGAATACGGACACGTCGCCGGCGAGGATGTCAGGCAGGGAGTCGGTCTGCGAAGCGCCGCCGACCTTGCCTTCCATATCGTCGTTCGGGATGATCTCGAGCTTGACCTGGTTCTTGTGGCTCTTGTTGTAAGCCTCGACCACGTTCTTGGCCTGACGCTCCAGAGGGGAACGGGTCCACAGGGTGATCTCGGTACCATCGTCGGTGCCCTTGGCCGGGATACCTTCGGCGGTGGCAGTGCCACCATTGCCGGAGCCACCACAGGCGGCCAGCGGAACGATCAACGCGGCGGCAGCGATGCCAGCAAGAGTACGGGTCAGTTTATTGAAAGACACCATGTTCGCTTCTTTCTCTATATATCCGCTCAACTATGAGAGGCGGTGGCGGACGGTCCGCCTCCTTTGGTCTTCGCCCTGCTCGCTCCTTTGCTCGGAGCAGGTAACACTGCGAAAGCCTTTTTCTCAATATAAAACGAACATCGCCATTTTTTTGCAAAAACGCTTTCGCACTTTCGCATATTTTCGCATATCGAACAGGTTTGATATGCATTTTGCGCGATTGTTTGACTCAAACAAACACTTATTTTTAGCGCTTTCTTACGGCGTGTCGCCAAAAGCCAACATATTCGAACGTGAACACAACGCTTTCTTTCATTCTCTTTTCAATCGCACAAAAATGATCACTGCGCCACGCCAAAAAATAGACTTGCGAAAGTTTTCGCGTCATGTCTACAATAGAAAACAATACAAAGGGGTATCGGTACAATCACTACTTTCGCACGAAAGAGTGCAGCAATATACTGCTGAGAAAGAAACGAGGAATCGAGGCATTATGGCCCAGACATTGACCGGACGCGCGGCACGGCTCGAAGACGTTGCCGCTTTGGCGGGAGTCTCTTTGGCCACTGCGTCCAAGGCACTGCACAACAAACCCCGCATCAGCGAAGAAACCAAGCAGCGTGTACTGGATGCCGCCAAGCAACTCAACTACTCTCCCAACAAGCTTGCCCAATCCCTAGCCCGCGCACTACCGGCACCATCGGCCTGGTCACCTCCGATCTGCAGGGTCGTTTCTCCACACCGATTCTTATCGGCGCGGAGAACGAGTTGCGAGCCCAATCGACCTCAGTATTGTTGGCCAACGCTCGTGGCGACGCCGCCTTGGAACGTCAGCATGTCGAGAAACTGCTGTCCCTCAAGGTCGACGGACTGCTCATCGTGCAGTGCGAGACCAACCCCAGGCCCACGCTTGGCCATGACTGGGGCGTGCCACTGGTCTACGTCTACGGCCCTCCACCGACCCCAAAGACTGCTCGGTCACTTGCGACAACGTGGACGCCGGCCGCATGGCCATCAACCATCTCATCTCGTGTGGCCGCCGGCACATCGCCATTATCGGCGGCGACGAAACCTATACCGCTGCCACCGACCGCACCAAGGCGCGCTCGAGGCACTCTCCGAATTAGGTATTGAACCCGCCGGCCCAATTCGTTACGGCAAATGGGACGAAGCTGGGGCCGCGCCGCCACCCGCCTGCTGCTCGACCAAGGGGTCAAGTTCGATGCAGTGGTCTGCCAGAACGATCAGTTGGCCCGCGGCTGCATTGACGTGCTCAAGCAGCAGGGACTGCGCATCCCGGATGACGTCGCCGTCATCGGCCACGATAACTGGTCGGTACTGACCTCCAGCTCGAGGCCCGCACTGACGTCGATCGACAACGAAACCGAAACCATCGGACGGCGTGCGGCACGATACTTGGTCGATGCCATCGACGGCAACCCGCATCACGGTGTCGACTACGTACCCTGCCACCTTATCCAGCGCGAATCCACCCTCCCGCTGGACTGATATCAATCGATGCCCTACCGCTTCTTGGTTTTGCGCCCCTTTAAGTAGATGTCGATGACGATCCATACGCCGAGGGCGAAGGCCACGACGTAGCCCATGAAGCCGATGACCGGAATGCCGAAGATAATCGGCTTCATGCCGGCGTAGTAGACAATCGACGAGCCAACGAACAAACCGACCACAATCAGGGCCATCGTCAGACGATTCACCATATCCGAAAGCAGCTGGAACGGCTCTTCAGAGCGACCAGTTCCATGTTGACGCGCAACTGACCACGGGTCAGCATACGGGCCACGGTCTTGAGTTCGGTCATGGTGCCGAGCGTGGCATGCAAAGCCTGATGTCCCTCAACGCCCAGCGACTTGATCTCGTCTTTGGTGGCGTTCTTCAGCGATTTCGACGTGGCGATATGGTCGGAAATGATTTCGATCATATTCACATCAGGAATGAACTCGTCCAGCAAGCCTTCGAGCGTAACCAACGCGCGGCCGACGGTGGTCACCGTACTGGGCACCTCGATGTTGTGGCGGCCGGCCATCTGCGTCAGTGCGGTCAGGAAGGCGGCAATGTCCAGTTCGGCCAGATCCACGGTGCCGAATTCCTTGACGATCACGTCCAGATCAGCCAGCAGTGCTGGGTAGTCCTCCGGATCGGCCTCGGTGCCGGCAAATCGCAGCAGCCCCTCGGCCAGAGCGGGCGAATCCTGTTTGGCGACGGCGAAAATCATTTCTTTGAGGACTGCACGGGTGCGCTGGTCGAGCCGACCGGTCATACCGAGGTCGATAAGTACGATCTGGCCGCCCCGGATGATGATATTGCCGGGATGTGGGTCAGCGTGGAAGAAGCCGTCGTCGAGAATCTGCGTGGCGTAATTGTCGACGAGCTTGGTGCCGATCTCCTTCAAGTCATAACCAGCATCGACGAGCCGGCCCGGATGGGAGACGGAGATGCCGTCGATGTACTCCATGACCACCACATGCTCGGTGCACAGTTCGGTGTACGCCGTCGGGCAGTCCATGTATTTGAATCGGGCGGCGAAACGCTTGAATTCGGCGAGATTGCGGGCCTCAATCAGAAAGTCAGTCTCCGATTCGAAGGTGTCCCACAGCTCCTCGACCACGCCCTTCAGGTCCACGATCTGTGAGGTGCGAATCACCTTAGTGGCGGCCTTGGCTATGGAGCGCATGATGGAGACGTCCTGAGCCATGGTTTCGCGCACACCCGGGCGCTGCACTTTAATGGCCACATCTTCGCCGGTTTCAGCGTGGCGCGATGCACTTGCGCCAGTGAAGCAGAGCCCAACGGCTTGGGATCGATATGCGCGAACACCTCGTCGGCGGGACGCCCGTATTCGGCGGCAAGCACATCCAACACCGTGGAATACGGCATCGGGTCGGCGTCGGCGCGCAGTTTGGCGAGTTCGTCGCAGAAGCTTTGCGGCAGAATCTCGGAGCGCATCGACAGAATCTGGCCCACTTTGACGAACGTGGGGCCGAGCGCCTCGAACATGAGGCGCATTTTGACCGGAGTCAGGCCGTGCAGCACGTCGAATTGCTCGACGATTCTGGTGATCTGCCCCAGTCGTTTGATCTTGCCACGACGCGTCAGATGGTAGCGCGTGGCGAAATCGTTCCTGCGTCCGAACAGTGCCAGCGTTTCGTCGGATACGCTCGGAGTCGCCTTGGTAACGGTCTGCTTGAGCGTGTCCGACGTGTCGACGGACCGGTTCGCCGCCGCCTCACGTTCGGCTTTCGCAGGCGTCAGAATAGGGTCGACCCTGCTGGGAAAGCGGGGTGACCCTGATTCCGGCGTAGCGCGTGTGGGCTTGGTCACTCGGCCTTGCCCTCGTCAGCGGGCTTGTCGGCGGCACTGGTGTCGGCTGCGGCAGCAGCTTTGTCGCCGGCTTCGGCGGCGGCCTTCTTGGCGTCATCCACCGTCTCGCTCACCTTGCGCTTGAGCTCGGTGTTCAGCGCCTTGCCCTGCTCGACCGTAATCTCACCCTTCTTGACGAGTTCGTCGACGAGCTCGCTGCTCTTCTCGTATCCGGTGGCAAGGGCTCCGATGCCCGCCAGCAGGACCTTGCGCAGGCCATCACCCAGAAGATCAAAAATCAGCCATGATACCCCTCCTTCGAGGTCCGACATGGCCTGGTGCCATGTCTCGTACCACCAAGCCTAGCGCAAACAACAGGGCAATGTACTAGACCCTCAGACTGATTTCGACTGATTTTTTCGCTGATTGGTACTTACCGAGGACTCACCGAGAATTCACCGAGGACGTCGGCGGCAGCCTTGCGCGCGTGGTGGCTACTTGATCGAGCCGGGCGAGCTCCTTGGCTTGTTCGGGGGTCTGATCGAACGTACCGTAACGACGAGTCACGGCAGTTTCGATAAGGAAATCGCTGATGGCGGGGTTTTAGGCAGCAACGAGCCGTGCATGTAGGTGCCGATCACGTTGTGCACGCGCGCGCCCTCGGTATGGTCTTCGCCATTGTTGCCTCGGCCGTCCTGATTGACGGTGCCGAGTGGCTGAACGCCTTCGCGCAGGAAGGTCTGGCCGGAGTGGTTCTCGTAGCCAATCACATCGCCGAACTGGTCGGAATGCTCAACAAGATTGCCGATCATACGCACGTTCTGGCCCACGGTATAAGCACCGATAACGCCGATGCCGTCCAGACGGGTGCCGTCCACGGTTTCAAAGTACTCGCCGAACAGCTGGTACAGGCCGCAGATCATCAGCATCGGCGTACCGTCTGCGGCAAGCGAACGCAACAGGTCGGCGCGATGGTAGAAGTCGTCGATGATTTTCTTCTGGCCGGTGTCTTGGCCGCCGCCTCCCAGAATAAGGTCCACCTGGTCGGGCCAGTCGTCGCCTTGATTGTACTGGTGGACGACCGGTTCATAACCGTACAGTTCCAGACGGCGGCGGATAGTCAGCACGTTGCCGGAATCGCCGTAGATGTTCATGTCTTTGGGATACAGGGACACCACATCAATTGTTCTGGCCATGTCGCGTTCTCCTTGTCGATGTCTTCCCGCTGACGGGAAGCGTCTTATTCCTCACCATGTCCTCCCGCAGGCGGGAGGTGGCGCGCGGGCGCTAGAGGATAGTACTTGCCCACGCCCGCGTCCGTACTTCGGTGATGCGGCCCAGTACGGCGCGGGTTTGAGCATGGCGGTGTAGGTGCAGTAGATGTGCTTGCGTGTGCCGGGATTGGCGTTGACGAATGCGGTGACGGCCTGTTCGAGGTCGGTGTTCGTATCGGCGACTGGCACTTGGTCATACCCCAGGCGCAATGCCATGTCCCAGGCACGCACGCCGGAGACCATGGCGACACCGGACGCGCGCAGGGAAGTGAAGTCCACGTCCCACAGCCAGCTCATGTCGCGGCCGTCGGCATATTCGTCGTTGATGGCGATCATGGTGTCCGCGTTGGCCGGGTCGAAGCTGGCGAGCGAGAGGCGGAAGCCCATCGGGTTCTTGACCAGCAGCAGTTCGACCGGGGAACCGTTGACGTCGATGACCTCGCCACGGCCGAAAGCCGGCGTGACGCGGGAAACGGCGGCGATAAGCTCGTCGGCGGACACGGCGCAGGCGTTGGCTGCGGCGGTGGCCTTGGATGCGGCGGCATTGTCTTGCATCACCGCACGTACCACAGCGAGCGCGGCGGCCGCGTTGTACAGGTTGTAGACGCCTTCAAGCTTGCGTCGGTGGCGTAGCCTGACCGTCCATCTGGAAGGTGGCCTTGTGGTCGCCCACGGCGGTAAGTGTCACGTCGGCGGGAAGTTCTGCCGTGCCTGTGGAAGCTCCTCTCAGTTCGCTTCGCGGACTGAGAGGAGTTCTGGCTGAGGGGAGCGGCCCGGCCACACCTTCCACCGACACGGTCGTGGCCATGTCGTCATCGGACGGGAAATAGTGGCGCAAATCGTCGGCGAGGCCGAAGTATCGCACGGTGGTGCCAGCCGGGGCCTTCGCGGCGAGCGCGGCGATACGCGGGTCCTCGCGGTTCAGTACCACAGTGCCGGTAGTCGCCGCAGCCACATGGCTGAGCAGTTTGGCCGTGGTGTCGATTTCACCGAATCGGTCAAGCTGATCGCGCATCACGTTCAGCAGCAATGCATAACGGGGCTTGACCTGCTTGACGAAGTGGACGGCGTACGCCTCATCGAGCTCGAGCACGGCGATGTCCGCGTCCAATTTGCCGCCGAGCGTGACTTCGGTAAGCAGTGCGGAGACCACGCCGCGCACGAAGTTCGAGCCGGTCGGATTGGTGAACACCTTCAGCCCCAGATCGGAGAGCATCGAGGCGACCATGCGGGTGGTGGTGGTCTTGCCGTTCGTGCCGGACACCAATACCACGCCAAGCGGCAACTGCCCGAGCGTACGGGTCAGGAAGCCGGGGTCAATCTTTTCTACGACTTTGCCGGGCAAAGCCGAACCGCCATGTTTGGTGACGCGGGATGCAAACCGCACGAAGCGGCCTGCGGCCACGGTGGCGAACGCATACCACGGTTTGCAGGTCTGCACCACGGACGATTGGTCTTGCGAAACATCGCGTGAAACGTTGCTTGCCATCATCACACCCCCTGATTGGCGTTGTAGTCCTGCGGCATGTCTTTGAATTTGGACGTGGCACCGAGGAAGGCGAGGTGGAAGGTTTCGGTCGGGCCGTTACGGTGCTTGGCCATGATGATATCGGCCTCGCCGGGGCGGTCTTCCTTGTCGTAGAAGTCAGGGCGGTGGACCAGGAACACCACGTCGGCGTCCTGTTCGATTGAGCCGGATTCACGCAGGTCGGAGAGCTGCGGCTTCTTGTCGTTACGCATTTCCGGGCCACGGTTCAGCTGGGAAAGGGCCACGACCGGCACTTCGAGTTCCTTGGCCAAGAGCTTCAGGCACGGGAGAATTCGGACACCTCTTGCTGGCGGGATTCCACGGCCTTGCCCGAGGTCATCAGCTGCAGGTAGTCGATGACTACGAGTTTCAGATCGTTGGTCTGCTTCAGACGACGGCATTTCGCACGGATCTCCATGAGGCTCATGTTCGGGCTGTCGTCAATGAACAGTGGCGCGTTCTGCATCTTGGTCCAGAACTGGTTCAGGGTGTTCCAGCGTTCGGGGGTGATGTCGTCGGCGCGGCGCAGGGCGGCCATCGGAATATTGGTTTCGGCGGAGATAATACGCTGAGCGAGCTCCACCTTGCTCATCTCCAAGCTGAAGACCACGGAAGTCATGTTGTGGTGCAACGCGGCGGCGCGGGCGAAGTCGATGCCGAGCGTGGACTTACCCATGGCCGGACGTCCTGCGACGACGACCATCTGTCCGGGCTGCAGGCCCTGGGTCACGTCGTCGATGTCGCGGAAGCCGGTCGGCACGCCCTTGTTGACGAGGCCTTGCTGCAGTTTGTCCAGCTGGTCGAGCGCGTCGTGGACCACCGGGCCGATGGCGGCATAGTCCTGACGCACCTTGCCATCGACATCTCGTAGATCTCGGACTGGGCGAGGTTAACCACATCCTCAGCCTGCGATCCCTCGGCGGAATAACCGAGCTGGGCGATTTTGGTGCCGGCGGCGATCACATTGCGCAAAATGGCCCGCTGATGGACGATCTCCGCGTAGTACATGGCATTAGCGGCGGTCGGTACGGATGCGACAAGGCTGTGCAGATAGTCCGCGCCGCCGACCTTGTCGAGGTTGCCATCCGCCAACAGCTGGTTGGCACGAGCACCACGTCCACCGGCTGACTGGCGGAAAACAGATCGATGATCGCGTTATAGATCGTCTGATGCTTGGGCTGGTAGAAATCGGTGACGTCAATGGTCTGCGAGACCTCGCCGATGGCATCCTTACTCATCAGCATGCCGCCGAGCACGGCCATTTCCGCGTCGTCATCATGCGGGGGCACGCGGTCGAAATCGGGTCGCCGGCCGCCGCCGACGTCTGCGTGCCGCCCCGGCCCGCGCGGTCGCCACGATCGCCACGATCTAGGCCACCGCCGAACCCATTCTGATACGAGTGTTCACTTCCTTCTGGCATAGCCTCCAAGTATAGGATGTGGCGTGGCAGGTGAACGATATCGTATGGAAACGAAACGGTTGCCCGCATCGGTTCATTCCTTATTCACCTATGAGTCAGCGCCACGACACGCAGAAAGCAAAATGTGGATAGAAAAATAAGTTATCCACATTTTGGGGATAATTCTGGGGATAATCCACTAAGTTATCCACATACTGGGGATAACTTGGTGGATAGTCTGGGGATAACATTCCGCGCCCACAACAGGTGCTTGCGCAACGCAGTCAGGCGTGATATGCGTGTGAGCGTGCCCATAGACTCTTCCGACGCCAAAGCCACCAGTTCCGGCGATACTACACGCCCGCGATGGCTTCGGACCCCGCATGCCGGCGCAAACACAAACGTCAGCAACGGCCCGACCGACGCCCGCTCCACCAACCGCCGGATCATGGCGCTGGCCCTGCCGACCTTCGGCCAGCTCATCGCCGAACCGACCTTCATCCTTATCGACACAGCCATCGTCGGCCATATCGGGGATGCGGCGTTGGCCGGCCTGTCAATCGGCTCCACCATCATCCTCACGGCAGTCGGACTATGCATATTCCTGGCCTACTCGACCACTGCGCAGGTGGCACATCTGCTGGGAGCGGGTCGTCGTCGCGAGGGACTGCAGGCAGGCATTGATGGCCTGTGGCTGGCCTTGAGCATCGGCACCGTACTGGGATTGGGATTGTTCGCGGCTGCCGAGCCATTATGCCGGGCACTGGGCGGTCAGGGCGAAGTATTGGAACAAGCCGTGACCTATCGCGCGCAATCGTGCTGGGTGCGCCAGGCATGCTGATGGTATATGCGGCGAACGGCATTTTCCGAGGATTGCAGAAGGTTCGTATCACGCTGATCGCTGCGGTGGGCGGCGCGGTGGTGAACACGGTGCTTGATGTGTTGTTCGTTATTGTGCTGAATTGGGGCATTGCCGGCTCCGGAGTGGCGACGCTGGTAGCTCAGTGGTTCATGGGGCTGTTCCTGGTAATCCCCGCCATTCTGTGGTCCCGGGCGGATGGTGCGAGTCTGCGGCCTCGTTTGGCCGGTATTGCGGCAGCCGGGGGCGACGGACTGCCATTGTTCATTCGCACATTGGCGATTCGTGCGGCCATGGTGACTACGGTCGCCTGTGCCGCGCGCATGGGTACTGCCGTGTTGGCCGGGTTCCAGGCCGTGAACTCCTCTTGGAATTTTGCGATGAACATGCTGGATTCCGTGGGCATCGCCGGCCAGACGCTGGTGGCCACAGCGCTGGGCGCTGGCAGCGTGCAGCAGGCGCGGCGGCTGACGCGGGCGACCGGGCGTGCGGGACTGGTCACCGGCGCGGTAATCGGCACGGCTTTTGCGGTAGTCGGCCTGTTCGCCGGGCACTTCTTCTCCCCTACGCCACATATTCAGACGCTGATCGCCGTGGGCATGGTGACGATGGGCATCTTCTTCCCACTGCAAGGCTGGATGATGGCAATCGACGGCATTCTTATCGCGCGCGCGACTACCGCTATCTGGCCGTCACATGCACGCTGACCGCCGTGGTGTATGTGACGCTCATACTCATACTGGCCAATATGGTGCGCCGGCGCTGACGAGCGACCTGATGCGTACCGCCGTACTCTGGGCCGCGTTCAACGTGGTGCTCATGGGTGGGCGCGGTCTGTCCAACGGACTACGCGTGCGCTCGGACGCATGGATGAGGTAGGTATCGGCCGCGCGAAGCGCTGGGCGATTCCGTTTACATAGCGGCGCGGGCGGCGGAATACATGCCGCGGACGATTTGTTCGCGCCACTTGGACCAGCCGTATTGCTTGGTGATGGTCTCACCGGCGGTGGCACCGAGCGAGGAGCCGTCGGCCCGGGTCAGGTCGAACAGCATATCCAGCAGCATCTTGTCGTGGTGCAAGCGGTCGTCCAACTCCTCCGCCACGGCCGGATCATAGGGGTCCTTACCCCGTGGCAAATTCGGATAGCGTCAAATGCTCACGCACCAGCACGGTAGCCCAGTCGACGATGTCCGGCGCGTAGCCCATACGCTTGAGAATCACCGGCACATGGCGGGCACCCTCGGCGGCGTGATCGGCCACGAACGCGCGCTTGCCGATGTCGTGGGTGATACCGGCCAACAGCAATGCCTTGAAATGATCGTCATCGTACCGTCCACCGGACGGTGTCTCACGACCCAGACGCGACGTGACCTCCACCATATGCCGATCGATGGTGTACCGGTGGGCGGCCGAGGCGGACGGACGGTTGCGGACGCCGAGCCATTCCGGCATCCATCGACCCGGAATGTCCACGAAAATCGATGCTCTCCCACACTTCCATAAGATTCGATCCGCACGCAAGCAGACGGATAAACAGCTCGCGCGATTCGTCATCCCACTGGTTGTCGTGAATCGGGCAGCGCTTCAGATTAACCAAGGTAGACGGGTTGATGGGAAGACCGAATTCGCCGGCCGCCACGGCCATACGCAACGCCAGCTTGGCATCCTTGGCAGGCTCGGCACCGGGCGCAACACCAATTCGCCTTCGTGCTTGGCCACGCCGGGAACCACCACGTCGAATTGCGGGGCTTCGCGCTTGCCACCAGAGCGCTGAGAGAACATCTGGAAGAACGCGAATCGCGGCTTTTCGTGGGTCAGCGAATGTTCGGCGCGGGAAGCGGTGGAATCAAGCGAGAAGGAGATGCGCCGACCGATACGGGCAAGCAGTGTCTGCAAATCGTCGATCGAGTAGGCGGCACGCTCGTTTTCGGGCCAAGTCGGATCGGCAAGGCCAAGCATGGCAGCCACTTTGGCCTGATAGGGCGTCAGCATCAGGTTGGTATCCTTGCCGGCCACCAGATGGATGCAGTCGCGTACGTCGAGCAGACGTTCCACAGCTTCGTCGTAAATGCCGTGCGGGCGGTCGGCCAGCCATGAGGCGGCGAGCGCGGAGACGAGCACCGAATCGCGCAAACCCCCACGGGCCTCCTTGATGTCGGGCTGATTGACGTATTGAAGCCGGCCGAATTCGTCGAGTCGGGCTTTGGCGGAGTCGAGCAGTTCGGGCAGGCGCTTGCGGGCGGCCTTGCGCCAGCGTTCGAGGATGGACGTGGCGGTGGTGGTGATCAGAGCGGTGTCGCCGGCGATGGGTTTCACGTCCAGCCAGCCCATGGCGGCGGGAAGGTCATGGTCGGTGACTTCCTCGCATTGGGCGCGCGTGCGGATGGAGTGGTCGAGGTCCAGACCGCTGTCCCATAGCGGGTACCAGAGTTTGTTGGCCAACTCGTTGAGCTGCTGGTCGCTCAACGTGCGAGGCTCGTAGATGATGACCAGGTCGAGGTCGGAGCTGGGGCCCAGTTGGCCACGTGCCAGCGAGCCTACCGCGGCGAAGCCGATGCCGGAGTCGGGCACGGGGAAAGAGACATCCTTGCAGGCCGCATTCCACAGCTCAGTGAGGCATTGCATGGCCAGTTCTGTGCGGGCTTTGCGCTTGGTCGCACCATTCCGGTAGACGCCGTCGTCATCCGGCTGGCTCATATCCATGAATCGTTGTTTCAAGCCATCTACTGCTGAAGTCATTGCTTCATCTTTCATTGCTAAAAAAAGTCCCCGCACGGCGTCAATTCGCGGCGTGCGGGGACCTTTTCCTATGCAGTCCATCCCCTTCTAAGCATGGACGTCTGTGTTATCAGATCGCGGCGGAACCGGTCTCACCGGTACGCACGCGGGCCACGGAGTCCAGCGGAGCGACCCACACCTTGCCGTCACCGATGGTGCCGGTGCCGGCGGACTTGATGATCACACCAACCAGCGTTTCGGCATCCGCGTCATCGGACAGCACTTCAACGCGAATCTTCGGAATCAGGTCCACAGTGTATTCAGCGCCACGGTAGACCTCGGTGTGGCCGCGCTGGCGGCCGTAGCCGTTGGCCTCGGACACGGTCAGACCGTGCACGCCGGCGGCCGCGAGGGCCTCCTTGACATCGTCGAGCTTATGGGGCTGAATGATAGCGGTGATCAGCTTCATTTCACTTCACCTCCTTGAGAACGGAGCTGGCAGTACCAGCAAAATCGTAAGCACGTTCGCCCTGGTCGGCAAGATCGATGCCGCCGACTTCCTGGGCCTCGGTGACGCGCCAACCAATGGTCTTCTCCAGAGCGAAGGCGATGATCGCGGTGATCACTGCGGAGTAGAGGATGGCGACGAGAGCGATGACCAGCTGAACGACGAGCTGCTTCCAGTCGCCACCAGCCAGCAGACCGGTGCCTTCACCGAAGAAGCCGATGAGGATGGTGCCGGTGAAACCACCAACGCCATGCACGCCGACGACGTCGAGGGAGTCATCGTAGCCGAACTTGAACTTGAGACCGCAGGCCAGGCAGGTCAGGACACCAGCGATGGCACCCATCACGATGGCCCACAGCGGGGAGACCACATCGGCGGCCGGGGTGATGGCAACCAGGCCGGCGACCATACCCGAGGCGGCACCCATGGCGGTGTAGTGACCGGAGCGAATCTTCTCGGTGAAGCCCCAAGAGAGCATTGCGGCTGCGGTGGCGGCGGAGGTGGAAACCCAAGCGTAGCCAGCAGTACCGTTGGCGGCGAAGGCGGAACCAGCGTTGAAGCCGAACCAGCCGAACCACAGCAGGAAGGCGCCGAGCATCACGAACGGCACGTTGTGCGGGCGGAACGGCTGCGTGCCGAAGCCCTTACGCTTGCCGATGATGAGCACGATGATCAGGGCGGCGACTGCGGCGTTGATGTGGACGACAGTACCACCTGCGAAATCGTGGGCGGCCGCGCCGATGGCCTTGGAGATGGCGCCGTCAGCAGACAGCAGACCACCGTTCCAGACCATGTGGGCCATAGGAGCGTAGTCGAAGGTGACCCACAGCGCCACGAAAATCATCCAGGTGCTGTACTTCACACGCTCGGCAATGGCGCCGCAGATCAGGCCGACGGTAATCATCGCGAAAGCGACCTGGAAGGCAACGTCCACGGAAACCGGGTAGTTGTTGCCGTTCAGACCGGTGGCGGTGAACACGCCGTCCTGGGCGACCATGGAGTCCTTCAGCAGGAAGCCGCTGGCCGGGTCGCCGAAGATGCCTCCGATGTCGGAACCGGCGTAAGCAATCGACCAACCCCACAGGGTCCAGATAATCATGGTGACCGACAGGGCGGCCGCCTCAAGCATCAGCATGTTCAGGACGGCCTTGGCACGAACCATACCGCCGTAGAAGAACGCCACACCAGCGTCATGAGGAAAACCAAGGACGCGGATGTCAGGATCCATGCGGTGTTACCGGAATCAATCGCTCCCATGTCTACCTCCCTCTCTTTCGTTCAGGGCACCGGAGGCTTTGCGCGGCCGGCGTCGACTTTGTCTCTACAATGCCGTCCCCCTTGTGGGGGCTAACAGTTCGTCAGTAAAAGCCGGTCTCGTTTTTGGTTTCGTTACGGCAAGTTACGCGATTGTTAAGCGCACCTGACAGTTAGGTTGGTATCGGATGGGCTGATTCCGGCATGATTCCAACGGATATGGGAAAGCCCCGAATCATGTTCGAATATGCTTCGGGCTAGGTTGGTGCGTTGCGGGCGTTCCCGCGCCCACAACGTGGACGGACGCAGGGCTCCCCCTCGCTGAGGGGAGCTGTCGAGCAAAGCGCGACTGAGAAGAGCTCGACCGTCTACGCGAGAATGCCGTCCACGAAACCTTCGGGATCGAAAGGTGCCAAATCGTCCGGACCTTCGCCAAGACCGACGAGCTTGACCGGCACGCCGAGCTCCTTCTGCACGCTGATCACGATGCCGCCCTTGGCGGAGCCGTCGAGCTTGGAGAGCACCACACCGGTAATGCCGATGGCTTCGGCGAACACCTTGGCCTGGGTCATGCCGTTTTGGCCGGTGGTGGCGTCGAGCACAAGCAGCACTTCATCCACCGGCAGGTTCTTTTCGGTAACACGGCGAATCTTGCCGAGCTCGTCCATCAGGTTCGACTTGTTCTGCAGTCGGCCGGCAGTATCGATGATGAGCACGTCCGCGTTCGCTTCCTTGGCCTTGGCGGATGCCTCAAAGGCGACGGATGCCGGGTCGGCACCGTCCTTGTCGGAGCGGACGACGGGCACATTGACGCGTGCACCCCAGGTTTCGAGCTGGTCGGCGGCGGCCGCGCGGAAGGTGTCGGCCGCACCCATCATGACCTGCTTGTTTTCGGCCACGAACAGTCGAGCCAGTTTGCCGGCCGTGGTGGTCTTGCCGGTGCCGTTGACGCCGACCATGATGACGACGCTGGGCTTGGCGGCACCCGGCTTTTCGGCATTGAGGCGGCGGTCCGTATCTCGACCGACCAGATCGAGCAGCTTCTCCTTGAGCGTGGCGCGTACTTCGGCTGGGTCGGCTTTACCAGTGATGCGGGCGTCGGTTCTCAGGTCATCGACCAGTTGGGCGGAAGCATCCGCACCGACGTCGGCAAGCAGCAGTGTGTCTTCGACGTCTTCCCAATCGGCCTCGGAGAGATTGTCTTTGGCGAGGATGTCGAACAGGGCCTTGCCGAACGGGTTGCCGGACTTGGCAAGTTTTGCCTTGAGTCGGGTCAGTCGAGAGCCGACCGATTCGGGGGTTTCAGGTTTGGCGGGAGTGGGCTTGGAGGCAGGTTGGGACTCGGGCTTGGGCGCAGCTGCCGGTTCGGGTTCGGCCTGCGCGGCTGGCGCAGGCTCGGCTTTGGCCGATTCGGCTGACTTGGCCGGCTCGGCGGCAGTCGCACCTTAGCTTCCTCGGCTTCGGCGGCCAGCCGAGCGTCGGCGGCGGCCTTGGCGTCGCGGGTCTTCTTGTTGTCGGGGGCAACCTTGCCCATCGCACGATCCAAATCGCGCTTGCGGGACTTGCCCAACCAGATGCTCAGGCGATTACGATAACCGCCGCCACAATCACGCCAAGAACGGCGAGCACAGTATTCATATCCATACCTGTCAAGTCTAGCCGCCATGATGACCCTCCGTGCTGCATTGGCAGTCTCAGGCCGACAATTCCACCCGGCGACTTAAGCTGAACCGCATGGCACATTCTTCACGTATGACGTCGCTGCAGCGCCGCGAGCAGCTGATTGAAGTCGGACGCTCGCTATTCGCCGCCAAAGGCTTCGAAGCGGTAAGCGTGGAGGAAATCGCCGCGCACGCCAAAGTCTCCAAGCCGATTGTGTATGAGCATTTCGGCGGCAAAGAGGGCCTGTATGCCGTCATTGTGGATCGTGAGATGCGCGCGCTGACCGGTACGCTGACCGCCGCGCTCGACGATCCGACCGTGCACCCGCGCCAGATTGTGGAACGCACGGCGCTTGCGCTCCTCACCTATATCGAAGAGAATGCCGAGGGGTTCCAGGTACTGGTACGCGACTCGCCGAGCACCGACCCGTCCGGCTCATTCAGCTCGCTGATGGGAGACATCGCCGTACGCGTTGAAGACATTCTTTCCGAAACATTCAAACGGCAGAAGCTGTCTGCCAAGGGCGTGCCGTACTACGCGCAGATGCTGGTGGGCATGACCGTATTCACCGGGCAGTACTGGGCCGACCGGCCAAAGGTGAGCAAGGAGCAGCTGGCTGCATACATTGTGGATTTGGCCTGGCATGGCCTGAGCCGGCTTGACTCCAAGCCCCAGTTGTTCTTTGAGGGCGCCAAGGCGCGGAAGGAGGCCGAGCGCCGAGCCAAGCGCGAGTCCGATTCCGGCAGCCCGGATTCAGACCAGACGAGTTCTGCCCAATCGGATCCCGAGCACGCCACCGGGGAAGATTCAGGGTTGCAGAACATGAGTTCAGGGGCACAGGTTGCGCAACACTCTGCCGAGTCGGGAGACGAAGTGCTACGGTTTGAACAGGAAACTGAACATAACGACTAAATATGTGAGGACGTAAGACTTTCATGGCCAGCACGGCAAAGACGCTCACCTTTGTGATCCCCGCATACAATATGGAGTCCTACCTTGACCGTTGCGTGAACTCGCTGCTTTCGGCAAGCGACATCAGCGACCTCGAGGTGCTGATTGTGGACGACGGTTCGAAAGACGGCACGCTGGAGTACGCGCGCAAGCTGGAACGCACCAATCCGGGCGCGTGCGCGCGATTCATCAGGAGAACAAGGGCCACGGCGGCGCGGTGAACACCGGTATCGCGGCGGCGACCGGCATGTACGTCAAAGTGGTGGATGCGGATGATTGGGTCGACCCGCAGGCCATCGACACGGTTCTGGCCACGTTGCGTGCACAGCATGACACCGACGAACCGATTGACATGCTGGTGACCAATTACGTGTATGACAAGGTGGCCAAGCGTCACAAGACCGTAGTGAACTTCCGCCGTGTGATGGAGGCCGGCCGTGTACTCGGCTGGGATGACCTGGGCAAGTTCGGCCTGGCGCAGTACATCATCATGCATGCGCTCACCTTCCGCACGCAGGTGGTGCGCGATTCCGGGCTGAAGCTGCCGGAGCATACGTTCTACGTCGATTTCTATTACTCGTACCAGCCGTTCCCGTGGGTGAAGCGCATCCAGTACCTCGATGTGCCGTTCTACCACTACTTCATCGGGCGCGAGGGTCAGAGCGTGCAGACCGACGTGATGATTAAGCGTGTGGACCAGTTGCGGCTCGTCAATCGGCTGATGACCGAGGCCACGCCCGAACGCGGTACGGTGCCGGAGGGGCTGTACCGGTACATGATTCACTTCCTGGCGATCGAATCGTGCGTTACCTCAGTGTTCCTGATTCTCTCGCGCGATCCGGCCAACTATGTTAAGAAAACCGAGCTGTGGGATGCGATTGACGCCTATTCGCCGGCCATCGGCAAGGATGTGCGCTCGCAGCTGATGTCCCGCGCGCTCAATCTGCCCGGTAAAACCGGCCGCTGGATCGTGCGCAACGGCTATCTCATCGCCGAACGCATCGTCGGCTTTAACTGATTCGGATTGTGGTTTTGCCCTGCTGACGCGTTATCAGCAGGCATCCCTATTACCTCCCCAGTCGAGGTTTTGCTACTCGGCCCAACGGTCGGACATCGCGAAGCTGTTGTGCATCAGGTTGCTGGAGGTGTATAGCACGTCGTTCAGCAGCTTGGTTGTGTGCTCGCGCAGGTAGTCGGCCATCTCGTCGTTGGCCGCTTCGAGCGCATCCGCCACGCCTTGCACATCCTTCTCATCGCCGTGGCCGCCATCGAGCGGCCATGCATTCGTATCCGTCGATTCGGCATCGCTTCGAGCAAGCAACTGCTCATCCGTGCGCTCGATGAGCCGGTGCCCGAACGCGCGCACGCCTTCCGCATAGCCCTCGATGAACCGGTTCGTCTCATACCAATGCGCGTCGGCCACGACGGCGATCAGGCGGTTCGTCCAATACAGGTTGCCGGTGGAGACTTCGGGCGTGGTGTCGCGCAGGTAGGCAGGCGTGTCGTTGACGTTCGCGTAGAACGGCGCGGCGGCGGTGAACGGACCGGAGCCGAACGATACCCACATCACCGTGCGATTGGCCGCCGGCACATACGGGCGGACCTGAATCGCCACCATATGGCCGGTGCGGTTCACGCCGATCGGACGGTAACGGTGGCGCGATTCCGCCGTGCCGGTCGTGCCGTACGGGTCGTACGGCGTGCCTTCGAAGTGCGAGGACAGCAGGAAATCAACGTCTTCGAGGCTCACCTTGTCTTCCGGCACGCGGCACCACGGGATGTCGTCGGATTCGGGCGTGTAGCGGGCGGCCGGCGAATCCCAGTCCTCGCTGGGGTTGAGGCGACGTTGCATGTACCAGGCACGCGGCGTGTTGTAGATATGGTCCTTCGGCGTCGCGGTGCCGAAGGCCTTGCGCGGGTTGAAACGGGTGGGAAGGGCAACGGTTGTTCCGAATCCGGCGCTATGCGCGTGACGGCCGTTGGAAGAGACCGGCGTTCCCATTGTGCGGTCGAGGTGATGCGTGGCCATGAACTCGCGCAGGTCGGCGCTGCATAGGTATTCGCGCTGCTCGCCGAACGCATCGGCGAGGTCGAAGTCGTCGATGCCGAGCTGGTTGGGGATCGTGGCATAGCAGTCATCGGGCACTCGGCGGGCGATCCAATGGTGGCCGCCGATGGTCTCGACGTACCAGATCTCGTCCACATCCGAAATAATCACGCCGTTCGATTCGTAGGTGCCGTAGGTTTCGAGCAGTTCGCCCAACCGCGCGACGCCCTCGCGCGCGGTGGTGACATACGGCAGCACAAGGGTGATGATGTCTTCCTCACCGATACCGCCGGGCTGCTCGGCCTGATAATCGGTGCTGTCCGGTTCGCCGACAGCCGGCCGCAACTCGACCATCGGGTCCGCACCGAGCACGCGCTCGTTGACAGCGATGGTTTCGGTGGCGCTCATCGCCACGTTGTGTTCGTTGGCACCGGCTTCGGCCAGAATGCCACGATTATTCAGCACGTTCGGTGCGATGGTGTACCGGCAAGGATTGTCCGGTAGTTCGATTTCGACATGGCTCAGCACGCTGCGGTAGTGGCGCGGCTGGTCGTCGGGGGCGACAGCGACGAAGCGCTTGGGATCGTAACGGCCCGAGCCCGAATCGTCATCGCGGGCGATGATGGTGGAACCGTCGTAACTGGCATTTTTGCCGACAAGAATCGTGGTGCATGACATGGGGACACCACTCTAGGAGCCAGGCTGGTCGAAAA
>ENA-OQBU01000151-OQBU01000151.1-human-gut-metagenome-genome-assembly--contig:-NODE-151-length-19163-cov-2.688327_pt1 | contig 19163 bp, 25 predicted proteins | sample MGYA00242492_ERZ504566 | MGnify/ENA primary metagenome ERZ504566 (study PRJEB26092, sample SAMD00036261) | human gut metagenome | host: Homo sapiens | study: EMG produced TPA metagenomics assembly of...
TGCTGCTGGTGGAGGATATTCTAGACAGCGGGCGCACCCTCTCCTATGTTTGCGATATGCTGCGTACCCGCCACCCCGGCCAGCATTCGCGTGGCTACTTTGCTGGATAAACCGGAGCGCCGCGTGGTAGACTTAAAGGCGGATTACGTGGGCACCAGTGTGCCGGACGAGTTTGTGGTGGGCTACGGCCTGGATTTTGACCAGCGCTACCGCAACTTGCCGTATATCGGTCAGTTGAAAACGCTCTGTTTACGAAAAATAATTTTATTATATTTTTAGGAGGAACCGCAATGGACAGAAAAGTAGTCATTATGGATCACCCGCTGATCCAGCACAAGTTGAGCATTCTGCGTGATGTGGACACCAGCACCATGGAGTTCCGTGAGCTGGTCAACGAGATCGCCATGCTGATGATGTATGACGCCACCCGTGATCTGCCTCTGGAGGACAAGCAGGTGACCACCCCCTGCGGCGTGGCCGACTGTAAGGTGCTTGCCGGCCGTAAGCTGGCGTTTGTGCCCATTCTCCGTGCCGGTCTGGGTATGGTAGACGGTGCTTTGCGCCTGGTACCCGCCGCTCGTGTGGGTCACATCGGTCTGTATCGTAACGAGGAGACTCTGGAGCCGGTAGAGTATTACTGCAAGCTGCCGGGCGACATCGGTCAGCGAGATGTGTTTGTACTGGATCCCATGCTGGCAACCGGCGGCAGCGCCATTGATGCCATCGGCCAGATCAAAAAGCGTCACCCCCGCAGTGTAAAGTTCCTGTGCATTATCGCTGCACCGGAGGGTCTGGAGGCCCTGAAGAAGGCGCATCCGGATGTGGATATTTTCTGCGCAGGTATGGACGATCACCTGAACGAGAACGGCTACATTGTTCCCGGTTTGGGCGATGCCGGCGACCGTATCTTCGGCACCAAATAAAAAGTGATCTGTTGAAAAGAAGGGAATTTAATTTATATGTCAAAAATAAAGTCGATTTTTCTAAGGGCATTTACGATGCGCGCCAGTTGGGTACGCCGCGGATGCTGCTGCTGGGTTTCCAGCACATGTTTGCTATGTTCGGCGCCACCGTGCTGGTGCCGTTGATTACCGGGTTGGATATTGCCACCACCTTGCTGATGGCCGGTCTGGGTACCCTGCTGTTCCATGTGTTCACCAAATTTAAGGTGCCTGCTTTCCTGGGCAGCTCCTTTGCGTTCCTTGGCGGTTATGCCACGGTAGCACCCAAACTGCCGGATGCCAACGGCGAGCTGACCATTGCCAACACGGAAATGTTGCCCTATGCCTGCGTGGGCGTGGCTTGCGCCGGTTTGCTGTATTTGGTGTTGGCCACCATCATCAAGATTATCGGCATCAATAAGGTGATGCGCTTCTTCCCGCCGGTTGTAACCGGCCCCATCATTGTGGCTATCGGTTTGGGCCTGGCACCCACCGCTATTTCCAACTGCCAAAATAACTGGTGGCTGGCGCTGATTGCTTTGGGTATTGTGATCGTGGTGAATGTGTTCGGTAAGGGCATGGCCAAGATCATTCCCATTCTCATTGGTATTCTCGGCGCCTATGCAGTGGCCGGTATCGTCGGTAACGGCTTTGGCGTAGAAAGCTTTGCTATAGACTTTTCTTCTGTTAAGGAAGCGGCCTGGGTGGGTCTGCCCATTCACTGGAGCTCTACCGTGTTCGGCGGTGTGCATGATACCGGTAAGGCCGTAACTGCCATCATCGCCATTATGCCTATCGCACTGGCAACCATGATGGAGCACATCGGTGATATTTCCGCTATCGGCGCCACCTGCGGCAAGAACTATATTGCTGATCCCGGTCTGCATCGTTCTTTGGCCGGTGACGGCTTGGCAACGACCATGTCTGCGTTGTTCGGCGGTCCCGCCAATACCACTTACGGTGAGAACACCGGCGTGCTGGCGCTCGTCTAAAGTGTATGACCCCAGAGTCATTCGTATCGCTGCGTACTTCGCCATTCTGTTCTCCTTCTCTCCCAAGTTTGCTGCGCTGATTGATTCTATGCCCGCAGCCATCGTTGGTGGTATCTCCTTTGTGCTGTACGGCATGATCTCCGCCATCGGTATCCGTAATGTGGTAGAGAATAAGGTGGACTTCTCCAAGCCGAGAAACACCATCATCGCCGCTGTAATCCTGGTGTGCGCACTGGGCTTGGGCGACGGTGTAAGCTTCCATATCGGGCAGTTCGACATTAACCTGTCTGCGCTGGCTGTGGCTGCGCTGGCCGGTATTATCCTGAACGCCATCTTCCCCGGCAAGGACTACGACTTCTCCAAGCAGTCCGTTGCGGATGTAAAGTCCACTAAGGACAATAAGGCAGAGGCCAAGGCTGAGTAAGCCATATCAAAATTGCAAAGGCACACGCTGATCGGCGTGTGCCTTTTTGTATGCTTAGAGGGGGCAAGGCGCCCATTCTGTGCCTTTTGGTGCCACTGCATTGGATTTTGTGTCGCCGGGTGGGCGGCGCTTGCAATCCGGTCTGGGGTTCGGTATAATAGAGAAAAGTGCGTAAAGGAGTGTTTGGAATGAACGGTGTGGCTGTCATTGACCGGGTGACCATTGATTGTATTTTCTCCGGCATGGCCGGGTTCCCGGGAGCGGGGGAGGAGCTTTATACGGATCGGTTCTCCATGACCCTGGGCGGGGGTGCCTGCGTGACCCCGGTGCGGCTGGGGAATATGGGCGTCCCGGTACGGTACGGCACCTTTTTGGGTCAGGGCTTGCTCAGCAAAACGGCGGAGACTCTGCTGCAAAAGTACAAGGTGCAGAACCTGCACAATTTTTTTATGACGGCGACGGGGAGCCGGGTGATCTTCAGTCCGTGTTCTCTTTCCCTCCGATCGGTCCATTATGACCTTTGACGCTTGGGCTGGGCGAGAATTTGCTTACGGACGCCCAGGTGTATGACTTTCTCCACGGAGCGGATGTGTGCTTTGCGCCTCGGCGGCCGGATGTAGTGAAAAAATTGGCCCGGGAGGGCACCAAGATCGTGTATGATACCCACTGGGAGGAGGGGCAGACCCTGGAGGACCACCTGCCCATTTTGCGGCTGGCGGATTTCTTTACCCCCAACGACAAAGAGGCCATGCTCCTAACCGGCACGGACAGCCCCCAGGCGGCGCTGGACGCCTTGTGCAACTACACCGCCCAGCCCATTGTTAAGGTGGGTAAGGACGGCTGTATTACCCGCATTCACGGCAAGACGGAGCACTTCCCGGCAGGGGAGGCCACGCCGGTGGATAAGACCGGGGCAGGGGATAATTTCCTGGCCGGGCTGGTGTTTGGCGTGTACCACGGCTGCTCTGTGGCAGAGTGCATTCAGCTGGCCAATATTGCCGGCGGCAAGTCTACGGAGACCTTTGGCTGCTATGACGCGCCTTACGATCTGCGCACGGAGCTGAAAGCGCTGCGCCGAGAGGGGTAAAAGCCAATTCAACAATATAGAAATGAAAAAGAGCAAGTCTGTTTGACTTGCTCTTTTTGCGGCCAAATCAACGCTTTTGGCACAAGCGGTCATTCCGATCTTCTCGATTTGAAATAACGGACAAAAACCCCGCCTTGCACCGGGCAAAGCAGGGGCTAAACAGATCAAAATCCGGTCAAACTGCCTTGAAATATAAACAGCAGAATGGCAAGCATAATGAGAATAAGGCCGATGGTGATTCCACCGTACAGTATGATTTGAGAGAGATGGGATGACCCAGCGGGGTGGCTTTTCCGTTTAGACGGCGTGCCGCCTTGCGCCGAGCTTACGGCCTTGCGTGCGCCGGTTCGTTCTCTATACACGGCCAGCGGATCCTTTCGGCGTAAGATCCGGTCATAAAAAGTATCCAGCCACCGGGTATCAGCCGGTGTGCATAATTCTTCTTCCGTGCAGTCCGGTTCGTGTACGATCTGATTTCTGATCCAGCGATAGTGTTTAGTTGCTTTAAGTCATGCGCCCAGTCGGGCACAATGCGTGCCCCGCGGGGACAGTTGACCATATCGTCGATATAGGCGGAAATACCATGCGCTGTGCCATACATGTCACTGCACAGTTTTTCCAGCCGCTTGTATGCGTTCATAAATTCCATAACTTCATCGTGTGATTTGCTATTATGCGTTACAGAGCATTAGATCGGGTTGAGTAAGTGCTTAAATATTTTTTCGTTTCTTATCCGAATATTTCCATCCGCGATTATACCGATTTGAATTATACAATGCCTGAAAGTATTTTGCAAGTCATCTTTCGTGAAAGACCGTGTGCGTCAGGAAGGTGCATTTTGTTGATTTGAACACGGCTTTCCGCAGCAAAAGAAACCCGGCAGCTGGAGGCTGCCGGGCTTTTGGCGGAGTGGGTGGGATTTGAACCCACGGGCGAACGAATCGCACGATGGATTTCGAGTCCATGCCGTTATGACCTCTTCGGTACCACTCCGTATTTTGTTTTGCTGTACAATAGTAGCATTCCGGGACGGATTTGTCAATTCTCTTTTGTGCAAAATAGGCGCATTTTTGCGAATTTGGCGGCGGAATTTTGGCGGCAATCGGGTCGGCGCCGCCGGGGAACGGTTGCACCGGGGGCGCGGGTATGGTAAAATAAAAGTAGTTTTAGATGGGAGCGCAAGGTATGATGCAATTATTGACTACGGCGCGGGAATTTGTCCAGCGTGCAAAAGGCGCTGAACTTTCTGGGCGCAGACAATCGCATTACTGCCGATCCGGCAGAGATTCTGGCGGCAGATCGGGTGATCCTGCCCGGGGTAGGCGCCTTTGGCGACGCTATGGCTGCCATGCGCAGTCGCGGGTTGGTAGACACGGTGCGGGCGGCGGCAGATGGCAGCCGGCCGTTTTTGGGTATTTGCCTGGGGCTGCAACTGCTGTTTGCCGAGAGCGAAGAAAGCCCCGGCGTTGCGGGCCTGGGTATCTTTGACGGGCGCATTCGCCGCATTCCCGGTGGGCCGGGACTGAAGGTGCCCCACATCGGCTGGAACGATGTGCAGCTGACGCAAACAAACGGCATTTTCCGCGGTGTTGCCCAGAATAGCTACTTCTACTTTGTTCATTCCTTTTATTTGGACGGTGCTAAGCCGGAAGAAGTGGCCGGTGTGACCCGGTACGGCGTACCCATTCAGTGCGCGGTGCAGCGGGGCAAGGTGGCTGCCACGCAGTTCCACCCGGAAAAGAGCGGTGCAGCGGGCTTGCAGCTGCTGAAGAATTTTATCAGCGGGGAGGAAGAATAAGATGTATGCAAAGCGAATTATTCCCTGCCTGGATGTAAAGAACGGCCGAGTGGTCAAGGGTGTTTCTTTTGTAGATCTGGTAGATGCCGGGGATCCGGTGGCCTGCGCGGCGGCTTATGACGCCCAGGGGGCGGATGAGCTGGTGTTGCTGGATATTACCGCCACCCACGAGGGGCGGGGCACTATGACAGAGATCGTGCGCCGGGTGGCGGAAACCGTGTTCATTCCCTTCACCGTTGGCGGCGGCATTGCCAGCGTGGAGGATTTTACCCGGCTGCTGCGTGCCGGGGCGGACAAAAATTTCTGTCAATTCCGCGGCGGTGCGGGATCCGGAACTGATCAGTAAGGCCTCGGCAAAGTTCGGCGCCCAGTGTGTGGTATGTGCGATTGACGCCAAGCGCCGGGATCAAGGATGGGAAGTGTACTTGAACGGCGGGCGTATCCCCACCGGGCTGGATGCTGTGGCTTGGGCCAAAGAAGCGGAGCGCCGCGGCGCGGGCGAAATTCTCCTGACCTCTATGGACTGCGACGGTCAAAAGACCGGCTACGACTTGGAGCTGACTCGGGCGGTCAGTGAGGCCGTGGGCGTGCCGGTGATCGCCAGCGGCGGCGCAGGCAAGGCGGAGCACTTTTTAGACGCCTTTACCGACGGTAAGGCAGACGCGGTGCTGGCTGCCAGCCTGTTCCACTTTAACGAACTGCCGATCCCGGAGCTGAAAGCGTATTTGAACGCCAGGGGCGTGCCGGTGCGGTTATAAAAAAAGATACAGTCCGGGCGTGCGCTTTTGCAAAGTGCACGCCCGCTTTTTGCCTGTTGCGCCCCGGGCGCAAAAATGGTACAATGTTTGTAGAAAAACAGCGAGAACGGAGAGACAAAATGGCAATGGAGACAGAACAGACAACAGACGGCCTGGTGATCGGGCGCAACGCAGTGGCGGAGCTGCTGGCCGGTGGCCGCGAGATTGAGCATGTGCTGGTGGCAAACGGCGAGCGCACCGGCTCCATTGTGCCACTGGTCGCTAAGTGCAAAAAGCAGGGCGTGGTGGTCAAATATGTGGACCGGCGGAAGTTGGACGCTATGTGTGACCACGCCAATCATCAGGGCATTGTGGCAGTGGCGTCTGCCCACGATTATGTACCGCTGGAGACCATTCTGGACCGGGCGGAAGAAAAGGGCGAGGCGCCTTTTTTGGTGCTGTGCGACGGAATTGAGGACGGCCATAATCTGGGAGCCATTATCCGCTCCGCAGAGGCCGGCGGCGCGCACGGGGTGGTGATCCCCAAGCGGCGCAGCGTGGGGCTGAACTACACGGTGGCTAAGACCGCCTGCGGTGCACTGGAGTACCTGCCGGTGGCTCGGGCAGTAACCTGAATCAAACCATTGAACTGCTGAAAAAGCGGGGCATTTGGGTGTATGCGGCGGATATGGACGGCACGCCCTGGTGTCAAACGAATTTTGACGGCGGCGTGGCGCTGGTGATCGGCAGCGAAGGCAGCGGCGTCAGCGCTTTGGTGAAGAAGAATTGCGACGCAGTGGTCAGTCTGCCCATGCAGGGCAAGGTCAACTCTCTGAACGCCTCTGTGGCGGCAGGCATTTTGATATATGAAGTGACCCGGCAGCGCCTGGGGCTGATTGGAAAGTGAGCGTATGAGCGAGAATTTAACCATAGATGAGATCCTGCGCCAGGCGGAAGAGATACGCAAAAAACCGCACGCAAGGCGGAGGCGGCCATCGACAAGATCCACGCTACCCAAACGCCGCTGGAGCCGCAGCCGAAAGAACCGACGGTTACGGCGGCACCCGGCGTAGACGATAAGACCCGGGTGACAGCGCCGGTGACGGACAAAACGCAAGTGCGCCCGGCTGTGGACGACAAGACCCGGGTAGGAACCCCGGTGATCCCGCAGCGCCTTCGGCTACCGCCAAAACCACGGCGGTGCCCCCGGTGGGAGACAAGACCCGCCCGGTACGCCTGACGGAAAAGACCGGCGTGGTGCCTAACTTGGGCGGCAAGCGCAGCTTCTTCGGCACCACCGGCAGCGAGCGGGTGTATTCCAAAGAGCCGCCGGAGATCATAGAAAAACCGGCCACCATCAAAAGCCGATCCAAGTTTGACAAAACCTCCGATCTGCAGGAGATCCCCACCATTTGGCGGTGGAGGAACTGGAGCACACCCGGATTTGGGCCAAAATCCGCCTACGCCCCGGCAAGAGGAGCCGGAGACGGAAGCGGTGGAGGAGAGCGCCCAAATTCGCCTGGAGGGCTTTGACGACCAGATCGAGAATGTGCCCAATATTGATGAGAATGTGGCGGAGCGGATCTTAGAGGAGCGCCGCCGGGACAAGGTCAACAAATTCCGCCTGTTTGCCCCGGAGGAGGGGCAGGCCCAGGAGGGGCCGCGGCGCATTGTTAAGAGCGATTTTCGCAACGCGGACGAGCGCACCGCCATTTTGGAGCGCCTGTTTGCCCAAAAGACCGCTGTGCAGACCGGCATTGTATTTACCGTGCTATCCGGGGGGCTGTTGCTCCTCGTGACCCTGCTGCGGGATACGGCGTACCTGCCGTCCTTTTTGGCGTCCAATACCGCGTACTTTATTGCGGTGCTGGTGTTGTACGGTGTGGTGCTGGCGGCCAATATTCCCAATTGGATACAGGGTTTTTCCTTTAAGAACGGCGTGCGCTACGACTTCCCCATTGCCGTGGCGGCCATTCTCGTTGCCGCCCATACGGTACTGCTGTATTTGAACCCGGATCTGTTGGTAGACGGCGGGGCGATCCTGCCCAGTGCGGTGACCTTGTCGTTGTTTCTCAGCGGTATGGGTCGCCGGGCGCTGCTGATCCGGTTGATCGAGAATTTTGAGTTTATCACGGACGGGCAGGAGAAGTACACGGTAGAGACCATTCGCAATGAGGTGGACGCCACCATTATCAGCCGCGGACTGCTTCAGGGCGACCCGGTGCTCAAGAGCAGCGTGCGCACGGACTTTCCCACGGATTATCTAGAGATCGGGTGCAGCAAGGACCCGGCGGATCGGATCGCCGCTACGACCGGCTGCATTATGCTGGGGCTTAGCGGCGCGTTGCTGGTGGCGGTGTCCCTGCTGACCAAGAATTGGGGCATGGGCGTGAACGCCGGTGCCTGCGCCCTTTGTATTTCCCTGCCGGCGGTGTCGTTGCTGGCCAGTAATACCACGGTGCAGGGCGTATCTCGGGCGCTGGCCAAGCGCAAGGCCATGGTCAACGGCTTTGCCGGTGCCGGTACGGTGAATGATGCCGGGGCGTTGGTGATGGAGGCCAACGACCTGTTTGGGCCCAAAGCTGCTCCCTTCACGGAGTAAAGCTGTTTAACGGTGCCAAGATCGACGATGTAATTTTGCAGACCGCCGCGGTGATCATTAAGACGAAAAGCCCGCTGGCGTATGTGTTTGACGACGCGATCGTAGGTAAGCAGTCCATTTTGCCGGAGGTAGACGGGGTGCTGTATGAGGACAAAATGGGCACCTCCGCCTGGATTTATAAAAAGAAAATATTGGTAGGCAATCGAGATTTGCTGATCAATCACGATATTGCGGTGCCCAAGCAGGCATACGAGGAGAAATACACCCGCAAAGGGCGCAAGGCGCTGTATTTGGCAGTGGCCGGCAAAATCATGGCCATGTTTATCGTCAGCTATTCCGGCAATACTAAGATGGAGCACGCACTGAAGAAACTTGAAAAAAGCGGCATGACCATTTTACTCCACAGCTGCGATCCGTATATCAATGAGGACAGCGTGGCAGAGCTGTTTCACTTGCCAGCCGGGTATGTGCGGGTGATGAATTCCGCCAGCGGTCGAGTGTTTGAGAAGTACAGCGACCTGCATGTGGAGAAGTCGCCGGCAGACGCGGTGCACGACGGCTCGGCCCTTGGCTTTATCAGCGTGATGCGCGGAGCGGAGACTTTAGAGGATATGCAGACCGTCCTGGCAGTGCTGATCTCCTTTGGCTGCGTCATCGGCTTTGCGTGGTAGCGCTTCTGGCGGTGATTGGCGGTTACAGTCAGCTGACCACTCTGAATATTTTGATTTTCCAAGGGGTATGGAGTCTGTTTGTGCTGCTGATCACGCGACTCAAGCGGCTGGATATTTAAACATTTTTAGGAGGAATACAGTTATGAATTTGGAAGGCACCAAGACGCAGGCCAACCTGATGGCGGCATTTGCCGGCGAGAGCGAGGCCCGCAACAAGTACACGTATTATGCTTCTAAGGCCAAGAAAGACGGCTTTGTGCAGATCTCGCAGTTGTTTACCGAGACGGCCAACAACGAGAAGGAGCACGCCAAGATTTGGTTTAAGCTGCTGCATAACGGTTCTGTGCCGGACACAGCCACCAATTGCAGGACGCTGCCACCGGAGAGAACTACGAGTGGACGGAGATGTATCCCCAGTTTGCCCGTGAGGCACGGGAGGAGGGCTTTGAGGAGATTGCCCGCCTGTTTGAGGCCGTGGCTAAGATCGAGCAGGAGCACGAGCAGCGGTATTTGAAGCTGCTGGAGAATGTGGAGCAGGGCTTGGTGTTCAGCCGGGATGGCGACCGGATTTGGAAGTGTTCCAATTGCGGCCACATCGTGGTGGGTAAGTCCGCACCGGAGGTGTGCCCGGTTTGCGCCCATCCCAAGGCCTATTTTGAACTGAGGCGGAGAATTATTGATTCCTGCCCATATCAAAAGGCGTGACCCATTTCGGGCCACGCCTTTTTTGTATGTACCGGGGCGGCAGATCGCCACAAGGTATAAAAAATCCCACCCCAAAGGCCGGGGCTTGGGTGGGAGGTGTTGGTTTATTCTGTTGGGGTCAGGTTTTTCAGACTCAGGTCCAGAATGGGAGCGGAGTGGGTGAGAGCACCGCAGGAGACAAAGTCTACGCCGGTTTCGGCGATCTCCCTCAGCCGAGCCTTGGTCACATTGCCGCTGCACTCGGTCTGGGCACGGCCGTCAATGATTTGGAGCGCCTGCTTCATGGTGGCGGTGTCCATATTGTCCAGCATAATAATATCCGCGCCGGCGTCTACTGCCTCTTGCACTTGATCTAATGTCTCCGTTTCAATCTCGATCTTGCGCACAAAAGGGGGCGTAGGCCTTAGCCATTTGAATGGCTTTGGTGACGCTGCCGGCGGCGCGATGTGGTTGTCTTTGAGCAGTACCCCGTCGGACAAATTGTAACGGTGGTTGGTAGCGCCGCCTACCTTAACGGCGTACTTCTCAAAGGGACGCATATTGGGTGTGGTCTTGCGGGTGTCCAGCAGCACGGTATTGTAGCCTGCCAGCTCGTCCATATATTCTCTGGTGATGGTGGCAATGCCGCTCATGCGCTGGAGGTAGTTCAGCGCCGTGCGCTCGCCGGAGAGAATGGCCTTAATGTCGCCGTACAGGGTGCCCAGCAGCTGGCCCTTTTGTACCCGGTCGCCGTCCTGCACCGCGCAGTCAAAGCGGGCGGTATCGTCCAACAGACGGAAGGTGCGGAAGAACACATCCAGCCCGCAGATCACGCCGTCGTCCTTACAGATCAGCTGCGCGCTGCCCTGCTTGTTCACCGGCATCACTGCGTTGGTGGACACGTCCTCATCGTTAATATCCTCTTTTAAGGTGCGCAGAATGTAATCATCCACGCATATTTTCATCGTTACACCATTTATCATAGAAAGTCTTGTCCTTTCGCTTAATTTCACCTAAAATCAGGTCTTTGAACTCCTTTTGCCGTCCGGCCTTGTCCGGATAAGCCGCCAGGTCGATCTGGGGATCAAAGGCAGGCTTCTCCTCCTTGTCCTTGGCGATCATATCCGCTGCCCGCTTGGCAAAGACCATGCTCTCCAGCAGGCTGTTGCTGGCCAGTCGGTTTTGCCGTGCACCCCGTTGCAGGCGGTTTCGCCGGCGGCGTACAAGTGGCGCATGGAGGTGCAGCCGTTAATATCCGTCTGAATTCCGCCCATCATGTAGTGCTGCGCCGGGGTCACAGGGACCTTGTCCTTGGTCATATCGTAACCCTCGTCCATGCAGGCCTCAAAAATGTTGGGAAAGCGCTTGTGGGCCTCCTCGCTGGTCATATTGGGCAGGGTCAGGTACACATGGTCGGTGCCGAATTCTTTTCTTCTTGACAATGGCCTCAGTCACCACGTCCCGGGGCTGTAGCTCGTCTGTAAAGCGCTCGCCGTTCTCGTTAAGCAGAATAGCGCCCTCGCCCCGCACGGATTCGCTGATGAGAAGCGGCGCCCGCTCTTTTTACTGTACAGGGTGGTGGGGTGGATCTGAATATAGCTCATATCCTGCAAGGTGATACCGTGCTTGATAGCCAGTGCAAAGCTGTCGCCGGTAATGTGGGGATAGTTGGTAGAGCTCTTAAACAGCCCGCCGATGCCGCCGGTAGCCAGGATAATGTCCTGGGCCAAAATGCAACCCCGCTCGCCGAACTCATCCTCGCACACAATGCCGTAGCAAGTGTTGTCCCTCTCGATCAGGTCGATCATAGTGGTTTGGGGAATAAAGGTAATGTTGCGCCGGTTCTTGGCAATGGACAGCAGGGTGGTGGTGATCTCCTTGCCGGTCTCGTCCTTGTGGTGGAGAATGCGGTTGTTGCGGTGGGCGCCCTCACGGGTGTAGTCAAAGTCGCCGTCTTTTTTGGTGTCAAAGTCCGCACCCAGCTTAATCAGCGTGCCGATCACATCCGGCGAACTTTCGATCATGACCCGCACAGACTCCGGGTTGTTCTCATAATGACCGGCTTTCATGGTGTCTTCATAAAAGCACTTAAAGTCGTCCAGGCTCTTCAGCACGCATACACCACCCTGGGCCAGGTAAGAGTCGCACTCTTTCAGATCCTCTTTGGTGATCATTAAAATCTTCTTGCTTTCCGGCAGACAGAGGGCTGCAAACAGGCCCGCCACGCCGCTGCCGACGATCACAATGTCTGTGTGAATGTAACTTCTGTGTTTCATTAGTGATTTTTGCCGCTTTTTTTCGTTGCCAGCGGCGCCTTCTTTCCCGGAATTTGTATAACCGTTTTCTTTTTTTAGCTATACTTATTCCAATATATAACGAACAGCGCCATTTGTCAAGATTGAACTTGCTTTTCATCTATGATAAAATACAGGTGTAGCCAATGTTGAAACCTGTCACCTATTTTACACAGGTTTAACAAAAACGGTATCGGTTCTTTACCAAAAGGGTATATGCTTATGAATGTGTACGATTTTGATAATACCATCTACGACGGCGAGACGCTGGTAGACTTTATCCTCTACTATGTGCGCACAGACCCACGGATTTGGCGCTATGTGCCAAAACTGCTGGTGATCGCCTTTAAGGATGCCTTTCACCTGTTTACCGTGGCCCAAGCGCTGGAGGCTTATGCATCCTTCCTGGAAGGATATTATGTTAAGGTAGAGCACATTGAGGAAGATGTGGTGAAGTTTTGGGACAGCCATATGCACAAGATTAAGCCCTGGTACGCCAAGGTGCAGCGGGAGGACGATATTATCGTCAGCGGCACCACGGACTTTTTGCTGGACGAGGTGATGCGCCGGCTGGGGTCAAGCACTATGTGGGCTCCTCTATTGATAAAACACCGGCAAGTTCATTCGCCTGTGTTTTTGGACAACAAGGTGAAATCTTTCGTGAGTTGTACCCGAATGCGCATATTGACAACTTCTATACCGACTCCATGAATGATAAAACCTATGATGGACCTTGCCGATCATGTGTTTTTTGTGCGAGGCGACAAAATCGAACAAATTAAATAATCCGCGGTATTTGCCGGGAAACGGAGGTGATGGGGCGGCGCCGTGGCGTCTGCCTGTAAAAATGAACAAGATCAATCATTCCTCGATCGAAAGATCGTGACCAAAGATGTGGGGGAGGAGCCTACATTCCTGGCGAGAGGCGCTGTCCTATGCCATGGGTCGTGGCGCTCAGGGTATGAGCACCTCCATGACCGCCTCAAAGTATGTAAACTTCTTTATTACCGATGTGCTGCATATTAAGGCGCGCCATGCCTCCAATATTCGCCTGTACTGCGGTATTTTTGACGCCATCAATGACCCGATCATGGGTGTGATTGTAGATAAGACCCGCACCAAGTACGGCAAAATGCGGCCGTATATTAAGTTTGCGCCGTACTTCGTGTCGCTGTTTATGCTGCTGTTTTTTATTGGCAACGACAGTCTGTCTTATGGGGCAAAGATTGCCTTGACGGTGTTTGCCTTTGTAGGGCTGGATGTGACCTACACCGCCTTTGATGTGCCTATGGGGGCGTTGGCGTTCAGTATGACGCCAAACGGCACGGAACGCACAAAGCTTTACGGTGTTGCCTCCATCGGGCGTATGATCCTGGGGGCCATTCCTGCCGGGCTGGTGGCCTTTGCCGCCTGGCTGCCGTACTTTAACCAGAATTTGGACAAGGCGTATCTGGCTGCCGCTGTCTTTTCCGCGTTCTTTATTATTCTTTTTACCCGATTTACCTTTAAGAACACCACAGAGCGGTTGGAGCACCACGAGGAGGCGCCCAGCTTAAAAGAATGCTTGCACCTGCTGGCAACCAACCGGCCGCTGCTGATGCTCTTTCTGGGCAATATTTTCTTTGTGATCATCAAGGTGTCCGAGCAGGCGTCCTTCTACTTTGCCTATGACGCGTTGTTTAACGCCAAGTATAACGGCTTTTTGGACATTGCCAAGGCACCCGGCTCGTTTTTGGCAGGTATCTTTGTACCCATTATTATTGAGCGGTTGGGCCGCAAGGCGGACTCTAAGAAGTTTTACCAGGCGTGCTGCGTGATGGGTATTGTGCTCAACGGTCTGTTTGCCCTGTGCACCTATAACGGCATTATGAACAAGGGTGCCGGTCAGTCCGTGTCCCTGCTTACCGGATTGATGGTCATTGTCTTTTCTGCCGTAGTTACTTTCCCGCTGGAGTTTAAGAACCTGATGCAAAAAGAAATGGAAGCGGAGACGGTGGACTATGTGGAGTGGAAAACCGGCAAGCGGGTAGAGGGCACCATGCTGTCCATTATGAGCTTTACCGGCAAGCTGGAGGGTACGCTGTCCTCCTTTATCTGTTTGCAGGTACTGGCCCGCACCGGCTATGTGGAGCACACCACCGATGTGTCCACCTTACAGAACCATTCCACTCTGCTGGGGCTGTTCCTGATGACCACCGTGTTCCCCATGGTGGGCTATGCGCTGATGCTCATTCCCATGCACTTTTATAACATTACCGGCGACAGCCACCGCCGGATGATTAAGGACATTATGGCTCGTCGCGCCCAGGCAGGTGAGGCGGCAGCCCAGGAGGCTGTGGCGGCAGAGGCCAAAGAGGGCTAAACAGACGGGGAAGTCAGATGTACAAATTCACCTTTCTTGCAGATTTACATTATTATTCCAAGACTTTGGGCACTTCCGGCCGGGCGTATGAACTGCGCAGCGGCTCGGACCAAAAGTGCCTGGCAGAGAGCGGCGCCATAATTGACGCCGCTTTTAACCATTTGGCCCGGTCGGACACCCAGGCGGTGCTGCTGGCGGGAGATTTGACCAATGACGGTGAAATGGTGTGCCACCGGGAGCTGCGGGAGAAGCTGTATGCCTTGGCAGAGAAAAAGCCGGTGTACCTGATCACCAACACCCACGACTGGTGCTGTGACGGCAACCCGCGGCGCTTTACCGGTGCCCGAGTCACCCATGATGTGCCCACCATGCCCCACACGGGGATTCACGATTTTTATTACGATTTCGGCGGGCGGCAGGCCATTGCCGAGTACCGCACCCATTTGGGAATCAGCTCGTATGTGATCCCTTTGGCAGAGAAAATTTGGCTGCTGGCGCTGTGTGATGACCAAAATGGTCGGGGCAAGGCCGGTTATACGGAACCGCATTTTCAGTGGATTGAGGAACAGCTGCGCCGCGCCAAGGAACAGGGCTGTTTGGTGCTGGGTATGCAGCACCATTTGCTGCTGCCTCACGTGCACCCGCTGCTTACCGGCGGCTGCTGCGTAGGGGACCGGGAGGCGGTGACTGCCCGGCTGGCAGACGCAGGGCTGCGCTATATGTTTGTGGGTCACAGCCATTTGCAGCGTACGGATCGCTACCGCTCTCCGGCTGGAAACGAATTGACCGAGGTGAATGTCGGCGCCCTGTCCGGCTACCCGGTGCCTATGGTACAGGTGACGGTGACGGATGATTTGCAGGTGCAAATGCAGGTGGAGCACCTGGCGACTTTTGACTGGTACGGCCGCCCGGTGGACGCGGTGGCTTACACCCGGGACCACGCTTGCAATTTACTGCGGCGGTTGCTGTCTGCCGGGTCCCCGGCGGATTTTGCCCAGAAGCTGGACGCCTTGCAGCTGCCCGGGCGCAAGCTGCTGCCTCTGTATCCATTGGTAAAGCCGTTGTTTCGTTTGCTGCGCACCGGTACGGTGAGAGACTTACAACGAACGCTGCGGCGTTTGGGGCTGGGTCGGTATGTGGACGCCCGGGCAGTGGCAGAACTGGCGGATCGGCCGATTCTGCCCTATCTGGAGTGGATCCTGCTGCAATTTATGGACGCTCTTCCCATCCGGTGGGCAGGGATAGCGCCGTTTACCGGCTGGTGCTGTCTGTCATAGAGATTCCCGCCCATTTGCTGCCGGGCAATATGGATATGAAAAAGCTGATCTTTGCCTGCGATGCTATTTTGACCGGCGGCATCGGCGATCACCAGCAGTCGGTTTATAAGTGCCTTTGGCGCTCTGCCGTTTTTACCGCGGCAGGGCGCTTTTTTGTCTTGCTGAAGCGGAAAACGACCGGTTGCCCCCTTGACAAGCGGCGGTCTTTATGTTACCCTTTTGTTACCTAATGAGGGCGCAAGATTTTGCGTTGTTTCAACGAATTTTGCCGTTTTAACAAGATGTGGTAGATGATTTTACAGGCGTTACAGATATGGCCTTTTTGTAAAAGTTACATTTTGGATAAAATACGGTGCTTTTTGTTTCTATTCTTTACGGATTTTGTTATAATATCTGCAATGAATTGGAACTTATAAAGATTTTAGTTTTTGCAAACATTACTTTTGGATAGAGATATAAAGAGGTGGACACCTTTTGGATAATTTTATAATTGAAGGCGGTCACGAGCTGTTTGGCGAGGTGAATATCAGCGGCGCCAAGAACGCAGCTGTGGCCATTATTCCCGCGGCCATTTTAGCGGACGACGTGGTGCGGATTGAGAACATTCCCGCCATTAGCGATGTTAGCCTGATCATTAAGATTTTGGACAGTATGGGCGCCGGGATCAAAATGATCAATAAAAAACACCATTGAGGTGGACTCCCGCTCCTTAAAATGCCAGAGCGTGCCCTATGAGTTGACCTCCTGTTTTCGCGCCAGTTATTACCTGATCGGCGCTATGTTGGGTCGGTTTAAGCAGGCGCAGGTGGCTATGCCCGGCGGCTGCAACTTCGGTGTGCGGCCCATTGACCTGCATATTAAGGGCTTTGAACTGCTGGGTGCCCAGGTGAATACCGTTGAGGGTATGGTTTGCGCCCGGGCGGACAAGCTGATCGGCGCTTCTATTTACATGGACCAGGTGTCTGTTGGCGCTACCATCAATGTGATGCTGGCAGCTGTGCTGGCTCGCGGTTTGACGGTGATCGAGAATGCAGCCAAGGAGCCGCATATCGTAGATTTGGCCAACTTCTTAAACTCTATGGGTGCCGATGTGCGTGGCGCCGGCACAGATGTAATTAAAATTCGCGGGGTGGAGAAGATGCACGGCTGCACCTACTCCATTATCCCGGACCAGATCGAGGCGGGCACCTATATGGTGGCGGCTGCTGCCTGCGGCGGCGATGTGCTGGTGAAGAATGTGATTCCCAAGCATTTGGAGTCCATCAGCGCTAAGCTGGAGGAGGCCGGTGCGGAGATCATTGAGTATGACGACGCGGTGCGGATCACCCGCTTTAAGCCCTTGACCCGCTGCAATGTAAAGACCATGCCCCACCCGGGATTCCCCACGGATATGCAGCCCCAGATGGCGGTGCTTCTGTCTGTGGCAGAGGGTACCAGTATCCTCACCGAGGGTGTGTGGGACAATCGCTTCCAGTATGTAGGCGAGTTGAGCCGTATGGGCGCCAATATCCAGGTGGACGGCAAGGTGGCTGTCATCGAGGGTGTGCCGGCGCTGACCGGCGTTACCGTAAAGGCTACGGACCTGCGCGCGGTGCGGCCATGATCATTGCCGGTATGGTGGCGCGAGGCGAGACCCGAGTAACCAATATCCAGTATGTGGACCGTGGGTACGAGGATGTGGTAGAGAAGTTCTCTGCCCTGGGTGCGATATTCGGCGGGTGCTGTGACGACGGCGACGACGGTGCTGCCACGGCAAACGCAGGATAAAAAAAACAAAGTACGGGTGGACCGGGTTCCACCCTTTCTTTTTGGATAAAATAAAAGCAGATTAGGAGACAAAATGAGCAAGGCGTGTTCTCTTTTTTCCGGTAGCAGCGGCAACAGTATTTATGTGGGCTGCGGCGACAATCAAATTTTAGTGGACATCGGTGTGTCTGCCAGGCGGTGCGAGCAAAAGCTGCGCCAGGTGGGCGCGGATCCGGCGGAGATCAAGGGCATTTTTGTTACCCACGAGCATGCAGACCATGCGGCCGGTGTGCGGGTGTTTGCCGCACGGTATCATATTCCGGTGTTTGCCCATCCGGCGGTGCTGGAGCAGATGGCGCGCCAGGGCAATTTGAATGAGAAGGTGGACGCCCGCCCCTTTGCAGAGGTTGGGGATTTTATGGATCTGCAAGTGTTGCCTTTTGCCTTGAGCCATGACAGCGTGGCGTGCCAGGGATATAAGTTTACGATGCCGGACGGGCGGCGCATTGCCGTGTGCACGGATACCGGCTACATAACCTCGGCGGCGAAAGCGGCTTTGCCGGGCACAGATTTGGTATTTTTGGAGAGCAATCACGAGCCGTCTATGGTGCGCGCCGGGTCGTATCCCTATCCGTTGCAACAGCGCATTTTGTCCGATACCGGCCATTTGTCCAATACGGACTGCGCCGCCTTTGCCGGGGAGTTGCTGCGCAGCGGCACCACCCGCTTTGTGCTGTCTCACCTGAGCCGGGAGAACAACATGCCTTCTTTGGCATACCAGACCACCGTGGCGGCTCTGACGGCGTTGGGTGCTCGGCCGGAGGTAGACTACCGCTTGCAGGTGGCTGCACCGGAGCAGGAAGGCGGGTGCCTGGTGTTATGATCCGCATAACCGTTTTGACGGTGGGCAAGCTAAAAGAAAAATATCTTCGCGAGGGCTGCGACGAGTACTTAAAGCGGCTGTCCGCCTTTTCCAAGGTGCAGGTGGTGGAATTGCCGGAGAGCCGCTGCCCGGCAGATCCGTCTCCGGCAGAGATCCAACGGGTGCTGGAGCAGGAGGGCGACAGCATATTGGCAAAATCCCCAAAGGCGCTCGGGTGATCCCCCTTTGTATCGAGGGGCGAGAGCTGTCCAGCGCGCAGTTGGCGGCCCGGGTGGCGGACTTTAGCCAGCAAAGCTCCCACTTGGTATTTGTCATCGGCGGTTCGTATGGCCTGTCGCCTCGTGTAAAGGCCGCAGGCGACTTGCAGCTGTCCTTTGGCAAAATGACTTTGCCGCACCAGTTGGCCCGCCTGGTGCTTCTGGAGCAGATTTACCGGGCCTGCGCCATCAACAACCATTCAAAATATCATAAAATAAAAAAATACGGCAGTCCGCTCTGTTTCCAGCAGGCTGCCGCTTTTTATTTTATTTACTTTTTTGTCCAAGTGTCGGTCACCAGTTTTGCCTTTGTTGTTGATAAAGGCGTCATTTTATTTTGAACTTTTGCTTTTCCAAAAAAGACGAGGATCTTTTCGGTCACCATCATAAAAAAATCGGCGATAAAAT
>ENA-OQBU01000152-OQBU01000152.1-human-gut-metagenome-genome-assembly--contig:-NODE-152-length-19049-cov-5.182116_pt1 | contig 19049 bp, 15 predicted proteins | sample MGYA00242492_ERZ504566 | MGnify/ENA primary metagenome ERZ504566 (study PRJEB26092, sample SAMD00036261) | human gut metagenome | host: Homo sapiens | study: EMG produced TPA metagenomics assembly of...
CTGTTGGTATTGCTGGCAGCGGCGTTGGTGCGCCATGCGACTCGGCCGATCGGCGCCCATGCGAGGCGCTAGCCCGGTTAACAAAACCCGTTTCTGATAATGCGACCTTGTTTGAATTATTTTGTGTCGCGCGTTATTTCCGAGCGGTCGGATTTGAGGGGGCGAGCGGTAGAACGCTCGCCCTTTGTGCGCCACGATGCGGCACAATGTACCGCAAAAGCTGTTTGTATCCGGTACGAATCGTTCGTTGGTCTTTAATTCTTTTCAACGGAGGTGTTTGAGATGGCAAACGGATTGCTTTTGCGGCTTCGCGAGCGTGAGCTCAGCGCGAGCCCGGCGGAACGCAATGTCATCGCATATGTAAGCGCTCATCCGCACGAGGTGGTCGGGCTGTCCGTCCGCGGTCTTGCCGATGTCACGTTCTCCTCGCCCTCGAGCATTTTGCGCTTTTGCAAGCGTTGGGTTTTGCGGGCTACAAGGAGTTCCAGCGCGAACTGATTGCCGAGCTGGCGCTCTTAGGTGACAAGAAAGACGTAGCTCTCGAGGACATCTCCATGGATGACAGCGTCGAACGTATCGTGGGGAAGGTGATGAAAAGCAACGTGCGCACGATCGAGGCGACGGCACGAACGCTCGATTACACCGTCTTGGAGCGATGCGCGGCCCGTCTTAAGCGGGCACGCGCGGTCAATCTGTTCGGTATTGGTGCTTCTCGTTTGGTCGCGCACGACCTGGCGCAAAAGCTCATGCGTGTCGACAAAGAGTGCCGTCTGTACGACGACTGGCATGATCAGCTCTTATGTGCCAAGAACATGCATGAGGGCGATATGGCAATCGCCTTTAGCTACTCGGGCTTGACGCAAGAGGTGCTGGACTGCACCGCCGAGGCTCAACGTCACAACTGTCCCGTTGTGGCCGTTACCAAAGTAGATGGATCATCCAGCTTGCCACCATGGCCGATGCCGTGCTCGGCGTCGCCGCGAGTGAACCCTTGGTCCGCAGCGGTGCCATGGCTTCGCGTATGGCCCAGCTTATGGTTGTCGATGCCCTGTACGCTGCTTACGTTGCCAGCGACTACGAACGGGCGACGCATGTCATTAAGCAAAACTACATCGAGAAACAGGAAAGATGAGGTGAATGAAATGCTCGATTTAACAAAATTCACGACCGAACAGCGTAATCAAAGGTCAATGGACCTCGATACGATGACATCGCTGCAAATCGTCACGACGATGAACGATGAGGATCTTCGTGCCGTCCAGTCGGTCACGAAAGTGTTGCCCCAGGTTGCCACAGCAATCGACTGGGCTGCTGAGACACTCGAGCGCGGCGGGCGCGTCTTTTACATGGGCGCAGGCACCAGCGGCCGTCTGGGCGTACTCGACGCTTCGGAGTGTCCGCCCACGTTTGGCGTATCGCCCGATCTGGTCGTCGGGCTCATTGCCGGGGGCGAGACGGCGTTTATCAAGGCTGTCGAAGGTGCCGAAGACAGCGAGGAGCTTGGCGCGAGCGACCTGCGGGAGCGTGGACTCTCGGACAAGGATCTTGTCGTTGGCCTGGCGGCAAGTGGTCGTACTCCCTATGTGGTGGGCGGCCTTGTGTACGCCAAGGCAACTGGGTGCAAGACCATTGCAATTGCCTGTAACCAAGGGTCGAAGATCGGGGAGAGCGCAGATCTTGCCATTGAGCCCGTGCCCGGTCCCGAGGTGCTGACCGGCTCAACGAGGCTCAAGGCGGGAACGGTCCAGAAGCTCATTCTCAACATGATTTCGACCGGTGCCATGGTCAAGATCGGCAAGGTATACCAAAACCTGATGGTCGATGTGCAGCAGACGAACGAGAAGTTGGTGGTGCGCGGCCAGAACATCGTGATGGAGGCGACCGGCTGCACGCGCGAGCGCGCTGTTCAGGCGCTTGCAGATGCCGGCGGCCACGTAAAACCGCTATTGTCTCGGTGCTGCTGGACTGCGATGCCGAGCAGGCCGCGGTAGCTCTTGAGCGGGCGCGAGGCCATGTCCGTGCTGCGGTGAGTGGCCATGAGAAGAGCAATGCCGACGCCCGATAGGTGCGCGGCGTGAGCTGATATGACATCCAGACGAGATATCCAATACAAGGAGGAGTTATGACGAACAAAGAGCTGGCTCAAAAGCTGCTGGATCTTTTGGGCGGTAAAGACAACGTGCTAGCAAACGCGGCGTGCATGACGCGCCTGCGCGTGACCGTCAAAGACGCGGGCAACGTCGACACGGAGGGCATTAAGGCGCTCGACGGCGTGATGGGCCTGGTCGAGGACGACACGATGCAGATCGTGCTGGGTCCGGGCAAGGTGAATAAGGTGCTCGAGGAGTTCTCCAAGCTCACCGGCCTTGCGAAAGGCGTTGCCGACGAGAGCGTGGTTGACGCTGCGGCCACGAACAAGGCCGCGCAGAAGGCCAAGTACGAGTCCAAGCCGGTTCAGGCCTTCCTCAAGAAGATTTCCAATGTCTTCGTCGCCCTGCTTCCCGGCATCATTGCGGCTGGCCTCATCAACGGTATCTGCAACGTCATTAACGTCTCGACGGCAGGCGCGCTTGCAGGCGAGTGGTGGTACCAGGGCATTCGTTCCATGGGCTGGGCCCTGTTCGCCTATCTGCCCATCTTGGTGGGTTATAACGCGGCACGTGAGTTTGGTGGCTCCGCTGCGCTGGGCGGCATCGCCGGCATGATGTGCATCGCCAACAGTGCCATGCCCCTGCTTGCGCCTGGCGCGGCTGATCCTGCCACTGCCATTCTGCTGCCGCTCACCAATGCGCAGTACAACCCCGCAGCGGGCGGCATGATCGCGGCTCTCATCGCTGGCGCATTTTTTGCCTGGATGGAGCGTCAGATTCGCAAGGTTATGCCCAACGCACTCGACACGTTCTTGTCCCCGCTGCTGGTGCTCATCATCGGCGCCTTTGCTCTGATGCTCGTCATCCAGCCGGTTGGTGCATGGCTGACGACTGCCATCTTTAGCGTTTTGACCTTTATCTTCGAGAAGCTGGGCGTCCTGGGCGGCTATATCCTGTCGGCAGGCTTCTTGCCGCTGGTTTCCGTCGGCCTGCATCAGGCGCTCACGCCGATCCACGCTATGCTCAACGATCCCGACGGCGCTACCAAGGGTATCAATTACCTGCTTCCCATCCTTATGATGGCTGGCGGCGGCCAGGTCGGTGCCGGTTTGGCGCTGTACTTTAAGACCAAGAACGCCAAGCTCAAGAAGTACGTCGCAGAGTCCATTCCCGTTGGAATCCTGGGTGTGGGCGAGCCTCTGATGTATGCTGTTACGCTGCCGCTCGTTCGTCCGTTTGTGACGGCCTGCCTGGGTGCCGGATTTGGCGGCGCGCTCGCGACGCTGCTTCACATCGGCACGGTTTCTCAGGGCGTTTCCGGTCTGTTTGGCCTGCTGATCGTCGTTCCTGGCCAGCAACTCGGCTACGTTGCCGCTATGCTGCTTGCCTATGCCGCCGGCTTTGTCCTGACGTGGTTCTTCGGTGTCGACGAGCAGAAGATCAACGAGTTCTTTGGCGAGTAGTTTGATATCGCGAGCCGTGTTGCTCGGGGTTCGCGGCGCGCGGCAGATTTCTTGATGTTATGGTTGTGCCGGCGGGGCTAGCTGCTCCGCCGGCCTTTTTTAAAGGAGCGTTGAAGCGTGAAAACGGGTATTTCGATTTATCTTTCCAGCCCTCTGCAGGATATTGAGCGGACGATTGAACATGGTGCCGCGGCGGGTGCGCGCTATGCGTTCACCTCGCTGCATATTCCCGAGGATGGGGGAGCGGCGTATGCCGATAAGGTCCGTCATGTGCTGTCGCTGCTTTCCGCCCGCGGCATTGCGCTCATTGCCGATGTGGGGCCTCGCACGTGCGATTTGCTCGGGCTTGAGCGCATCGAGGACCTGCGCGATCTGGGGTTGGAATACCTTCGTTTGGACTATGGCTTTAGCGCCCAGCGGGTCGCGGAGCTGTCCGGTGTATTTCACATTGTGGTCAATGCATCGACGGTGAGTTCTGATGAAATCGCATCGTGGCGTGAGGCCGGTGCCGATGTGACTCGTTTTGCCGCCTGCCACAATTTTTACCCCAAGCCTTATACCGGTTTAGCTCTGGAGGACATTGCTCGGGTGAATCTTCGTCTTGCGGCGCTTGGATTCGAAATCATGGCTTTTGTGCCGGGTGATGCTAACGTTCGCGGGCCGGTATTCGAGGGACTGCCGACGGTCGAGGCGCAGCGCGGTCGCGCGTCAAAGGTTGCTCTCAATATGCTTGAGCTTGCACATGGCGCCGATTGCGACATTGTGTTGGTCGGCGACCCCGATCTATCCGATGCGGGCTGGGCGCAGTTTGCTCAAGTTTCCGCCGGATACGTGGACCTGCAATGCGAGCTTGAGCCCGGTTATGCCTATGTGCGCGGGCAGATTCATCACGACCGGCCCGACTCGGGCGTCCTCATCTTTAGGTCTCAGGAGTCACGTACGACGCTTAAGCCGGATTCCGTGCCGATGGATGCCGGAGCCGGCCTGCCGCGAAAGGCGGGGTCGATCGCTGTGAGCAATAGCGGATATGGGCGCTACGAAGGCGAGCTTGAGATTGCGCGGGTCGATCTTCCCGGTGACGAGCGCATGAACGTTGCGGGCCATATCACGCCCGAAGCAATGGAACTGCTACCGTTTATCAAGCGCGGATTCGGGGTACGGTTCGTTTAACGTGTGACCCGCGGGCTACAATTGGCCCATCATACGAAGGCGCCTCGTGTGGCGTGTGCCTGCGTTGGCCGATCTATATTCGGAGGATTCCCATGACCGTTACTGTTTGTTTGAATATCCCAAGTGCTCGACCTGTAAGAAGGCCAAGGCATGGCTGGACGAACATGGGGTAGAGTATATCGACCGCGATATCGTTTTGGACAACCCCACGGCCGATGAGCTTGCGACCTGGATTGCTCGTTCGGGGCTGCCGGTGCGGCGCTTCTTTAATTCGTCGGGCATGAAATATCGAGAGCTGGGCCTGAAGGCGCGTCTGGACGCGGGCATGACGGATCGGGAGTGCTACGAGCTGCTGGCGACCGACGGCATGCTGGTCAAGCGTCCGCTGCTGGTGGGCGACGACTTTGTGATTCCCGGCTTTAGGGAATCGGCTTGGGCCGAGGCGTTGCTGTAGCGGCTGCGGAAAGTGCGACCCGGAATTCGCTTCCAGAATGGGATGCACTTTCCCAAAGTGGCCGGTTGCGGAAAGCACGTCCCATTCTGAGCTTCGATTGCGGGACACGGTTTCCGGTTGAGGGCTCGACGGGAAAGTAGGGGCCAGTTTGAGCTTGAAATCTGGGACGCACTTTCCGCCGGCGGGCCTGCCCCAGTCAGTCCGCCAGCTGTGCCCATTCGTGCGGATCGTAGACCTTTACGTGTTTGTTGGGCTTGCCGCTCCAGTACTCCTCGTCCATAAAGGGCAGATATGCCTGAACGCCGGGGCAGATAAAGGGAATCCGCTGCTGTTGCAGTCGCTCGCGCTGGCGCTGCTCCAGGTGCGCCTCGGATATGACGGTCGGCATACCGGACAACTCGACGAGGCTTGCCTGGATTCGCTTAAGGTCGGGGAGTCCCGCGTGCCATGACATCCGCATGATCAAAAAGGATGCACGGCGGTATTTTGCCTGCACCACAGTAATGGCGGGGCGTAACGTGGGGTGAATTTTGTCCCGTTCGGGCCAAAGGTCGGCAGTGATCTCGAGGCCCAGGGTCTCCCATAGGTAATCAAGCTCTTCGTCCATGGTGCCTCGATATCTACGCGATCATTGATACTTCGATTGTGTTGCCTGGTGCTATCGTTTTCACGGTAGAATCTGCCAACGGTTGACGGCTACCGCTCACGGCGTTTTGCCCTTCGTGTACAGCGGTTGGCTTCACAGGTCCTTCACGGGTTGGACTAAATTAGGCCAATTTGACTGAATTTCAAAAAAGTCAAAATTGGGGCTTGCGTCACGGCGAGACTTCCCGTATATTTCTTTCTTGCGCAAAGGCACAGCCGAGCGCAGCGATGCAGTCATTGGGATGTCGTCTAATGGCAGGACAGCGGATTCTGGTTCCGTCAATGGGGGTTCGACTCCCTCCATCCCAGCCATTGCATTTGCTACATATGGCCCGTTCGTCTAGCGGTTTAGGACGCGCCCTCTCAAGGCGGAGATCACCAGTCGAATCTGGTACGGGCTACCAAAATGAACGCCCGGGCCTCGTAAGAGACCCGGGTTTGTGTATTGACCGTATATACGGCGCCTGCCGTGTTTCGCTCAGATCGAGGAGTAGCCATGGATCTGCCCATCAGCTTGCAAGACATCACGTATGCCGAGAACTATCTGGCGCAGGCGACCTGGCTACGGCGACGCCGCTGCTGGAGCGTCTGGTGGAGCTCGCCGAGGAGTATATTGATGCTGAGTGCAAGACGGAGGAGAAGCGTCAATACTTTAGCTTCGATAGCAAGTTTGAGCGCTTGGCCTATCGCCGCGTGGAGAAGGATCCGCGCGAGCTCATGCAGGTCGAGGTGCCGTTTGACCGCCTGTACTCTGACATGGCGTTTGCCTACATTCGCCAGCAGGATTATGTAAGCGCTCGTAATGCCCTGATGCAGGCTGTGCGTTGGGACCCCATGAACTGCAACTATCGCTTGGATTTGGCCGAGCTGTTCCGTGCACTCGAGGACAAGCAGGAATGGGCATCGCTCTCGTTCTCGGTGCTGGAGCGTGCAAGCGATGGCAAGTGCGCCGCCCGCGCTTACGCCAATCTAGGTCAGTACTTCTTGGAGCCCGAGACCGAGAACGTTTCGGCTGCCGTGGGCTGCGCGCGTCTGGCGCTGCGCCTGGCGCCCAACGATGCGCATACGACGCGCCTGCTCAACAAGATCCATACCACCTATCCGGATGCCGCTGATGAGAGCGACGACCACGTGATGGGTGAATTGGCCCTGCAAGGCGTGCCGACCTCGCCTTCGGCCGAGATTGCCATCTGCCTGATTATGTGCGCGACCGATGCTGCAAGCGACGGCGACAAGCAGGAGGCGACGCGCCTGACGGTACGTGCTCGCGACTGGTGGGCGAGGAGGCCTGCGCGGCGATTATCAAACTGGTGCGCGAGAGCGATGCCGAGCTCAATGCCGAGCGCAAGGCAAAGCGCGAGACTGCGGGCTCAAACGCCGACGGCGCCAAGGAGGCCGGCGATGCCCAGTAAGCGCGAGCGCAAACTCATTTCCAAGAATCGCTCGGCACATCACGAGTACTTTATCGATGAGACGTTTGAGTGCGGTATTGAGCTGAGCGGCACCGAGGTCAAGTCGATTCGCGAGCGCGCCTGCCAGATCACCGATACCTTCGCGCTGATCCGCGGCGGGGAGTGCTGGCTCGTCGGCCTGCATATCCACCCTTATAGCCATGGTGGCGTGTGGAATCGCGATCCCGACCGTCGGCGTCGTCTGCTGCTGCACCGCAAGGAGATCGACTTTCTTGACGGCAAACTTCGCAACCGTGGTTATGCGCTGGTTCCGTTGGAACTCTACTTTAATACCGACGGCCGCGTAAAGCTGCTGCTGGGTCTGGGTCGCGGCAAGAAGCTCTACGACAAGCGCGAGGACATGGCCAAGCGTGATGTCCAACGCGAGATCGACCGCGCCCTCAAGGAACGCAACCGCTAGGAGCGAGTTCACGGGAAGGTGCCCTACCGCGCCCGCCCCGTCTTCCTTGCTGTTTTGCCATATATTTCCAAAAACGGCGTCCGTTATGGGCGCCGCTTTTTTATTCAAGACTTTAGTCTGCTGGCCGCGCAGCGCCCAGCTTTAAACCACCCGCTACGCGGGTGGAGACAAACGGCTTTACAAAGCCACCCCTCCGACCGATATTGACGATTGTTCAGGCCGTCAGGAATTCGAGTCGAAGGGGTGGTCGCCATGGCCCAGAAGGCCTACAGCCTTTCCCACACGAAGTGGATGTGCAAGTACCACATCGTGTTCACGCCGAAGTATAGGCGCAAAGTGATCTACAACCAAATCAGGAGCGACATAGGGGAGATCCTCAGGAAGCTGTGCGAGTACAAGGGGATCGAGATAATCGAGGGGCACCTGATGCCCGACCACGTGCACGTGCTGCTGGCGATCCCGCCGAAGTACAGCGTCGCGAGCGCATGGGCTACCTGAAGGGGAAGGAGCTCGCTGATGATATTCGACAGGCACGCCAACCTCAAGTACAAGTTCGGCAACAGGAAGTTCTGGGCGGAGGGCTACTACGTGTCCACCGTCGGCCTGAACGAGGCGACGATCGCCAAGTACATCAGGGAGCAGGAGTCCCATGACATCGCGCTGGACAAGCTGAGCGTGAAGGAGTGCGAGGACCCCTTCAAGAGGGGGTGATGCTGCCGGTTCGACCGGCGCGCCACGGGTCAAGATGCACTAGGCCTGGACGAAGTCCGGGCCCGCGCCTTTAGACGCGAGCCCGGGGCCCGTGGGTTATACCCTAAGAGCAAACCACCCTTTTTAAGGGTGGTTCTGATGGGTACATACAGCCTTAAGGTTCAATCCCGGGTTAGGGGAGTACTTGTTATGGACAAAACTGCATTCTTTACCATGCCGAGCGGTCTGTATGTGGTGAGCGCCGCGGCAGACGGGCTGCGCGCCGGCTGCGTCATCAACACGGCGGTGCAGGTGACGGCAGCACCACCTCGCATCTCGGTTGCCGTAAACAAGGAAAATGTGACCGCTGGCGTGATCGAGACTGCCAAGCCTTTGCGCTGACCGTGATCGACCAGACGGCGGATATGCTCTACATTGGCAACTTTGGATTTCGCACCAGCAGCAACTATGACAAGTTTGCCAAATACGAGACCCGCGAGACGGCTCTGGGCATGCCTTATGTGTCCGAGCACGCGGCGGCTCTGTTTAGCTGCCGTTTGATCGACACTGTGGATGTGGGTACGCATCTACTGTTTATCGGCGAGGTCGAGGACGCCGAGCGCCTGAGCGACGAGACGCCGTTGACCTACGACTACTACCATAAGATCCTGAAGGGCAAGACGCCTCCGAAGGCGTCCTCGTATCAAGGCTAGAAATGTTTTAAAAACACTTGCATTATATTATTGAGAACATATACTAATAAGCGAAGTACATCACCAGTCACGTTCGAGAGGAGAACATCATGGCTGAGGAGAAGAAGACGTATAAGTTCGTGTGCGTCGTTTGCGGTTACGAGGTTGAGGTCGATACGCCCGAGCTGCCCGAGGATTATGTGTGCCCGGTGTGCGGCGTCGGTCCCGATCAGTTTGAGCTCGTCGAGGAGTAGCTCGCAGGCACACGGCGATTAGCCATACAGAGCTCTGTCCAAGGGCCCCGGTCGAATTCTCGGCCGGGGCCCTTTTCCTCCGTCCCCAAGGGATCACGGCTGCTGTTAGCCGATCCTGTCTGACGTGAGTCCGGCCGACCGTTTGTCTCAATCTGTAACAAGTGGCGGCTCAAAACGGGCCTATCTGTTACAGATTGAGATAAAAGGTTGGAGCTGAAGAAATGTCTCGATCTGTAACATCTAGAAGCGGAAATTGGGTCCACTTGTTACAGATTGAGACAAACGGAGCTGTCCCTCGGAATGATCTTGATCTGTAACATCTAACGGCTCAAAACGGGTCTAGATGTTACAGATCAAGACGTTTTGCCTGGGTAGGTGCCCTGCTCCATTACATCCCTGTCAACAACACGACATCGAGAATCGTCACGATGGCACCGATCCCTACGAGCAGCGCGTTGAGCGGGCGCGAGTTGGCGTATTTGCCCATGACGCGGCGTGAGCTGGTGAGCCGTATGAGTACAAAGACCGTAATCGGCAGCTGAAGCGACAGCAGCGCCTGACTCCAGATGAGACCTTCAAAAGGATTTGGGACGACCAGGCACGCCGCCACTGAGCCGACGAAACAGGCCGCCACCCCGATCGAGGAATGTCGGTCGTGGATGTCGTATTCCTCGTCGAACATGCCCGCGGTGATGGTGCCCGCCGCCATGCCCGCCGTCACACTACTCGAGAGGCCCGCAAACAGCAGCGCCACGGCAAAGATGGTCGAGCTTGCCGGGCCCAGAATGGGGGAGAGCGTGGCCGCTGCGACGGCGAGGTCGTCTACGACAATGCCGTGCGCAAAGAAGGTCGTTGCGGCCAGGATGACCATGGCCGAGTTGATCGCCCAGCCCACGCCCATCGAAAAGAGCGTGTCGAAGAGCTCGTAGTGCAGACGCTCTTCGATAACCTGCTCGCCTTGGCCTTCGAAGTGCATGGATTGGATGACCTCGGAGTGCAGGAAGAGATTGTGTGGCATAACGACCGCACCCAGGACACTCACGATGATCGCGGCAGAGCCAGTGGGCATACTGGGCGTGATCCAGCTTGCGGTTGCTTGCGGCCAGTCGACTTTGACCAGCGCGAGCTCTGCTAAAAACGAGAGTCCTACCACACCCACGAGGCGATGATCCAGCGTTCGGCGCGCTTGTAGGAGCTCGTCATGAGCATCGCCATCGATACTGCCGCCACGATGACGCAACCCGCGCGCACGGGCAGCCCAAAGAGCATTTGAAGGGCAATCGCGCCACCCAGGACTTCGGCCATGGCGGTGGCGACAGTCGCGAGATAGGCACTGGCGAGTACCGTGCGTCCAACGAAGCGGGGGAGGTAACGTGTCGTGGCCTCGGCAAGGCAGGTGCCCGTGGCGATACCCAGGTGCGCCGCGTTGTGCTGCAGCACAATGAGCATAATCGTGGACAGCGTGACGATCCACAGCAGCGCGTAGCCAAACTGCGAGCCCGCGGCCATATTGGAGGCCCAGTTGCCCGGGTCGATAAAGCCGACGGTCACGAGCAGCCCGGGGCCGATATGCCGCGCGATGTCTAGACCTCCGTGACCGCCGGTGCGTCGGGAGCCAAAATGATGTTTGAGATGGTTGAGCATGGTGCGCTCCTGCGTATGGGCGGCGTGACGTCGCATCTGGGCCGTGCGGCGCCACGCGTCGGATTTGGGTTTGGGCTACTTGCGCGCCTTGCCCTGATTGGCCACGGCGTCGATCTTGGCGGCGATGGTCGCCGGGTCGCCGATGTAGCGCTTGTCGAGGACGTTGAAATCGGTGTCGAAGGTGTAGACGAGCGGCACGCCGGTGGGGATGTTGACCTTGAGGATCTCCTCGGACGTGAGGTGCTCGAGCTTCATGACGAGTGAGCGCAGGGAGTTGCCGTGCGCGGCGATGAGTACGCGCTTGCCGGCGAGCATCTGGGGGCGAATCTCGTCTTCGAAATAGGGCCAGGCGCGGGCGATCGTGTCCTTGAGGCACTCGGTATAGGGCAGCTGATCGGGCGCGACATCACGGTATTGCTCCTGGGTGTGGGGATCGCGCGCGTCGTCCGGCTCGAGTGCCGGCGGGCAGACATCGAAGGAGCGGCGCCAGATGAGTACCTGTTCGTCGCCGTGCTCCGCCGCGGCATCGGCCTTGTTGAGACCCTGCAACGCGCCGTAGTGGCGCTCGTTGAGCTTCCAGGATTTGATGACGGGCAGCCACTCGCGATCCATTTGGCCGAGCACGATGTTGAGGGTGTGGATCGCGCGCTTGAGGCGCGAAGTGTAGCAGACGTCAAAGTCGAAACCGGCTTCTTTGAGTGCTCGACCGCCTGCGGCGGCTTCTTCGCGGCCCGTGTCGGTGAGCTCAACATCGGTCCAGCCGGTGAACAGGTTGAGTTTGTTCCACTCGGATTCTCCGTGACGGATAAGGACAAGTTGCATTGCCTGTCGGTCTGCTCGGTGCGCCATAGGGGCCTCCTTGATCTGGCACGGTGTGCGTGCCGTTTGCTTGACGCCGCAAAGGATACCCGTTTTAGGCTTAAAAGTTAACCAAGACTAACAAAATTGTTGTATTTGAATGGGGGGGGGTGAAAGGGGGCTGCCGAAATGTCTCGATCTGTAACAACTAGGGATGGAAATTGGGCCTAGCTGTTACAGATCGAGACAGGAAGAAATGGTCCTATGGAAAATCTCGATCTGTAACAGTTAGCTGCAAAAACCGGCCCTTCATGTTACAGATTGAGACATTTGGAACCGTCTCTCGAAAACATCTCAATCTGTAACAGTTAGTCGTCGAAATTGGGTCTTACTGTTACAGATTGAGATGTATGAAGAGGTGAGTTTGCAGGTCGAACTTGGGGCCTATGTTTTCGCCCTTGAGGTCGGCGGTGCCCACTCGTAAGGTGTGCGTTACGCGATTGTTTCGAAACGGGCGGGAAACACAACGGGCCGGCGATGCTCATAGTATGCCTAGTCAACTGACTGTCTAAATATCTAGGGGAGGATCGCGATGCAGGCAGATTCCGCTCAACAGCAGGGCCTTTATCGCCCCGAATTCGACCACGATGCATGTGGCATCGGCGCACTTGCCGATATCAACGGTGAGCGCCATCACCAGATTCTGGACGACGCGCTGTCCATTCTGGTCAACTTGGAGCACCGCGGCGGCACGGGACTCGAGAAGAACACCGGCGACGGTGCCGGTATCCTGTTCCAGGTTCCGCATCACTTTTTTCGCAAAGAGGCTCAAAAGTGCGGCCAGATTCTGCCGGCAGAGGGCGACTATGGCGTGGCCATGCTGTTCTTTCCGCAGGACGACAAGGGCGTAGAGGATGCCCGTCGCGTGTTTGAGGAGGGCTGCGCCGAGGCCGGCGTGCCGCTGCTCTTTTGGCGCGAGGTGCCCGTCGACCCGCACGACCTGGGCGAGACGGCACGCGCCTGCATGCCCACCATTCTGCAAGCCTTTCTGGGCCGCCCCGACGATACGCCGGCGGGTGACGCCTTCGAGCGCCGCCTGTACGTGTGCCGTCGCACTATCGAGAAGAAGGCCGATGCCGAGTTTGCCCTGCGCGACAAGATCTTCTACGTCTGCTCCATGAGCTCGCGCACTATCGTGTACAAGGGCATGCTCGTCGCCACGCAGATGCGCCGCTTCTTCACCGATCTCAACGACGCCGCCGTCAAAACGGCCGTGGCGCTCGTCCACTCGCGCTACTCCACCAACACCACGCCCAGTTGGGAGCGCGCGCACCCCAACCGTTTTATCATCCATAACGGCGAGATCAACACCCTCAAGGGCAACGTCAACTGGATTCGCGCCCGCGAACCCAACCTGTACAGCCCCGTGCTGCAGCATGATCTTGAGCGCGTGATGCCCATCATCAACCGCGAGGGCTCCGATTCCGCGATTCTGGACAACGTGCTTGAGTTTTTGGTCATGAACGGTCGCCCGCTCACGCGTGCCGCATCCATGCTGTTGCCCGAGCCGTGGGACCACAACGACAGCCTGAGCGAGGAACGCCGCGCCTACGACGCCTACCAGTCCATGCTCATGGAGCCCTGGGACGGCCCGGCCGCCATCGCCTTTACCGACGGTCGCACGCTGGGTGCCGCCCTCGACCGCAACGGCCTGCGCCCCGCCCGCTACTATGTGACGCGTGACGGTCGCTTTATGCTGGCAAGCGAGGTGGGCACCATCGAGGTGAGCCCCGAGAATATCCTGACGAGCGGCTGTCTGGGACCGGGCCAGATGCTCGAGGTCGATTTTGCCCGCGGCCGCGTCATCTACAACGATGAGCTGCGCGCCCGCTATGCCAAGGAAAAGCCTTACCGCGACTGGATTGCCGAGGAGACGCTGACCGTCGACGCGCTCGATAGGCCTGCCGCGGCAACGCCCGCCGAGGATACCGAGGTGCCCGCCGCCGTGCGCATGGCCAAGCTCGGGTATCACTGGGATGATGTTGACGAAGTCGTGCGTCCCATGGCCCAGCAGGGCAAGGCGCCGCTCGCCTCGATGGGTATCGATGCGCCGCTGGCCTGCCTGTCCAAGAAGACGCGCTCGTTCTTTGACTACTTCTATCAGCTGTTCGCTCAGGTCACGAATCCTCCGATCGATGCCCTGCGCGAGCATATGGTAACTTCGACCACGCTCTACCTGGGCAACCACGGCAACCTGCTCGAGGACTCTCGTACGGCCTGCCAGCTGGTGCGCTTGGAGCGCCCACTGCTGAGCGAGGAGGAGTTCGAGCGTATCTGTGCCATCGACCGTGTGGGCTTTAAGACCCGTCGCTTCCGTGCCGTCTACCGTCGCGATGCCGGCGAGGGCGCGCTGCAGGCTGCGCTCAAGCAGCTTGCCGAGGACGTCGAGACTGCGGTCCGCGACGGCGTGAACATCGTGGTGCTGAGCGATCGCGCCGGGGCGGGCGAGGTGCCCGTGCCGTCGCTGCTCGCCGTGGGCTGCGTGCACAGCCACCTGATCCGCGCCGGCGTGCGCACCTTTGCCGACATCGTGGTGGAGTGCGGCGACGCCGTGTCTCCGCACGACTTTGCGGCACTGGTGGGCTACTCCGCGAGCGGCATCTATCCGTACAACGCACATGCGTGCATCCGCGACTTGGCGGTGCACGGCGATCTGGACGTGACAGCCGAGCAGGGCATCGCCAACTACAACAAGGCTGCGACCGCCGGCATCGTCTCCATCATGTCCAAGATGGGCATCTCCACGGTGCAGAGCTACCACTCCGCGCAGATCTTCGAGGCCGTGGGCTTCACTCCGGAGTTCGTCAACGCGTACTTCGCCGGCACGGTGAGCCGTGTGGGGCGGTAGTGGGTGTCGGAGGCGTCGAGCGCGAGCAAAACGAGCGCTACGCGCCGCGCTCGCTATCCTTAAGAGCCCGGCTCCCGATCAGCTGCCCACGTTGGGCCTGACCAAGTGGCGCCCGCTCGGCGGCGAGGATCACCTCATCGATCCGCAGACCATCTACTTGCTGCAGACCGCCTGCCGTGAGGACAGCTACGACACCTTTAAGGAGTACAGCGCCCGACTGCACCGCACCGGCCGTGCCGTGCGCCTGCGCGACTTGCTGGACTTTGATGCCGGCGGCCGCACCCCGGTGGCACTCGACGAGGTCGAGCCCGCGCTCAACATCGTCCGCCGCTTTAACACCGGCGCCATGTCGTACGGCTCCATCAGCAAGGAGGCACACGAGTGCATGGCCATCGCCATGAATCGCCTGCACGGCCGTTCCAACTCGGGCGAGGGCGGCGAGGACCCGCGCCGCGAGACCCCGCTGGCCAACGGCGACTCCAAGAATTCCGCCATCAAGCAGGTGGCAAGCGCGCGCTTTGGCGTGACGAGCCGCTACCTGTGCAGCGCCTTCGAGATTCAGATCAAGATGGCCCAGGGCGCCAAGCCTGGCGAGGGAGGCCACCTGCCCGGCAAGAAGGTCTACCCCTGGATTGCCGAGGTCCGTCAGTCCACGCCCGGCATCGGCCTGATCTCGCCTCCGCCGCACCACGACATCTACTCCATCGAGGACCTGGCAGAGCTGATCTTTGACCTTAAGAACGCCAACCCCGGCGCTCGCGTGTCGGTCAAGCTGGTCAGCGAGGCCGGCGTCGGCACCATCGCCACCGGCGTGGCCAAGGGCGCTGCCGACAAGATCTTGATCAGCGGCCACAATGGCGGCTCGGGTGCCGCTGCGCGCGACTCTATCTGGCACGCGGGTCTGCCGCTGGAGCTTGGCCTTGCCGAGGCCCAGCAGACGCTGCTGCAAAACGGCCTGCGCTCGCGCGTGGTGCTCGAGGCCGACGGCAAGCTCATGGACGGCACCGATGTTGCCGTCGCCTGCCTGCTGGGCGCCGAGGAGTTTGGCTTTGCGACCATGCCGCTCATCTCGATGGGCTGCCTCATGCAGCGCGACTGCCAGCAGGATACCTGCCCCGCCGGCATCGCCACGCAAAACTGCCGCCTGCGTCGCGGCTTCCGCGGCAAGCCCGAGCACGTCGAGCACTTTATGCTCTTTGTTGCCGGGCAACTGCGCGAGGTCATGGCGAGCCTGGGCTTCCGCACCGTCGACGAGATGGTCGGCCATCCCGAGTGCTTGCGCCAGATTGAAGTCCCGGGCAACCGTAAGGCCAACCTGCTCGATCTGTCGCCCGTGCTGGCGAGCGCGACCTGCGAGTTCGGTGCTCATATCCCGGGTGCCGACGGTCGTCACTTCCTGCCGCAGATGGCCGCGGACAGCGAGCTCGACAAGACGCTCGACTCCACGCTGTTCGTGCCCTATACGGCCGATGCCCGTGCCCACTTGCGTCCGATTCGCTTCCGCGCTGATATCGCCAACGTCAACCGTTGCGTGGGCACCATCCTGGGTAACGCGGTGACCAAGGCACATCCCGAGGGCCTGCCCGCCGGCTCCATCACCATCGATTGCGATGGATCGGCCGGTCAGAGCTTTGGCGCCTTCCTGCCGCGCGGCATTACGCTCAACGTGTGCGGCGACGCCAACGACTACTTTGGCAAGGGCCTTTCGGGCGGCGAGGTGTCGGTGCGCCCCAACCCGCATGCGACCTATAAGTTCGACGAAAACATCATCGTGGGCAACGTTGCGTTCTTTGGCGCCACGAGCGGCCGTGGCTTCATCAACGGCCTGGCCGGCCAGCGCTTTGGCGTACGCAACTCCGGTGCCACCGTGGTGGTCGAGGGTTGCGGCAACCACGGTTGCGAGTACATGACGGGTGGCCTGGCGCTCATCCTGGGCGAGGTCGGGCAGAACTTCGCTGCCGGCATGACGGGTGGCGTGGCTTATGTCTTTGACCAGTACGGCACGCTCGATGCCCGCGTGAACCACGAGAGCGTTGAGCTCAAGGCCCCGACTGCCGGCGAGCTGGCGCAGATTCGCGAGCTCATCCAGGAGCACGTGGACGCGACGCAGAGCCCGCGCGGCATCAAGCTGCTCTACAGCTTTGAGACGATGAGCAAGCACTTTGTGAAGGTCATTCCGACCGAGTACGAGCGTGTGCTGGCGATTGTCGCCGCCGCCGAGGCCGTCGGCAAGACGCATGCGCAGGCAGAGGAGCTGGCGTTTGACATCGTGACCGGTCGCGCGAGCGCTGCGGATGTCGCTCGCTTCGATGCTGCGGGCGGTGCTGCGGGCGCTGCGTCCGTGGCTGCCAGCCCTGTTGCTTCGACCAAGAAGGAGGCGTAAGTGCCATGGGTAAGCCTGGTGCTTTTCTTGATATCGATCGCGTGACCCACGAGCTGCGTCCCGTGGAGGAGCGCAGTCATGATTTTGATTCCCTGTATGTGGAGCTCGATGACGACGCACGTCGCGCCCAGGCGAGCCGCTGCATGATGTGCGGCGTGGCGTTTTGCCAGATGGGCGCGAGCTTTGGCAAGGCACGTCCGAGCGGCTGCCCGCTGCACAACTTGATTCCCGAGTGGAACGAGCTGGTGTACCGCGGCCGCTGGGATGAGGCTGCCGAGCGCCTGTCGCTCACCTCGCCCATGCCTGAGTTCACGAGCCGCGTGTGCCCGGCACTGTGCGAGGCCGCGTGCAACCTGGGCTCGGTCGACGGCCAACCCACGACGATTCACGATAACGAGCGTGCGATCAGCGACCATGAGTGGGCCAACGGCGGCCCACGTCGCTTTGAGCCGGCAGGGGAGGACGCGCCCTCGGTCGCCGTGGTTGGTTCCGGCCCGGCTGGCCTGGTGGCAGCATGGGAGCTTGCACGTCGCGGTGCCCGCGTGACGGTGTTTGAGCGCGACGACCGCCCCGGCGGCCTACTCATGTACGGCATTCCCAACATGAAGCTCGAGAAGTCTGTGGTCGAGCGTCGTGTGGCGCTCATGCGCGAGCTGGGTATTGTGTTCGAGCTGGGCGCGACGTGAGCGATCCCAAGGTTACCGCCAGGCTCGACGACTTTGACGCCGCCGTGGTGGCTGCCGGCGCCCGTGCTCCGCGTGGACTTTCGGCTGCGAACATTGATGCCCCGGGCGTGGTGTATGCCGTGGACTACCTGACGGCTTCGACCGTCTCGGTGCTCGATGGCGGCAAGCCCGCGGTGAACGCGCGCGGCCTGGACGTCGTGGTCATTGGCGGTGGCGATACTGGAAACGACTGCGTGGGTACCGCCGTGCGTCAGGCGCGCGCAGCGTGCGCCAGTTTGAGTTCTTGCCGGCTGCGCCCGATAAGCGCGCGGCAGGCAACCCCTGGCCGCAGTGGCCCAACGTGAAGAAGACCGACTACGGCCAGCAGGAGGCTATCGCTGCCATGGGCGGCGAGATGCGCGCTTGGGGCGTGGACACGCTCGAGGTGCTGCTGGACAAGAAGGGCGCGGCTGCGGGTCTGCGCGTGGTCGATCTGGATTGGTCGGCCGGCAAGCCCGAACGCATTGCGGGCTCCGAGCACGAGGTGCCGGCCCAGCTGGTGCTCATCGCCTGTGGCTTTACGGGTCCGGAACACAGCGTGTTCGAAGCTGTCGGCGTGCCCGTTGCCACGGCGGGCCGCCCGCTGCCCGTGATGGCTTCCGAGGGCTCGCACCTTGCGGCCCGCGTGGATGGCGTTGCTGCGGATGCCGCGCCGGTGTATGTGGCGGGTGACGCTCGCAACGGCAGCTCGCTCGTGGTGAACGCTATGGCCGACGCCCTGGCCTGCGCAGCCGAAGTCGCCGACGCGCTGGAGCTGTAAAGTAGTCATTTAAGAACGTCCCCAATGACTAGTCATTTTTGTCTAGTCGTTGGGGACACTCTTTGCGAGTGGTTCGTTCGTTTACTGCGTGCGGGTGTTCATTTGTCGACTTTTTGGGCTGTGGTCACCTGTTGTTTCTGTGGTGCCTGCGGGCATCTGGCTCAAAAGGGCGGGTTGGCTGTCTATGTCTACCTGCACTGATAATTGTCCTTGGGGGAAGCGGGCACTGCGGGGGCGCGTCAACAGCGCGCGATTTCCGCGTCGCAGCGCTACCCTGATGCTGAACGCCGGGACGATGACCCACTGACCTGCTGACGCCTCTTCGGCCGTCCTCAAATCCGACCTGTCTCGCCCCGGCTTCCGCGACCCGGAGTCCTGCCATGACCTAATAGGAGCATGAGCGCGGACAATCGGATAAGGCAACTTGATTGTAGCGCTCCCGTCAGTGCAATGTCTGGGAGGCTCGGGCGCGGAGCAGGCGGCAGACCGAGGGGAGCGAAA
>ENA-OQBU01000153-OQBU01000153.1-human-gut-metagenome-genome-assembly--contig:-NODE-153-length-18833-cov-2.064364_pt1 | contig 18833 bp, 26 predicted proteins | sample MGYA00242492_ERZ504566 | MGnify/ENA primary metagenome ERZ504566 (study PRJEB26092, sample SAMD00036261) | human gut metagenome | host: Homo sapiens | study: EMG produced TPA metagenomics assembly of...
GGTTTTTTTTTGTATCATTTTGTCTATGAATTCTGCACAATTTTAGAAAAATAAATAGACAAAACAGTGAAACTGTCTAAAATATTTTGAGCATTACAAGTTGCACAGAAAATTTCTGCGGACAAATTTCTTTTTTTGGTTGTAATTGATAAACCGATTTGTTATAATATTGCAGAAATATGACACAGGGGGGAGATCCAATGGCAGAACAAACCGGCCTGAAAGCAAAAGCCACAGGCTCATCGACAACATTAAATATTACTGGAAAAAGCCACCCAAGGGCAAGTATATGTCCTTTAAGGAAGTGGCTTCTTATGCGTTTGGCGGTATCGGTGCATACCTGATCGTATGTATGAGTATTCCGTGTATCTTAGGTGCCACCAATGTGTTCCTGTCCGGAACCATCGGCATCGGTATGACGGATATGTACATTATGTATGTGATCGGCGTACTCTCCGGTATTCCGCTCACCGGCTTGCGTGCCAATATTATCGACAACACGCGAAATAAGGCCGGTAAATACAGACCGTATCTGCTGCGTATGGGCATTCCTTGCTCCATTATTTTTGTATTGATGGTATGGTTCCCGTATGACAAGCTGGGTCTGTTGGTAGGCAGCGGCATGATCTTAGGCAAATCCGCTACCTATGTGGCAAAGTGCGCCGTGGTTATGGCGTTTAACATTGCCTTGCAGTTCTTCTATTATTTCTTCTATGATGCGTACGAGAACCTGATCCATGTGCTCTCTCCAAATTCTCAGGAGCGTGCAGATGTGGCCTCCGTTAAGAGCATTATTTACTCCTTCGGCCCCACAGTGTATAACATTATTATCCCGTTGATCGCCGGTATTATCGGTGTAAACCAGACGGATATCCGTGTGTACCGGATCGCTTTTCCGATAATCGGTGTGATTGGTACGCTGCTGGTGTTCGTGGTATATGCCAATACCCAGGAAAAAATTATTCAGGCAAAGACCCATGTGATTCAGATCAAGTTTACCGATGCTCTGCGCGAGGTAGCCAAGAACAAGTATTTCTGGATTATCTCCCTGGCCGGTTGGTTGGGCTTTTTGGAGACAGCGTATGCCAATATTCTGTATTGGTTGTGCAACTACGGCGGCGCCTGCTCCCAGCCTACATACGCAGTGATCACCACCATTTACGGCAACGCCTCCCTTTGGGGCATGCTGCTGGCACCGTTTTGTATCCGCAGATGGGGTAAAAAGAAGGTGCAGGTAGTCACCAACCTATTTAATATCCTGTTTATTCTTTGTATGTATCCGTTCTTTTCCGGCTCTGCCGGATCGGACGGCAATATGCGCAATTATGTGATCTGGGGCGTTATGGCCTGCCTGTATCTGAATGCGGTAGTAGGCGCCTTTGCCCATATTCTGAATCCGTCCATCCAGGCGGATATCCGCGACTACCAGCAGTACCGCTCCGGCGAGCGTATTGACGGTATGTTCGCTGCCGTGACCGCTATTGGCAATGTGATCACTCTGATCACCGCCGGTGTGCTGCCTGCCTTGCAGGAGAAGTACGGTATGACCGCTGCGGTTGCCGAGCGCGTGACCGCTGACGGCTCCTTGATGTCCAGAGTGCTGCCCGGCTCCACCCAGACCATCGGTCAAATGTTGCAGCAGCAGCTGGCCAACGGACAGAATAACTTTGTGAACCCATCTTCCGCATTGTATGATGTAAACGGCGTGCTGTTCCCGCTGCTGCGCGTGCTGGTGTTGGTTGCCGCCATCGGTGCCATCATGAATGTAATCCCATTCTTCTTCTACGATTTGACTGAGCAGAAGCAGAAGTCTTATGTGCGTGTGCTTAAGGTGCGTGCCGTCTTTGAGGACTACGGCAACAAGGCGCTCAAGGATAAGGACATTGTAGAGATGATTGATCTGGTGAACACGCCCGCAAAATGGCTGTTGCCACGCCTAAAAAGCTGGATAAATCCTCATACAAGAGCATTTCTGATAAGGCTGCCCGCAAGGAAGCCAAAAAGGCGTACCGCGCCGATGTGGAGTTCAATGAGGAAATCAAGATCTCCCAGTTCGTGTTGGATGAGATGTCCAAGTTTGATTCTGAGCTGGGCAAGCACCAGATTCAGGTATACACCCAGATCTTCAATGCCGGCTTGGACGGTATCAAGAACACTTCTTTGGCAGAGGCAAAGGCGCAGTTGAAAAAGGCAAAGGCTATGTCTCAGTCCACTGCGGAGGAAAAAGAGATCCGTAAGTTCTACATTGAGGTTGCCAAGACCCAGATCTCTGCCATCAAATCTTTCCAGAAGTATTACGGTTCTGCCCACGAGTTTGTGGAGTTAGGCTTGACAGCATTGAAAAGTATTTCAATGAGGAAGACCGTTTGGATGACCAGATTGAAGAACTGGCCAAGATGATGCACATCGCCAAGAAAGACAAGGATCGTGACGAAGTGCAGCGGCTGAAAAGCAGATCAAGAGCTGATCCGAGGAGCGCAAGAAAGTACGCAAACTTTCCAAACAGGAAATGGATAAGCACGCCCAGTTCAATCGCGCTGCCAAAGCCCTATGTGGATGCTAAGAAACTGCTGACCCAGCAGGAGAACTTCAAGCACTTTGACGAAATTGCCGCGCTTTACGATACGGCAAAGGCCAATGTGGAAGCCAATGAAAAGGCCGAGGCAGAGGAAGAAGCAAAGCGCCTGGAGGAAGAAAAGGCAGAACTGGCTCGCCGCAAGGCCGAGAAGGCGGCCAAGAAGCGTAAGTAATCAAAACGTAAACCCTACATAACGAAAACCCCATTCCGCATAGGATAGACTATGACAGGAAATGGGGTTTTTTTTATTATGATATATGAGATCAAGGTTGGTTCTGTGACCAACGCACAAAGGGGGCCAAGCTGCTGAAAAACGCGGGTTACCGTGTGTTGTGCACAAGCAGCTGCGCCCCAGTCCGGCGGACGGATGCGGGTATCAGTTACGGCTGGAGGACGGCGATGGGGAGGCGCTGGCGCTGCTACGGCAGCATGGGGTGCGGATCACCGGGGTGGAGCAGGTATGATTTATTTAGACAATGCGGCCACCACCTATCCCAAGCCGTTTTCCGTGCTGGAGACGGTGTACCGGGCCAATCGTAAGTATGCGTATAACAGTGGGCGTGGCGGCTATCGGGAGTCTGTGCAGACGGCAGAAAAGATCTTTGCCGTGCGGGACTGCCTGGGCCGCTTTTTTCATTGCCCGGAGCAGAATATTGTGTTTGCCAACAATTGCACGACTGCAGTTAATACGGCACTGAAAGGACTGCTAAGCCCGGGGATCATGTGCTGATCTCCGCCTTGGAGCATAATGCGGTGTTTCGACCCATCTACAAGCTGGCCCGTGAGGGGCGTATCACCTATGATCAAGTGCCGTATCACCCGGACCCGGACCGCTTTTTGCAGAATATCCGGGCACTGGAGCAGCCCAATACGGCGATGGTGGCCATGCTCCATGCTTCCAACGTGTTTGGGGTGGTGCACCCGCTGGGGCTTGTCGGCGACTACTGTCGCCAAAAGGGCTGGCTCTTTGTGGTAGACTCCGCCCAAAGCGCAGGCATTCTGCCTATTGACATGCAGGCAATGCATATTTCCGCCCTGTGCGCCCCCGGGCATAAAAGCCTGTTCGGCACCATGGGCACCGGCGTGTTGGCATTGGCGGATGGCATTTCACCGGACAGCTTGACCGAAGGGGGGACCGGCAGCCGCTCCTTTGACCCGCAAATGCCGCCGGATCTGCCGGATCGGCTGGAGGCAGGGACGCTGAACAACCCGGGTATTCTCTCTCTGGGTGCCGGTGTGCGGTTTATTGAAAAGACCGGTCGGGCAGAAATACACGAGTACGAAATGCGCCTGACCCGATGGTTGTATGAGGAGTTGGCCGCCTGTCCGGGGATAAAGCTGTACACGCCCCCGGAGCATATTGGCGTGCCGGTGCTCAGCTTTAATGTGGACGACCGCACCTCGGAGGAGACAGCAGCTTATTTGGCTGCCCGGCAGATCGCTGTGCGTGGCGGGTATCACTGCGCCCCTTGCGCCCATCGGTTTTTTGGTACGGATAAGCGGGGTACTGTGCGGGTCAGTCCCGGCGTGTTTACCGGGATGAACGAATGTGAATATTTCCTGAATTCTGTAAAATTCCGGGAATAACCCTTTATTTGACTTTCAAAGTATGTTACAATCAGTATAAGGAATTGTATAAGTGAGGATGTGAATGTATGAGTGCCATCGGCGACTTCTTTAATAAGATACTCAGCGTGTTTTCCACCTTTGGCATTAGCGACGCACTGGATATTCTGTTTGTGGCCGTAATCATTTACGGCTGTATTCGCATTATTCGTGAAACGCGGGCGATGCAGTTGGCTAAGGGCATCTTGCTGCTGCTGGTGATGTATGGCATTGTTAATTTGCTGCACATGGAGGCTTCCAGCTTTATCTTTAAGAGCATTTTTTCCAATATTTTGCTGCTGGCGGCTATTTTATTCAGCCGGAGCTGCGGAATATTTTGGAGCAGGTGGGTAAAGCGCCACCGGTAAGAGCCTAAAGACGATCATTCACCCGGGAGTTGCCATTGATGTGGCGGAAATCGGCGACTGTATTGAGGCCACTTGTAAGGCCTGCTCGGATATGAGCGACCAGCATGTGGGCGCCCTCATCGTGTTTGAGAACGAGACTATGCTGGGCGATATTATTGCCAGCGGCACGGAACTGCACGCCAAGGCCTCTCGCCAGTTGATTGAGAATGTGTTTTTCCCAAATCACCGCTCCATGACGGCGCGCTTGTGATTCGGGACGGGCGGCTGTATGCAGCCGGTTGTATTCTGCCTTTGACCAAAAAGAGTGTGTCCTCCGCTCTGGGCACCCGCCACCGTGCGGGTATCGGTCTGACGGAGCAGTCCGACGCTGTGGTGGTGATCGTCAGCGAGGAAACCGGTGCTATTTCCGTTGCTATAGGCGGTGTGCTGAACCACGATGTGTCTGACGGCGATCTGCGCGATATTTTAACAACGGAATTTCTGCCCAGCGGTTCCTCCTCAGACGATAAAATTATCTCCCGTCTGGTAAGGAGGATGAAAAAATGAGTGAACAGCAAAAACCAAAAAAGCGCTTTTCTTTGCGCAAGCTGATCTATAATGATAAGAACTTAATTATTATTTCTCTGCTGGCGGCGGTGTGCATTTGGATTGCCACCTCGATGAATTTGTCACCGGAGACCACCAAGAATATTTCTGTTCCGCTGAAGATCGACTTTTCCGACACGGTGACGGAGGAGTTGGGATTTAAGTGCTACGGCGAGAGCAGTATGACGGTGAATGTGACCGTACGAGCCAAGAAGTACCTGGCTAAGGATATTTCTGCCGACGATTTGGATGTGAAGCTGCAAACCAGTTCGGTGACCACCACCGGCACCCACGAGGTTCCCATCAGTGTCAGCGCCGGGGACAGCGGCGATTTTACCGTTGAGAGCTATTATCCTACTGTGTATACCGGATACTTTGATGTACCGGAGGAGCAGGAGATGGAAATTAAGCTGAATTACAATACGAAGGACTATGTGGCAGACGGCTTTGTGGCAGGGGAGAGCCTGCTCAACGAGCCGAATGTGGTGGTTAGCGGCCCCAAGACCTATGTTGCACGAGTCAGCAAGGTGGTAGCCGATGTGAATCTAAACGAAAAGCTGTCGGAGACTGCCACCATCAATATTGAGCCAAAGGCCGTGGATGTGTACGGTAACAAGGTGGACTACATTTCCCTGAATTACGGAGCAGAGAAGTTGACCTTGACCATACCGGTACTCAAGGTGAAGCAGTTGAGTACCCATGTGACCTTAACAGACGCGCCGGAGTCGGTGGATCTGTCTAAGATCAAGGTTTATTACAGTACAGACAGCATTCGCGCGGCGTACTGGCCGGGAACGGGATATTAAGGCGGCCGAGCTGGGCGAGGTGCACTTTACCGACCTGCGGGTAGGGGAAAACACCTTTACCTTTAATGCCACCCAGCTGGAGGGAATCACCGTATTGGATGATACAGAGAAAGTCACCGTACGAGTGGTGGTGCCCTCGGATTACACCAGCAAGGACATTGATGTGTCTGCCACCGGGGTTAAGCTGAACAATGTGCCGGCGGGCTACACTGCCAAGGTAACAGCGCTGAACAGCGACTCAGTGACCATCATCGGACCGAAAAGCGCCATTCGCGGACTAAAGGCCAAGAATGTGGTGCTCTCCTGCGATCTGACCGCCAAGAAGGGCGAGAGCATTAAGACCGGCACCCGCCAACTGCCGGTGACCGTCAGCATTGCAAAGGCGGACGGCACCTGGGCCTACGGCACTTACCGGGCCACCGTGGAGCTGAGCAAAAAGTAAACCAATACCAAATATAAAAAGAGCGGCAGCCGAAAGGCTGCGCTTTGGCATACGCGCCATAGGGGGTATGGCGTGTATGAAGGGGGGCGGATTATTTCCACTGCTTGAGCACTTCTGCATTGGCAAAGATCTCGTCCAGCTTGCGCATAAAGGGGATGATATCACCGTAATCCAATGCACGGTGATCCATGGCGATGGTGATGGGCAGGATTTGGCGCACCGCAATGGTGTCGTTGCCCTGGGCGTCTGTCATTACGCGAGGACGCTTTTGGATGGAGTCAATGGCAAAGGCTGTGGTTTGGGGCGGAATGATCTCCAAGAGGGCACAACAGCCCTTGTGCTCTCTGTAAATAGAGCCTATATTGGAGATGGTTGTGGTGCCCTGCTCAATATCTTTCTTGGTCAGGCGATCCGTGGCGGGGATGGAATAATATTTTTTCCTCTCCGCACCGTGGAGCGTGGTGACCTTGTGGGCGCCGGTCTTGGAGCCGATCAGCCGCATCACCGTCTGTGCTACCTTGCCCTGTTTCAGTCGCTGCAAGGTGTTGTCCAGCGATACCTCGTACATGACCTCGTCCATGTTGGAATTGCGCGCCCGGCGCTCGGTGTCCACAATGGCGGCGGTCATTTCGCTGAGGGTCTTATTGCCCATATCGCGCATGTTGACGGTCATCATCTGTCCGTCCGGCAGCAGCATGGGCATGGACACATCAATGTGGTCAAAATATTTCAGGCACCCGCGCACCAGGCGGCGATTAAACAGCAGGTGTGTGTTCATGGATGGCGCTGCCTTCAACCCCTCGCAGATGATTTTCATCATCACGGTATTCAGAGTGATCTTTTCCTCCCGGCTTTTGCAGTCGGCGTTCAGTTCTTTGACTACCGGCAAAATATCTGTTACATCTGCCTCGTACATCACGATGGCGTGGGGGGATCTCTCGCCAGCTCTCTGTGGTCATGTTGGATACGATTTTTGCGTGCAATGCCAAAGTGTTCTTCTTTTATCAGTGCCATTGGTTCTCCTTTTGCTTGGGTATTGTATGATTAGCCGCCGATGATGGACACGGCGGTTTTGTATACTTCTTCTCGTACTTCTTTGATGTAGTCGCCGATCTCCTCCCGGGGAAACGGGTCCTCCTTGAACCTGTGACGGTATTCCAACGCCAGCTTGGGTCGGAATTTTGGGTGACAAATTTTGATCAGTGCCCGCGCCCGTTCCTTGAGCGTCTTGCCTTTTAACTGTGCCACGCCGTACTCGGTGACCACATAGTTCACATCGTTACGCGGGGTGGTGATGGCGCTGCCCTCGGTGATAATGGGCACAATGCGGGAAAGGTGACCCCGCTTGGCGGTTGAGGGCATGGCAATAATGGAGCGGCCGCCACGACTCATGGTGGCGCCTCGCACAAAGTCCACCTGACCGCCTACGGCGCTAAATTGGTTCAGCCCCACGGTGTCTGCGACCACCTGCCCCAGCAAGTCCACTTGCAGGCAGGAGTTAATGGAGACCACATTGTCGTTCTTGGCGATCACCGACGGATTGTTTACATAATTGATGGGGTGCATCTCTACGGATGGATTGTTGGTGATATAAGCGTTCAGCTTATCTGTACCCAAGGCGGCGCCAATGACGGTGCGGCCTCGGTGAATTTGCTTTTTCGCATTGTTGATGACACCTGCCTCCAGCAGGTCCACCACGCCGTCGCCTACCAGTTCACTGTGCAGGCCTAAATCCTTTTTGTCCCACAGTTGGGCGCACACGGCGTTGGGAATACCGCCGATACCCAGTTGCAGACAGTCGCCGTCGTGGATCAGGTCGGCGCAGTTTTTGCCGATCTGCTGCTCCACCTGGCTGATCTCTGCGGAGGGCACCTGGGGCAGAGGCTCGTTGATCTCTACAAAGGCGTCAAATTCCCGTACATGGCGAATGCTGTTGCCAAAGGTGCGGGGCATATAGCTGTTGACTTGAGCAATGACGGTTTTGGCCACGCCGCACACACCCTTGGTGTAGTCCACGGTGGTGCCAAAGGATACATAGCCGTGCTCGTCCGGCGGCGATACCATCACCACCGCCACATCCGGGCACACATAATTCTCCAACAGGTCCGGAATCTCATAAAAATGGCAGGTGGTAAAGTCGCAAGTGCATTGGCAATGGCGCCCCGGTTACCGGCAGAGGCAAACAGACAGTTCAGGTGAAAGTGCCCGGCCATTTTCGGCGCCGTCCAGGGGCAATCCCCTAAGGTGAGCATGGAGATGATCTCCACATCCTGAAAGTTCCGGTACTGCTCCACCAGCGCCCGCTCAATGCCCAGCGGCTCGCCGCAGGCAAAGCCGGTGACTACCTTGTCTCCGTTATGGATCAGGGCAATGGCTTCGTTTACGGTCATTCGCTTTGACTGATATATGCTTTTCCAGTCCATAGGCTCTCCAAAATCCTGTGCACAGCACGGTAATAGACAAAATCATAAAAATGACGAGTAAGCGCCAATTCTTTAGGGTTTAGTATAGTATTAGACACGCTGTTTGTCAATAAATTCTTGCATTTGAGCGCCGTTTTTTGTATGATGAAGGTAATCTGTACTATTTGCGAGGTTCATTATGATCTATGAAGTGACGCAGTTTGGCCTGCCTAAGAATATTGCCGCCGGGGTGACGGAAGCCCTGCGCCAAATGCAGCCGGGGGACACCCTGCACTTTCCCAAGGGGGAGTACCATTTTTACAAAGATTATTGCCAAAGTTTGTTGGTACACACCAGCAATACAGACAGCTTTCAGCGGCCGAAAAAGACCTTTGGCATTTTGTTGCAGGATAAAGAGCAGCTGACCCTGGACGGGGACGGCTCCGTTTTTGTGTTCCACGGCAACATCAGCGCATTGGGCGTACTGCGATGTCGGCAGATCACTCTGCGGAATTTTACCATTCGTTACGCCTGTCCCACCAATGTGGAGCTGGAGGTGACCGCCAAGCAAGGCCACACGGTCAGCTATCGAGTGCCGGAGAATCAGCCCTTCTATATGGACGGCGGCAGCGTGGTCTTTTTTGAGCAAAGTCCCTTTACCAAGAAGAATTACTGGCAAATGCGCAACAACGAGAACAGCAGCTGCGCCGTGCGTCACCAGGGGGAGACGGTGTTCCGTGAGGTGGACCAGCCGTTTTTTGGACTGCACCGCACCCGCCGCACCGGGGCGCGCACCTTTGATGTGTGGTCCCTGCGGAAAAGAATTACCTTGTGGGGGAGACGGTGACCCTGTCCATGAACAACTGCCGAGAGACGGCAGGCGCCTTTTTCTCCGAGAGCAGCGACCTTGCCGTGGCACAGGTGACGGTGAATTACCTGCACGGCTTTGGTTGGCTGACCCAAATGTGCCGGGATGTGTCCTTTACCGGGGTGCACTTCCACCCGGATCCGCAGCACCATGTGTCCTCTTTTGCGGACTGTATTCATGTTTGCGGCTGCAAGGGCAAGGTGACCGTAAAGGACTGTTCCTTTACCCAGGCCCATGACGACGCGATCAACATTCACGGTGCGTTCCTGCGCTTTGTGCGCCGCGTTGACGACCATACGGCGGTATTTCAGTTTGTGCACCGACAGCAGGGTGGCTACCGGGCGTTCTTCCCCGGTGATACGGTGCGCTTTTATTATCGCAGCTCTTTGCAGCCCTGTGGAGAAGAAAACACCGTGGCTGCGGCGGAGGACGATATAGATGCCAAACCTGCACCTTGACCTTTGATCGGCCTTTGCCGGAGGATATAGACGCCAAGTTCCGAGGCCAGCAGAATGTAGTGATTGAGAATGCCAGCTACTGCCCGAATGTGGAAATCAGCGGTTGCTCCATTCACGGTTATTCCCAGCCCCGGGCATTCTCTGTAGCCTCCGGCGGCATATAGATATTCATCACAACACCTTTGAGCATGTGTTTATGGCCAATGTGTTTGTCAGCAATGACGCCAACGACTGGTATGAGTCCGGCCCGGTGCGGGATATGCAAATTCATCACAATGTATTCCATCTGCCAACCCTGCGGCAAAAGCGGTTTTGGCCCACGCTGGCGGCGGTGCTGGTGGAGCCGATCACTTTGGGCGGCAAGATCACCGCGCCCGTTCACAGCGGCATTCGTATTTTTGAAAATGAGATCACCCTTACCGACGGCTACGCGCTTTGGAGCAAAGGCGGCGGGGATATTGAGATCGACGACAAGGACCATCCGGTACATATCGAACCGCTAGACAAATAAAAAGATGTAAAAAAGCAGCCTTTCCGTTCATTTTCGGAAAGGCTGTTCCTTTATGCTATGATTTTGCGTTGGTTTCTTTGTCTTTCATGATCTTGACCATCATTTGATTGACCTTATACACATCGCCGCAGCCCAGGGTCAGTACCAAATCGCCCGGCTCCACATGGTCGGTCACATACTTGGCAATCTCCGAGAAAGTATCCAGTTGCACGGCACCGGGGATCTTATCTGCCAAGTCCTTGGCGTGAATACCGATGGTGTTTACCTCCCGGCTGCCCATAATGGCAGAGATCACGCACTTGTCCGGAATTTGCAGCACCCGGGCAAAGTCGTCCAGCAACTCGCTGGTGCGGCTGAAGGTAAAGGGCTGGTGCACCGCCCATACCCGCTTGTAGCCCATTTGCATAGCCGCGCGCAGGGTGGCCTGCAATTCGGTGGGGTGGTGACCGTAATCGTCGGCAAAGGTTACGCCGCAGTAGGTGCCGGTGAGCTCAAACCGCCGGTGCGCGCCGTGAAAGTCCTTTAATCCCCGGCAAATATCCTCCGGCTTGGCGCCGCTTTCATAGGCAGCGGCAAAGGCAGCCAGAGAATTGAGAATATTGTGCGCGCCGGGCACGCAAATCTCTGCGTGGCAAAGGAACTGCCCATTGTGGTACACATCGTAATCGGAGTGGAACCCGCCGGGTACATGAATGTTCTTGGCTTGCCAGTCACAGTGGTCGCCGGTGCCAAAGGTGATCATCTTTTTGCCGGTCACCTGGGCCATGGCCTCTACGGTATTGGCGTCGTCGCCGTTATAGATCACCGTGCGCGTGGCCTTGTTGGCAAATTTGATAAACGCCTCCTGAATATGCTCCAGATCGCCAAAGAAATCCAGGTGATCCCGGTCAATGTTCAGCACCACCGCAATGTCCGGATTCATATGCAAAAAGGTATTGTTATATTCGCAACTTTCACAGACAAAGTTTTGGCTGTGGCCGTAGCGGCCGTAGGCGTAATGGCAGGCAGCTTGCCGCCGATGACGGCGCTGGGGTCCAGCCCTGCCTCCAGCAGCACCTGGGTGGTCATAGAGGAGGTAGTGGTCTTGCCGTGGGTGCCGCTGATGCCGATGCAGTTGGAAAAATGCGGCTCATGGCGCCCAACAGCTCCGCCCGCTCAAAGCAGGGGTAATGCGTCTTAGCCCATTCCAGCTCCTCGTTGCCCTTTAAGATGGCGTTGGTGTAGATCACCAGCTGAATATCCAGGGTCAGGTTGGCCTTGGTCTGGCCCAAATAGACTTTGGCACCCTCTTTTTCAATCCGGCGAAAAGTCTCGGTGTCGTTATTGTCCGAGCCGGACAGCTGATAGCCCAGGGACAGCAGGATTTCGGCCAGGGGACACATGCCGGAGCCGCCGATGCCGATAAAGTGGATGCGCTTGACTTCCTTTAGTAAAGTATCTATATCTTTCATGAGAGAACCTCCCAATTCTTTTTTCATATTATACTACCAAAAGGCGGAAAAAATAAAATACATATTCCGCAGGAACTGAAAAAATTTTCTGTCATAGAATATGGAGTAGAAAAGGAATAGGCACAAAATGCCTTTGTGGGGTGTAGAGATGAAACTGGATACATTTGCCGTGCCGTTTACCGCCGATCGGCGTATGGCGTATGCGGCGGCTTACCTGGAGCAGTGCTCCTATCGGCAGGTGGAGGAGGTGCAAGCGGCGGACTTTGTGCTGCTGCCGGTGCCGGCAAAAGATTATATGCTGGAGGGACTGGACGGCAAGACCGTTTTCTTAGGGGGCGGCAGCTATCCCGGCACGCTGGACTACTGCAAAAATGAGAATTTTGCGGAGAAAAACGGTATACTCACCGCCGAGGGCGCCCTGTGGTTGGCGCAAAATCATCTGGCGCGGGCACTCTACCGCAGCCGGGTGTTGGTGTGTGGCTATGGGCGAATCGGTCGGGTACTCTCCGGGCTGCTGCTGGCCCACGGCGCCGATGTGACCGTGTGTTCCCGCAGCGCGCTGAGCAAGACCCGGGCGCTGTTTGCCGGTGCCCGGCATACGGACTTTTCCGGCCTGGTGCAGCCGGGGGATTATGATTTGGTTTATAATACGGTGCCCCACATGATTTTTACCAAGCGAGAGCTGCAGGCGCTGCGGCGAGACACGGTACTGGTGGACCTGGCGTCCTTCCCCGGCGGGGTGGATACGCTGATGGCCCACACCCTGGGAATCACGGTGGTGGACGGGCGCAATCTGCCCGGCCGCACCGCCCCGGAGACTGCCGGTGCGCTGATCGGCGAGACTGTGGCCGAAATGATTGAGGAGGGACTGGAATGAAGATCGGGTATTGCCTGACCGGCTCCTTTTGCACCTTTGCTAAGTCCTTGGAGGCACTGGAGGCGCTGGTGCGGGCCGGTCATACCATAACGCCCATTATGAGCCAGACGGCTTACACCACGGACACCCGCTTCGGGGACGCGGTGGATATTCAAAATCGGCTGATCGCCATTACCGGCAACAGTATTATCCACACGATTGCCCAGGCGGAGCCGGTGGGACCAAAGAAGATGTTTGATGTGCTGGCTATTGTGCCCTGCACCGGCAACACGCTGGCAAAGCTGGCAGCGGGTATTACGGACACGGCGGTTACGATGGCTGCCAAGAGCCACCTGCGCAATGATGCCCCGGTGGTCATTGGCGTGTCCACCAATGACGCTTTGGGCGGCGCTGCCAAGAATATCGGCCAGCTGCTCAATTACAAGCACTTTTTATTTTGTGCCCTTTGGCATGGATAACTGCTATATGAAGCCCAAGTCCATGGTGTGCGATTTTGCCCGGGTGCCCCAGGCCATTGAACTGGCGGCGCAGGGACAGCAAATCGCGGAAAAATTTTTCTGATTTTTTTGTTTCGTATTGACAATCGGTGCAAAAAATGCATATATTAGTCTTATTGCTTAAAACGAAATTTAAGTATAGGCGAAAGCTAAAAAATCGGGCGGAGAGCGGCGGCTTTCTGACAAAAGAGGAAGTGCATAATTGGAAAAGATCATTGACCTGCGGAACATCACGGTCAGCTACGGCGACAATGTGATTTTAGACAAACTGAATCTGTATATAAATGAAAAAGAGTTTATAACGCTGCTGGGACCCTCCGGCTGCGGCAAGACCACAACGCTGCGCTGTATTGCCGGCTTTGTGCAGCCGGACAGTGGGGAAGTGGTCTTTGAAGGCAAAGTCATCAATGATGTGCCCCCGCACAAACGCCGGGTGAACACCATTTTTCAGCGTTATGCTCTTTTTCCGCATTTAAATGTGTATGAGAACATCGCCTTTGGCCCGGAACTGCAAAAGAAGAGCCGCAGCGAGGTGCGCCAAACGGTGGCGGAAATGCTGGAGCTGGTAAACCTGAAAGGGTTTGAAAAGCGGAGTATCTCCTCTCTGTCCGGCGGGCAGCAGCAGCGAGTGGCCATTGCCCGCGCTTTGGCCAATCACCCCCATGTGCTGTTGCTGGACGAGCCGCTGGGTGCGCTGGATTTAAAGCTGCGAAAGGATATGCAAAAGGAGCTGAAAGCCATTCAAAAGCGGCTGGGCATTACCTTTATCTATGTGACCCACGACCAGGAGGAAGCGCTGTCTATGAGCGACACGGTGGTGGTGATGGATAAGGGCAAAATTCAGCAGATCGGCACCCCGGAGGATATTTATAACGAGCCGGTAAACGCCTTTGTAGCGGATTTTATCGGAGAGTCCAATATAGTGGACGCTGTGATGGTGCGGGATTATGTGGTGCGCTTTGGCGGCGTGACCTTTGACTGCCTGGACAGCGGCTTTGCCCCCAATGAATTTGTAGAGGCCGTGGTGCGCCCGGAGGATATTCGTCTGTGCGACCCGGGGCATAAGGCAGCTCTGACCGGCACCATTACTGATGTGGTGTTCAAGGGTGTGTTCTTTGAGATCTTTGTGGATGTGGGCGGCTTTATCTGGATGGTGCAGACCACGCATTACCACGCGGCGGGCAATACCGTGGGTATGTATATTGAGCCGGACGCTATTCATATTATGAAGCGCAGCGAGTACAGCGGCGAATTTGGCGACTATTCCACCTTCTCGGACGAGATGGACCATATCTCGGACGCCGATTATAACTGGGAGGAGGAGAGCAATGAGCAATCTGGGTCGTAAACTGCTGGACAAGCCCTATGCCCTTTGGGCGGTGCTGTTTGTACTGGCGCCCCTTTGCATGGTGGTCTACTATGCGTTTACGGATACCGGCGGTGCCTTTTCTCTCCACTCGGTGAGCCAAATCCCGTCCTATCTGTCTACCATTTTGCTGTCTGTGCTCTATGGCTTGGCTGCCACGGTGATCTGTCTGCTTTTGGGCTACCCTTTTGCCTATTTGATCTCCAAGCACGCGGTGCGCCGCCAGCGAACGGTGGTGCTCTTGGTGATGCTGCCCATGTGGATGAACTTTCTCATTCGTACTTACAGCTGGATGACGATTTTAGGTGACTCCGGCGTGATCAACAGCTTTTTGACCGCCGTGGGGCTGGAGCCGGCCAAGCTGATCAACACCGGCGGTGCTGTAATATTGGGTATGGTTTATAATTCCTACCCTATATGATTCTGCCTATTTATTCCGTACTGTCCAAGCTGGACGGCTCGCTGATCGAGGCGGCAGAGGATTTGGGTAGCAGTCGGCATCAGGTGTTTCAGCGGGTGGTGTTGCCTATGTCTTTGCCCGGTGTACTCTCCGGCATTACCATGGTGTTTGTGCCCTGCGTATCTACCTTTATATTACCCAAAAGCTGGGCGGCGGCCAGGTGGTGTTGGTTGGCGATGTGATAGAGACCCAGTTCCAAAGCGCCAATAACTACAACCTGGGGGCTGCGCTGTCCCTGGTGCTGATGGTGCTGATTTTGATCTGTCTGGGCGTGATGAACCACTTTGGCGCGGACGACAGCAGTGACGGAGGTGTGATCGTATGAGCAAGAAAACCTCTGCCATCGGCAAAATTTATCAGGCACTGATCTATGTGTTTTTGTATGCGCCGATTTTGGTGATCGGGCTGTTCTCCTTTAACGGCAGCGCCAACACCTATATGCTGCAAGGCTTCTCGACGCATTGGTACAAGGAGCTGTTCAGCAACGCAGCGGCTATGCACGCCCTGCAAAATACCGTGGTGCTGGCACTGTGCACCGCTGCGGTGTCCACGCTCTTAGGCGTAATGGCGGCAGTGGGTATTTTTAACAGTCGGCACAAGCTCTATAAGCGCTCGCTGATGCTGCTGACCAATGTGCCCATGATGAACCCGGAGATCGTTACCGGCATCTCTATGATGCTGCTGTTCGTCTTTGCCGGGGGACTGGTGCACCGCAGCAATGTGCTGGGCTTTTGGACGCTGCTGATTGCCCATGTGACCTTTAGTCTGCCTTATGTGATTTTGAATGTGATTCCCAAGCTGCACCAGTTTGATATGAATATTTACGAGGCGGCGGTGGACCTGGGCTGCAAGCCGGTGCGGGCGTTTTTTTAAGACCGTATTTCCGGAGATCCTCAGTGGTATCATTACCGGCTGTGTAATGAGCTTTACGCTGTCGCTGGACGATTTTATCATCAGCTACTTTACCAACGGACCCAGCTTCCAGACCCTGCCCATCTACATTTTCTCTATGACCAAAAAGCGGGTGAAGCCGGATATGTACGCCCTGTCATTTCTGATGTTCTTGACCATTTTGGCTTTGCTGATCCTGTCCAACTGGATGCAGGCCAGAGCGGAGAAGCGGGAGAAGGGGGAGCGCCAATGAAAAAGTGTTTTTCTTTTCTGCTGACCCTGCTGGTGCTGCTGGCAATGCCCGTCAGCGCCTTTGCGGCGGATGATGTTTCACGCCGGCGCAAAAGGCCTATTACAAGAACCTGGGACTGCAAGGCACTACGGTGAATGTGTATAACTGGGGCGAGTATATCTCCGAGGGGCAGGAGGACGCTATGAATACCGTTAAGGAATTTGAGCGGCTCACCGGCGCCAAGGTGAATTATACCAATTTTTGAGTCCAACGAAAATATGTATTCCAAGCTGTCCGGCGGCGGTGTGTCCTATGATGTGATCATCCTTCCGACTATATGATCCAGCGCCTGCTGGAGGAGGATATGCTGCTGCCTTTGGACTACGGCAATATTCCCAATTATGACAAGTATATTGCCCCGGACTGCAAGGGGCTGTATTTTGATCCCCAGCAGAAGTACACCGTGTGCTACAACATTGGCACCACGGTGCTGATCTATAACAAAAAGCTGGTGAAAGAAGCGCCTAAAAGCTGGTCTGTGCTGTGGGACGAACAGTACCGGGACAAGGTGCTGATGTTTAACAATTCCAGAGATGCTTTTGCACTGGCTCAGTTCATGCTGGGACAGGATTTGAACACCACCTCGGAGGAGGATTGGAATGCGGCGGCGGAGCTGCTCGCCAAGCAAAGGATGCGGTGCGCCCGGTGTATGTGATGGATGAGGTGTTCAACCTGATGGAAAGCGGGGAGTATGCCTTTGCCACCTATTATGCCGGCGATTATATCCTGATGCAAGACAACAATCCGGATTTGGGTTGCTGCTTTCCGGAGGAAGGTGTCAATCTGTTTTATGACGCCATGTGCGTGCCCAAGTGCACACAAAACAAAAGGGTGCAGAGGCGTTATCAACTTTATGCAAGAGCCAACAAGTAGCGCTTGCCAATCAGGAGTATATCTACTACGCTTCACCCCATTTGGCGGTGCGGCAGGATGAGAACCAATTCCCTGTACGGCAATCCGGTGGTGTATCCCAAGGTATGGCCCAAGGGACAGTATTTTTACAATTTGCCCCAGAATATTCTGGAGTTGCAAAACGACTTGTGGGCTCGGGTTAAAAGCGGCCAGCTGTCAGCAGACGGCAAGACCCAGGACCGGCGCATTTACTGGGCGTCCGGTGCGGTGGGCGCAGCGGCAGTGGTGGCGGTGGCGGCTCGGCTGATCCATAAGGCCCGCAAGAATAAAGAACAGGATTTGAGGGATCTGTATTGAATACGCAGTTTAAGTGCGCCATCTTTGATTTGGACGGCACGCTGGTGAATACGATTGATGACCTGGGACTGGCTACGGACTATGTGCTGGAGCAGTACGGCCGCACGCCCAAGTGGACCCAGGCAGATTATAAGAAATTGGTAGGCAACGGCGCCAAAAAAACTGGTAGGAGCGTGCTTTTGAGCACCAGCTCTCACCGGAACAGCTGGAAGAAGCTTACGCTATGTTTAAGGTGAAGTATAACGCTGTTAAAATGGATCACGCCCATGCCTATCCCGGGATTCAGGCGGCGCTGGATGACTTAAAGACCAGGGGCATTCGCCTGGGCGTGTCACCAACAAACCGGCGGAAGCTGCCCGGGGTATGGTGGAGCAGATCTTTGGCAAAGACTATTTTGATGTGGTAATCGGCGCCACGGACGACCTGCCCAAGAAACCGGACCCCACCACCGTGCGTATGGCGCTGGAGGCGCTGGGCTGCAGCGCCAAGGAGGCTATGTACTTTGGCGACAGTGATGTGGATATGATCACCGGGCGCAATGCGGGGATAGAGACCATCGGTGTGTCCTGGGGTTTTCGCTCCTTTGGGGAACTGTTTGCCCAGCACCCGGCGGCCATTATTGACGACCCCAGCCATATCCCCAGCCTTTTTTGAAAATGTAGGCAAAAGCCCTTGACAATATCTGCCGTATTTGCTATAATTCTATGCGTTGAGCGAGAGTGGCGGAATCGGCAGACGCGCACGTTTGAGGGGCGTGTGGGGTGACTCGTACGGGTTCAAGTCCCGTCTCTCGCACCATAACTGGACACCAATTTTGATACTATGCGTATCTTGATTGGTGTCCAGTTTCTTTTTATAAAGTCCTTGATTTGCAAGGCTTTTTCGATACATAAACAAAATAGAAAAATTCACAAGTAAATGATATAAATTTAAAAATGAGGAAGATTTTTTGAATTTAGTGACGTATGACACATTTTCCCCGTCTATTAGGGTGAAAGGCTTTAATACTAAGGGAAGGAGGAGAAACCTATGGATGATAAGCAGATAGTAGATTTATATTGGGAGCGCTCCGAAACTGCTATATCTGAAACTTCAAAAAAATATGGAAAGTATTGCAGATACATAGCCTTTAATATTCTTCGTAATGACGAGGACAGCGAGGAATGT